>Ga0209140_1001888_pt1 | contig 10631 bp, 11 predicted proteins | sample SaaInlV_120m_DNA_3_FD_184666 | JGI IMG/M metagenome (GOLD analysis project Ga0209140, IMG submission 184666) | Marine microbial communities from expanding oxygen minimum zones in the Saanich Inlet - Saanich Inlet SI073_LV_100m_DNA (SPAdes) (version 2) | ecosystem: Environmental > Aquatic >... | reverse complement strand
TGGCCAAAATTTTATTTTTGTAATTCCAATTCGTTTGTAAAATTCTCGTTGTATTCCCATTAAATTTCTCAGATTAGCATCTTTTCCAACAACAACACCTTCAATTTGATTAAATTCTACAAGGTGTTTGTAACTAACTTTTTCATTTCTAAATACTCGTCCTAATGAAAAAATTCTAGCTTCATCAGGTTTGTTTTCAGCTAAATGTTTGATTGTAACACATGTGGTATGAGTTCTTAATGCCATTTTTCTTGCTTCGTTGATATCCCATTGATATCGCCAATTCTTTTTGTGAGATTCAGAAACTTTTCTAATTTGTTCAGGGGTTGCAATTTTTTTTGCAGAAATTCCATCAAGATAAAATGTGTCTTGTAATTCTCGTGCAGGATGATCTTGAGGAGTAAATAATGCATCAAAATTCCAAAAGCTGGATTGGGTCATATTTCCAAGTATTTCTGAAAATCCTAATGTGACAAATATTTCTCGAATTTCATCAAGGGTATCTTTTAGTGGGTGTGTTCTTGCTACAAAAGTTTCAGGTACTTTAGCCTCAACATCAATGGCTCCAGAAGAATCTGAAAGAACTATTGATTTTGCAGATTCACTCAAAGTGATGGTTTTGGCATTTGTAATAGTTTCAATAATAAAATCAGGTCTTTTCATTAGTAATGATAAATCATTTCTGTCGATTTGATCATGAGGAAATGTATTGGTTCCAATTTGTTTTAGAGTTTTTTCGCCAGGAAGCACAGAAGGGGAATTTTTAATTGAAATTTGTTCTGCATTTGCTTCTACCCAATTATTTTTTCTAGATAATCCAATTGCAGGTCCAAAAATATGTCCAAGTTCTTTTTGTAAATCAGATAATTTTCTTGGACCATTTGTAAGTAAATTCAGTAATCTTCTTTCAGGCAATCCTTTTTGAAAAGATTCAAGGCCATTTTTACCCAAACTCATCAAGCTTGTTTTAGATTCATCAACTATTGCTAGATCTTTTAGTTTGAGCCACTCAATTCCTCGTCTAATCTGATCTGGTGAAAGTTTTGTAGATGTTTCAAGTGATTCTGGAGTTTGTTTAGGATTATCTTTTAGTGAGATAATGATTTTTTTTTCAATATCATGAAAAACTTGTGACAACAGTAAAAGTTCGAAAAAGACTTTTTAAACCTTAACCTAAGTCAATTTGAATGTCCGCTGATGACTTTATTGTAACTCCTTGGCATGTAGAAGGAGATATTGATTATGATAAATTAATCAAAAAATTTGGGACTGAAAAGATTTCATTAGAATTAGTAGAGAGAATCAAGAAGATTACAAATGAGGATCATTTTATGCTTAGAAGAGGTATTTTTTTCTCCCATAGGGAGATGAATAGAATTCTTGATGATTATGAGAAAGGTAACAAATTCTTTCTATACACTGGAAGAGGTCCTTCTGGGCATACTCATATTGGACATTTAGTACCATGGGTTTTTGCAAAATGGTTACAAGAAAAATTTGATGTTAACATGTATTTCCAATTAACTGATGATGAAAAATTTTATTCAAAACAAAATCTAACTTTAGAAGAAACTGGAAAATTTGCATATGAGAATGCATTGGATTTTATCGCATTGGGTTTTAAACCAGAAAAAACAAAAATAATTATCAACACAAGAAATATTCAAACACTTTATCCAATTGCAGCCAAAGTTGCAAAGAAAATTAATTTTTCAAATACAAAAGCAACGTTTGGATTTACAAATGAAACAAACATTGGAATGATTTTTTACACATCACTACAATCAGCGCCATGTTTCATTGAAGATAAACCAGTTTTGATTCCGTTAGGAGTAGACCAAGATCCTCACTTTAGATTAACAAGGGATATTGCACCAAAGATTGGAAAAGCAAAACCAGCATTAATTCACAACATCATGATTCCAGGATTAGAAGGACCAGGTGGAAAAATGTCAGCCTCTGATGAGAATGGTACAATTTACACAACTGATTCTCCAAATGTGGTAAAAAAGAAAATTAACAAGTATGCATTTTCTGGTGGACAAACTAGTGTTGAGGAACATAGAAAACTTGGAGGAAATCCAGATGTTGATGTTTCATTTCAATATCTAAGAATATTTTTTGAACAAGATGATAACAAGTTAAAATCAATTTACGAGGATTATAAATCCGGAAAACTTCTTTCAGGAGAACTCAAAGCAATTTTGATTGAAAAAATAAATGCCTTTTTGTTAATTCATCAAGAAAAAAGAGAAAAGGCAAAAGATCAGATAGAGAAATTTCTTTTTGAGAACAAATGAAAACAATCATAACTTGTGATGACAAATACGAAGCTCAAAAATTAGCTAGTCTAATTTTCATTAATGATGAAAAAGAGACATTCATCACATCTATTCTAAATATTATAGAAAATGAATTAGTGATTTCATTGAAAGATAAATCAGCTCATAGCATCACACTAAAAGACGGAAAAAATGTTGAAAAATTTGCAGATTTTATTCAATCAGTACTCGAAAAAGAGCACAAATTGCTATCAACTAAAATAATTGAACATGAAGTTGAAATGGAAAAAGAGTAAATCTAGAATCCAAAGGTACCAAAATACCCAATTATAACCCCAACCATGACAATCAATGATAGTCCTAATGCCTTATGGTCACCAGTCATATCTATATTTCAAAAGAAATGCAATTAAAGTGTTAACTAATTCTCAAAGTTGATTTTATAATTATCTAGGAAAATACTTACTTTTTTTTGGTTTTGAGGAATATTCTTTGGGTTTTGGGGAATCTTCTCTTGGTTTTGATTCAGGTTCTCTTATTTGATTACAGTTTAAGCATAATACCTTTAGATTTTCTCTAGCAAGATCAGGTGCTGAAATGTATTTTCCCCATGATGATGCATCGCCACCACGCCCATTATCATTTGAGGCATTGCCAGATATTGGAGTAATACCCAAAGCTCTTTCATCTTTAAATCCACAATTTGAACAAGTTTTTCCACCTAAAATTTCAAATAATTTTTCTTTAATAGTTTCATAAAATTTGTCTGAACCATTAGCAAAAAAGCTCTCTTGTTTTTTTGAAAATTTATCATTTCTTGGTTTTCTAGATCTAGAATTATCTCTACTTGATTCTCGCCCATAAGATGATCTTGAACCTCTATCATCTCTAGAGTATCTATCATTTCCTGAACGTCTATCGTCTCTTGAATCATCTGGTTTGTTTTGTCTGAAACAATCACTACAGTAAACTGGTTTGTTACTTCTTGGAACAAATGGAACTGTACATTGATTTCCACAATCAGCACAAGTTACCTCAGTATCTTCTCTATCATTGTCTCTTGAACGTCTATCATCTCTTGAATATCTTGAACCTCTATCATCTCTAGAGTATCTATCATTTCCTGAACGTCTATCGTCTCTTGAATCATCTGGTTTGTATTGTCTGAAACAATCACTACAGTAAACTGGTTTGTTACTTCTTGGAACAAATGGAACTGTACATTGATTTCCACAATCAGCACAAGTTACCTCAGTATCTTCTCTATCATTGTCTCTTGAATTTCTTGAACCTCTATCATCTCTTGAATATTTTGAATATCTATCATCTCTTGAATTTCTTGAACCTCTATCATCTCTAGAGTATCTATCATTTCCTGAATCATCTGGTTTGTGTTGTCTAAAACAATCACTACAGTAAACTGGTTTGTCATTTCTTGGAACAAATGGAACTGTACATTGATTTCCACAATCAGAACAAGTTACAGATGTAGATTCTCTATCATTGTCTCTTGAACGTCTATTATCACCAGAGTTTCGATAAGACCGATATGACTCATTTTCTCGTCTTGCATTTCTTCCATCGGTTTTTCCATCTGAATACTTTGTTTTGTAAAGGTCCATTGATAGAGAGTTTGAGTTTAATTGATTATAGATACCTTGAGCTTTAATTTGTGCCTAGAATTTAAAAAATCACTCAAACTAGGGGTTTATCCATTTCAGTGGACATTATTTCTTGAACTTTGAGAAAATAGAGTCTAGTAGAATATGGCATATCATCCAAATTATTATCAACTACAATCATAAAATATCTTACAGCACGTTTTGAGATATCTAAATTAAATTTCATTGTAAGAATAGGATCTTGATGCACCTTAATTTTGTCTTGAAGCCAAGGAGGTGCCATCTCGATTGTTTCTTTGATAATTTTTTCATACCAATATGAAAGATTTTGTGGGTGCAATCCCTGTTTGAGATTTGATACATCATTATCGATTTTTTTCATCATGTGATTAATGATTGCCATGAGGCTGAATCCTAGAATTTTGTTTTATTACAATTACTCAAAGTTCTGCAAGCTACTTGTCAATTGATAACAAGTTTCCCTCAGAGTCAATTTCTGAGTTTTTGATTCTAGTAGTAGATATTCTTGTTCCATCTTTTGCCAAAAACATAGGCACATTAATGATTTGAACTGGTGGGAGTTTCTTTACCTCTCTTAACTTGTTTAGTACATCACCTTGATTTCTTGTTTCATCACTTACAACTAAGGCCTCAACATCTGGTTCTAAAACTGCAGGTCCAAAATCATTATCCAATTTACTTATTTCAAAAGAAGTATTTGGAAATTCTTTTGATATTGTAGTGATTAAATTTTCTAGTCTTTGAGTATATTTGTTATTTGGGATTTTACCTTTTTTTTCAGCAAACTCATCACTAGTTAATCCAATGATGACATTATCTGAAATCTCAAATGCGTTTGAAAGTAAAGTAAGATGTCCCCGATGAATAATATCAAATGTGCCACCCATTGCAATTAAAGAGAATTTAGACATGTAACTATTCAGAATTCATTGAAAATAAATCTACTATATTTTGAGTTTAAACTATAAGCACTTGAAACAAAATTATCAAATTTTATGTTAATTGGAAATTTTCATCAATCCGTTTTCAATTAAGAATTTAATTGCATTAACGAATTCACCATCTGAAGAAACATCATCAGCCCAATACCCTACAGTAGTTTTTAGCCAAGAAGGGATTTGATCTGAATTATCATCACCTTGAGTTGTTGGAGGGATTTGTATTATGCCATCTTCAATTAAGAATTTAATTGCATTAACGAATTCACCATCTGAAGAAACATCATCAGCCCAATACCCTACAGTAGTTTTTAGCCAAGAAGGGATTTCAGGATTGCTATTTGATGATATCAAAAATGACATTATTTTGACTGTGGTGTTTGTATTTCCATATTGAGCTTTGACAATAAATTTCCCCTCTGAGAATTTTTTATTCAATTCTATGCCATGAGAAAATGTTCCATCAGTTTCAACTGAAGTTTTTTGAGTTACCAGATAACGATCAGTAGAATCAAAAATTGTAATTCGTAAAGTTCTATCTGCATCATATTTGTTAACGGTACCACTAAAGGTGATAGTGTCTCCAAGTATGTACGATTCATTATTAGAATAAATCTCCACAGTGTAATTATTGGTATCACTTTGTACAGGAGGTCCGCCATAACCAAATGCCATCTGACCAGATGTTACAACAAACAATGCCATTACAGAAATAATGAAAATTTGATTTAATTTCATAATGCTCATTGACTTTTCTATTGTCATTTAAACGATAAGAAAATTCAAAGTGTGGATTTTAAAAAAATCTAGTTTTTGATATGTCTTAAAATTTACTCTTGTACGTTAATCAGAATAAATGGACCTTGTTCTGAAAGGGGAACATTATTTCTATCCCATACAAAGGTCTCAATGAAGAATAAACCGCTTTTTTCTGGCACCCAGTCAATAGTTTGAGACTGAAGTCCAGTTCCAATAAAGCGACCATCATATTTTCCAATATATTCTACAGTTGGGGATTTGCCTGATTCTTTAATTTGAATATAGTACGTGTATGGAGTTTCATCTGTACTCTGGTCTTCTGAAAACTGGACCATAGTTTTACTTTCAATGTTTACTGTAGAGCCAAGTTTAATTTCAGAAAGGGGTGTTCCCTCTGTATCCTTTACAGTAACACCAGAAATTGAAACTAGTTTTGTCATGGATTGTTTTTCAGGAATTTTTACATCTACAAAATCAGAATAAAAGACATCAGATTCTGCAAATAACAAAAAGCCTACTGCTTTTGAGTTAATGTCCTCTACAAGATCAAAGTTAATTTCTGAATCAGATTCCACATCTCCTAACTCAATAGTAGATACACTAAGCATTCTAGGTGGTTCAAATCCATCATAGAAAGCAAGATAGACGTTTGTATCAGAATTTGGGGCACCTCCATTTTGTAAAACACCTGAAAATCTAAATGATGAATCCAATACGGTATCACTTGAATACACAATTAGCTCTTTTTGTTTTTCTGCTGATGAATCAAATCCTAAAAGTGTTACAGATACCTGAGTTATCTCAGGGTTTGGGGTGGTGGAACGAATAGCAAATGGTGATTGTCCGTTTGGAGGAATTACTTGTAGTGTTGAATTTCCTGAAATAACCTCAAGTGGATTGGAATCGAAATCATCATAAAAATTCACTCGAATTATAACATTAGTCACTGAGGTTTGTGAATCATGATTTTCAACTGTGCCAACTACAACAGTATACCCTTCAGAATCCTGATAAATGAAAGGAGTGTCATTTTGTAAGGCTACTGATAATGTAGGTGCATTATCAGAATACTCTTGAGAGAATGACTGAGACAAAGGAATTAGAAATAATATTAGAAATACGCCAAGAATTAGTTTCTTCATTAAACTTCTCTAAGATTAGAGATTAATTTCATGTAACATATCATATTGTGAACAAAACAGGTAACATCGTTTAACCTAGTTTACACTAGGTAAAAAAATAATAAAAAGAGAAACAAATTTAGTTTTTCTTTGCGGTAATTGCTAACCAGTAAATTAATCCTGGAAGTAATCCGACAATAAGTGGAATGAATACGGGCCATCCATCTGCTGCGCTTGCCATGTAAAAAAACGATAACTTATCCTATTTAAATCCATCCAGCAGTCCGAAATTCAGAATGGATCAGAATAGAAGTGGACCGGACGGAATTCGAATCCGTGACCCCCCGCGTGCAAGGCGGGTATACTACCAGGCTATACTACCGGCCCACACAAAGATTGGTTAAAGTGTGGATTTTAATTGTTGTCCTCTTGGCAAGAATTTTATTTGAAAACAGAATTATTTGTTCATGGTACTTTTAGAATCACAAATTAAACTAAAAACAGGAGACATTGCTCCAGATTTTGAATTATTAGGAATTGATGATAAAAAACATTCTCTAAATGATTATAGCAGCTACAAAGGAATTTTGATAATTTTCATGTGTAATCATTGTCCATATGTAAAGGCAAAAGTCGATTCGTTAAATGAGCTATATGAAAAATGTGGACAAGATATTGCAGTTATAGGAATTAACAGTAATGATTCTACTGATTATCCTGAGGATAGTTTTGATGCAATGAAACAAACAGCAAAAGAGAAAGGATTTGGATTTGATTATTTAGTTGATGAGACTCAAGAAATTGCAAAAAAATATGGTGCAATGTGTACACCAGATCCATTCTTGTTTAATAGTCAAAAACAACTAGTTTTTCATGGTAGATTAGATAATGCCATGAAACCTGATGATGAGGCCACAGAAAAGACCATGATCATCAATATGCAAAAACTAATAGCTGGTGAAAAAATTGAAAAAGATTTTGACCCATCAATTGGCTGTTCAATCAAGTGGAAAGAAAATTAAACTTAAATGACCTCAGCCTAGAGATTTGTTCGTGGGCTCGTAGCTCAGCTTGGCTGGAGCGTTCGACTGATAATCGAAAGGTCATGTGTTCGAATCACATCGGGCCCATTTTCATTATTTTAAATTTTCAAAAACAGTTTGAGACCATTGCAAAATATCATCAATTTTTTCAGATGTCAGATCAGATTTGATTTTACTTTTTTTAGAGACTTTTCCACATAGTGCTAATTTCATACGTTTCCCAGATTTCTCTTTAATTGGGTTTATAGAATCTGCAAAAAAGTTTAGGCCCTCACCAGTTTGTGAGAAAACAGATACTATCAAAATACCTAATTTTTGTTTCCAGACTTTTCCAACTAGTTTTTGAAAATCAAGATCAAACAAGACATCAATTGCAGAGGACATATCGCCTAAATGAAAAACATTCCAACCATTAGAATGATATGAAGATGATGCTGCCTCAGAAATTAAATTGCTTTGATTATCTGCTGCGATGACAATTATGTTCTTTTTAGGTTCAGGGACGATCTGAAGTTGGTTAAAGATTTGGAGTGATTTTGAGATAGTTGTTTGAAGTAGATTTAATTCTGAAGTGCCAACTTTACCCTCATCATACAAAGTCTTTACAGAATCAATTGCAGGTACAATTACTTCGAGAATCAAACGAGTAACAATAGCACCAGAATGTAAGCAATTTCTAATCAAAGAATATACTTGATCTTCTGTACCTTTGATCAAATAATCAGCATACCTAGATGTCACTTTGAAATAATCATCTGGAAAATCAAATGATTCTTGACCAGGTTCCAAAAACCATAAAGTGACATTACCAATATTTTTTTGGCGTAGTAATCCCTCAGCTGCAAAAACTTTGAGATACTTTATCATCGTGATTCTATTGATGCTAACTTTTTCTGAAATCTCAACTCCAGACATTCCAGAGTCAGAATCTTTTAAAATTAAAATTAGTTTTTCTCTGATATCCTCAGTTGAATATCCCCTACCCATAGTGCTCTTGGATTATAGTATTGTATAAAGACTAATTTCCAGGAATTCAGATAGGTAATTTTAAAAAAAATAAAACATTATATACTTGGGTACCTTATATTACGGTAAGGAAAAGTAAATTGCCAAAAGCAGGATTCAAATCAATTACAGTGTCAGAAACAGTCTACGATAAATTCCACGATATTTATCAAAAGAGTAAAGACGACCTGACGATGAAAGGGGTCAACAGCTTTTCAGGTTATGTAACTTACATGTTAGAGGAGATGATGCAAAAGGACAAAACCTTTGCAAGGTATGCTCCAAAGATTGAAAAGATTTCAGTCGATGATGACCGTGTTATACTAAAAGATAATATCAGAAACAGAATTGCAGAAGTCGCAGTTCAAAAAGGAGAATTATTTTGTCAGCTCTGTGATGAAAAAGATTGTGTACACATTGGTTTTGTTTTCTCATTACCAGATGTCTACGAAGTTCTAAATGCTAAAGGAATCAAAAATCCAAGATAGATTGTGTGGAGGAGGTGGGATTTGAACCCACGAACTCCTGAAAGACAGGATCACCCATTATTTGATCTTAAGTCCTGCATGTCCAAAAGCAAATGTGCTTACTTTGGCCAGGCTTGATTACTCCTCCAAAAGATTAGGAATCCAGGCGAAATTTAACAGTTTAGAGTGTTTTTCACTAGGATGAAGAATTATAAGGATTTTCTACAGGAGAATTTTATGCTTCGGTAGCTCAGTCTGGTAGAGCGTTACATTGGTAATGTAAAGGTCACGGGTTCAGATCCCGTTCGAAGCTTCTAATAATTTTTAATCAATAATTCAAAGTGACCAGTTCTCTTTTTAGAGTCTGAATTAATTGAACGATTTGCACGAATTTTACTTATTTTCCAAGGTTTCTTTGAGAACATATCTGAAACTTCTTTTGAATTAGAATTGGATAATAGAACCTTACATCCCTTTTCATCTAGATTTTGACAAAGTTCTGCCAGTCTACTCAAATCATCATAAGAGAAACTTTTGTTTGTATAACTTGTGAAATTTGCAGTGGTACTAACTGGTTGATATGGTGGATCAAAATATACAAGATCTCCTTTTTTGGCATCTCGTAGAACTGCTCCAAAGTCACGACATTTTATTGAAACTCTACTTGCTTGTAGTATACTACTAACAGAACGAAGATTTTCTTCATTTACAATATTTGGATTTGTGTATTTTCCCAAGGGAACATTGAATTTTCCTTTACTATTTACTCGATAAAGTCCATTGAAACAAGTTCTATTCATAAAGAGTAATCGAGATGTTTTTTCTATTTGGCTTCTAGGATTATTTTCCCTTATAGAATAATAGTAAGATTTAGAATCTTTTTGATAATTTCTTTCATGAGTTTTAAGAGAAGAAATTAGACTATCAACTCTATCACGAATTGTAGTGTAAGCTAAAACAAGATCAGAGTTCAAGTCGGAGATACTACATTTTTGCCCATTTCGTTCAGTTAGCATATGAAATAGTAATGCACCGCCTCCCAAAAATGGCTCAAAATAAGTTCCAAAGGAGTCAGGTAAATTTTCATTTAATATTGGAATTAATTGTCGTTTACCTCCAGCCCATTTTACAAATGGTTTTGGAGTTGCAAGTATTTGACTAAAGGTTTGTTTCAATAATGGGTATTACAAAATTCATTGATCTTTGCTTAACATAAAATAATTTGATCTTGAACTAATTTTTTCCTATAGAAAAACGAAGTTAAATACAAACTTCGTAATTACAAAAATTTTTAGAATTTTTTTGTGTAGAGATTACTCTAAGAGAAGATAATAAAATGAAAAGGAAAAGGTTGGGTGTTTAGTCCCACTTTG
>Ga0209140_1001854_pt1 | contig 10722 bp, 12 predicted proteins | sample SaaInlV_120m_DNA_3_FD_184666 | JGI IMG/M metagenome (GOLD analysis project Ga0209140, IMG submission 184666) | Marine microbial communities from expanding oxygen minimum zones in the Saanich Inlet - Saanich Inlet SI073_LV_100m_DNA (SPAdes) (version 2) | ecosystem: Environmental > Aquatic >... | reverse complement strand
CTGATCCGAACTCACTGTTGCTTCCATGGAAACTACCATACTGTCTCTGTCCCATGTGCCGACAAGTTCATCAGGGTTGCTCGTGATGGACTCTTCATCCTGAAGGAGTTCCTCACACGACCAGAATAAAAGTGATGTCAGCATCAAGGCTGAAATGATTTTAATTGGTTTCATAATATGCCTTTCTATTGTTTATTTATATTCCAAAATACAAGTTTAGCTAAATGGAAAACAACAGGGAATTATTTTTGGTGATACATCGCACAATTCCCTTTTCTACAATTTTCATAAAAATGAAGAAATCGTTTTGGATATTTTATAAATCTTTTAATTTCGCACCCGTTAATTCTAATGAAATTGTAGATCATTATATGATAAAAATAACAAATTTGACAAAAAACTACGGCAATGTAGAGGCGGTAAAGTCCATTAATTTTAATATCTCCGACGGAGAAATTGTGGGTTTCCTTGGTGCCAACGGTGCAGGAAAAACTACAACTCTAAAAATGATTACAGGATTTTTAGCGCCGACATCAGGATCTGTTGAGGTAAATGGAATGGACATTGGTGAGTCTCAACTTGAAATACAAAGACAAATTGGTTATCTACCCGAGACAAATCCGCTTTACGGTGAAATGTCTGTCCATGAATATCTGGAATTCATTGCACAGGTTCGGGGTATCGTGAAAAAAGATTTTACAAAAGCACTTCGCCGGGTCGTAGCAAAGTGCGGTCTAAAAGGCGTAGTTCATAAATCCATTTCATCCTGTTCCAAGGGATACCGCCAGCGGATTGGTCTTGCCGCTGCCATGATTCATGACCCCGATATTCTGATTCTTGATGAGCCGGTCACTGGCTTGGATCCAAACCAAATTGTAGAAATTCGCGAGCTTATTAAAGATCTCGGTAAGGAAAAGCTGGTACTGATGTCGAGCCATATTCTGCAGGAAATCCAAGCGACGGTTGATCGGATTCTGATTATTGATAAAGGTGTAATTATCGCGGACGGTACAAGTGAAGAATTGATGAACAACTTTATGGGAAATGTAAAGCTGACTTTGGAAGTAAAAAATGCTGAAGACGACAGTATAGCTGACATAAGTGAAAAAATACCTGAATTAACGCTTTTATCCTCTGAGAAAAAAGGTGACTTGCACCGGTTTAATTTTGAATATGCGAGAGAATTTGATCCGAGGGAGGCGGTGTTTCATTACGCGGTTGAATCCGGATGGGTAATTTTTAAAATGACACCCCACACCGCAAATCTTGAGGAAGTATTCCGTACGCTAACAAATTCTGAGGGTGGCAATGGGTAACATAAAAGCTGTTTATCTCAAAGAAGTGCGGGGATATTTCAACACTCCGATGGCTTACATTTTTCTTACCATTTTTGCACTTGTAAACGGATACTTTTTCACCAACACCTTTTTCCTGATCGGGCAGTCAGATTTGAGATCGTTATTTAGTACTATTCCGCTCGTTTATTTATTTTTCATTCCTGCTGTATCAATGGGACTTATTGCTCGGGAGCGAAATATCGGAACCATAGAAATCATGAATACACTCCCGCTGAAGACTAATGAATTTGTCATCGGAAAATTTCTGGCAGCTTTGACATTGATTTTGGTAGCCTTAGCAGTAACATCAATTCATTTTTTCACACTCATTCAGGTTGGCGATAATGTAGATACCGGCGCCGTCATTAGCGGCTATATTGGTCTTGCGCTCGTGGGCGCGTTGTACACCTCAATTGGAACGTTTGCAAGTAGTGTTACTGAGAATCAAGTTGTCTCTTTTATTATTGGTGTTTTTATCGTTTTGACATTTTGGCTTTTGGACAAATTGCTAATTTTTATTCCCACTTCAGTAGCAGGTTTGGTTCAATACCTTGCGGTGGAATATCATTTATCAAATATTTCACGCGGTGTTATTGATACTCGAAATCTTGTCTATTTCTTTTCTATTATTGGATTCTTTTTATATCTAACAATCCATATGTTAGACCTTAGAAAATGGAAAGCTGGTTAAGATGGATTTGAAAAAATCAGCTTATCTGGCTCCGGCAATTTTGGCGACAGCACTCGTCGTTCTAAATATTGTATCCCGTGATAAATTTTCAAGGCTAGACTTAACGGACAACGATCAGTTTACCTTATCCATATCTAGCAGAAATGTACTAGACAGTATAGATGATTTACTGATAATGAAAGTGTATTTTTCTGATGATCTTCCGGGTGAGCTTGGGAATACCCGCCGCTATTTGCAGGACATTCTCGAAGAGTACGAAGCGTATGGTAATAATAATGTACGGTTTGAATTTTATGCTCCGGAATCGGATGAAGCATTGGAAGAAGATGCACAAAAATCCGGAATTATTCCGGTCCAGATTCAGGTTGTTGAGAATGATAAAATTGAAGTGAAAAAAGTATTTATGGGTTTATCCATTTTATACGAAGATAGGAGAGAAGTATTACCGGTAATCCAAACCACCACCGGTTTAGAATACGATATAACAACCAAAATTAAAAAATTGGTTGAAACAAATAAACAAACAGTTGGACTTGCTACTTTAAACGGAAAAAGCGATCAACTTGAAAACGTCCAACGATTGATTTCTGAACGCTATTTGGTGCGTAATATTGACCTCGCAGATCCGGTACCATTTAATATCAATCTAATTTTAGTTCGCGGTGTAACAGATACACTTTCAGATTCGGTAAAATCGAATCTTGAAGATTTTCTCGCTCGTAGCGGAAATATGGTATTGGCGCAATCACGGGTGAATGCAAGTTTATCCACACAGCAAGGGACAGATATCCAATCGGATATATTTGAAATCTTAGATGCTTACGGACTTCATTTGGAAAATAATCTTGTTCTTGACCGGGTTTGTTCCCGCGTAAATGTTGGTAGAAATATGGGGATGATTCGAATGAATGTTCCAATGGAATATCCATTTTTGCCTTTGGTAAGGTCTTTTAACGAAGATGAACCACTCGTAAGCGGACTTGAACAAATGCTACTCTTTTTCCCCAGCGAGATTTCCATAATAGATTCTCTAATACCGAACGTTTCGGTTCGTCCACTTTTTTCGAGTTCTGATGGTTCAGCGATTATGAGTGGATTTTATAATTTGAGCCCGGAGCCGCAGGCAAACCCTATTTTTCAGAGGCTGAACAAACCGGGGAAAATTGTTGGGGCGAGATCAGAAAAAGTGGATCCATCCACCGGACTATTGAGTCAGGTAATTCTTATTTCTGATATAAGGTTTTTGGATGACGGTTCAGGCGCTGAATCTGCAGAAAACCACATTTTTTTAATGAATTCTGTCGATTATCTAATGGGCGATCACGGGTTGATTGAACTTCGCTCGAGGCAAATTACCAGCAGACCGCTAAAGGAACTTTCGGATGGAGAACGACGCAATTGGAAATGGTTGAATATTTTCATGCCAACTGTACTTATAATCGGATTTGGATTATTCAGAAATCGAAAACAAAAAAACATAGCGCGTAGGCTAGAAGAATTGTATGACGAATAATTTGAAGATTTTACTGGTTGGGTTGGCTGTAATCCTGGCTGCTTATTTCCTGAATTCATATACACAAAAAAGCAGACACGTTCCTAAGCACATTATTTTCAATGTCGATCAATCTAACATTTCTGCATTTACAATCATTAATGGTGGGGACAGCCTTTCGTTACTTCTTTCGAACGTTTGGACCATTGCAAAACATGATTCTTTAGAAGTGAAGGAAAAAGTAATGGATAATTTTCTGGACCGAACTTTAAAAGTAAAACGTGGAACCATTATATCAAGAAAAAAGGAAAAATGGGGAACCTATTCCGTGGATGAAATTCAGGGAACCACATTAAGTGTGTTAGATGGAAACGGAAAGGATGCTGGTTCAGCAGTATTTGGAACATCCAAATCGGATTTTTCTCGAAATTATGTACGCATTGGTGATGATCCGAATGTGTACCAGACGGACATCAGTATTATTTATCAGCTTCAAACAAATCCGACTTATTGGGGACAAGTATCTGATTCGATAGATACATCCTCGAATGAATTTTAGACCCGGCTGTCCTTTTACTTTATAGTTTCCTCCACGAATCTCAGCATTTTTTTCTGTTGGCTAAGCCAACCAAGCCGAGTTTCTATATTGACATAACGTATTTTATTTTTTAAGGCAGCCCACGATAGAGAGCCGTCATCAAGATCAGGTAATTTGTCTTGAAGAATTACGTTAAAAGGTCCGTCTGCGAGTTTTTGGAAATCAGACTCGTTGGTGCATAGAATAAAATCTCTCGGATTTTGTTTTGGTTTGATTGAATTTAGTCGGCTTGCAGGTAATTCCATTCTGACATTATAACCACGGAAATTGTTATGAACTGCAATTAATAAACCGCCATTAGATGGGAGCAATGTTTTCAAAAAAAGTTCCCGCGTGGAATCCAATTGGTCTAAAACATCAGACAAATTATTCACTTTCCAATCCGTTTTAAATTTTTGTAAAGTGTTTTTTGCCCCAGGTCGCGAAAATAGTCGGTTTGGATCTACTTTTGTAGTGGCTAGCGAAATTTCTCTATCTTCGGATCGTATGAAAAATGCAGAACCGGGATAATGCTGAATATGATATTCCAGTGCCATTTCGGCTGTTTTTTCGTCCCCGTGAAGCCAAATGAAACGATGATCAGATTCACCTGATTTTATAATCCGAAATTCAACGCCAGCAAAGGAAATGGTGTTTGCTGGATCGCCATTAACCATGGTGTGCGCACTGGTCAGTGCAAGTAAGCCAACCCATAATTTATTTAACAAGAACGATTTTTTGGAAAGCATTATCACGTCCTGAATTTAACTGTAGAAAATAAATTCCGCTCGGATGATTTGATGCATTCCATTGGATTTCATGATGTCCCGGCTCAGTAATTTCTTTAAACAATGTTTCAACCAATCGTCCGTTGATATCAAAAATGTGTAAAGACGTTGCCTGAACCGTCTTTACCGGAATATCAAACCGGATTGTGGTTGTGGGATTAAACGGATTTGGATAAACTGTTAATAATGAAAAACCGTAAGGCAATTCATTTCCAAGTCCAACTTGGCTAGGACAATAATTTCCATCAGGTGCAAGTTGGGGAAGTATATTGTCCGGATTTGTTACCAAATTAAACATCAAAGTATCTGTGGATTCAAATAAAGCTGGTGTGCACGGTTCCCATTCATTTGCGATGCCGTTGCACGTTTGGGCATCGGCAAGAATTCCCATATTCGTTACAATGCACCAATACAGATATTCCATTGCCATGCAATCGTATTCACAGGAATTATCATCATAATGATACCAAGCTTCATTCGGGTATGGATTTGGAATCGACGTAAATTGTCCACCTCGAGCCACGTCCATGGCATGTGTTAAATCAGATGAATTAGGCGTCAAACCATATAAATCAGGATACACTTCTACATGTCCACAAGTATTGATTGTGTGCAAAACTTCTTCGACGGTTGCATCACTTCCCCAGTGCCCGGGTTCACTTGGATCAATTTCGTTTCTGAACAAAACAGCGCCGGCGCAATCATCAAAATTGTCGGAAAAGAGATCAATGGCAGAACCGTTCTCAGAATTAAAAATTGGCATTACAGTATTCAATCCTGCTAAGGACGATTGAATGAGCGGATCGTCCACAACGCCATCTTCATCATTATCTAATAATTCTGCTGCCACCGCTGCAACGTGCAACACTTTTTCATCGGTGATATTGGATTCTGCATAAATATCAATACAATCCAAAACACGAACATATTTTGTAAATACACCTAAGGCTGGGTCGTTAGGATTTGGATTATCTTCGATGGTAAAGCAAACCGTATTTTGTCCCTTTACGAATAATGGAAAAAGGATGACAAATATGAATGAAGAGAATTTTTTTATGATACTTTTTTTAGTTAACATTTTCTTATGGATTCTTTAAAGATTGAAGATAGTCCAATAATAAATTACTCATGGCTCTTATTCCAACTTCAAGGCAACTATCATCTGCCCTAAACGTAGGCGTGTGCACCCAACCCGAAGTGGTGCCTGGTTTAACAACACCGAGGCGATAGTACATACCGGGAACTTCATTCGCGAAGTAAGCAAAATCTTCACCGCCCATCACAGGCTCCATCATAAGCACATTGTCATCGCCTATAACCCGCTTGAGAGTCGGAATCATTCGTTCCGATAAAGCAGGATTATTGATGGTCGCCGGTGTACCGCGATTATATTTGAGTTTAAACGACCCACCGTACGCTTTGGTAATACCTTCCAAGATTTCATTCATACGTTTTTCCACTTTGTCCCGCGTTCCCGGATTATACGTGCGCACCGTTCCTTCCATGTACACTTCCGAAGGAATAATATTGAAACGCTCTCCACCGCGGATAATTCCCACTGTAATTACACTGGGCTCAAGAGGAGAGAGAGATCGAGAACGGATTGTCTGGAACGCGCTCACGACTTCGGTAGCCATGATAATAGGATCTACGGATTTATGTGGATAAGCACCATGGGACTGTTTTCCCTCGATTATAATTGTGAAATGATCCACCGCCGCCATGGATGGGCCGATAGTCATACCGATTTGCCCGACTTCCAATCCTGAATGGGTGTGAAGTCCGAAAATTGCGCTGGGTGTTGGATCATCAAAAACACCCTCCGCCAGCATTAAACCTGCTCCACCTTCTTCTCCCGGTGGTGGGCCTTCTTCCGCCGGCTGAAAAATAAATTTAATTGTACCTGGAATTTCATCTCGAATGGTAGCAAGGACTGAAGCAACTCCCAATTGGACAGAAGTATGAATATCATGTCCGCAGGCGTGCATCACTCCGACTTCTTTATCGAGATAGGTTGTACGGACAGTAGATTTAAATGGCAAGTCAGTATCTTCTGTCACCGGTAGCCCGTCCATATCTGCCCGAACTGCCACCACCCCGCCTGGTTTTCCTCCTTTTAAAATACCGACAACACCCGTGTAAGCAATGCCGGTTTCAACATCATCAAACCCGAGGTTTTTCAAATGCTTGGCGACAAGTTCTGCTGTTTTGAATTCACGGTTTCCGAGTTCAGGATTCTTATGAATCTGATGTCTTAGTGCAATAATACTTTCTAGGTGCGTTGCAGTTGCTTTGTCAATTGTGGTTTGACCAGATAAAAATGTAAAAATCAGGAAAAATACTGTACTTAGTTTTTGCATAATTGTCCTCTGTAATTAATTTTTAGAATGGGAGAACTTAACAATAAAGTCATTATGGTGTAAAACCTGTTACAGAATCTTACCAACTATAAAAACTCAATAATTTTATTCGAATAATTTTAATTTTCTGCGGGAACTTTCTTTAAATTCAATGCTTGAAATTCATTAATAAAGGAATAAAATGAAATTAACCATCATTATTATAGTTGCTGGAATTTTTGGTCTCATGGCTTGCAAATCCTTCTTTGGAAACAAGATTAATTTGACAGCAATCACGTCGGAAAAAGGTGTAGAACTATATGACAATGGGGAATATGTTTTCTTAGATGTCAGAACAGCTAAAGAACATCATGTAAAAGCTATACCGAATACACCGCTTGTCCCGGTGCAGGAACTCGAATCCAGAATTGGGGAATTGGAACAGTATCGGAATAAAAAGATTGTAGTTTACTGCCGCAGCGGGAACCGATCGGGAAAGGCGACAACAATTTTAAACAAACATGGATTTGATGCGGTGAATTTATCGGGAGGAATGATCCGATGGAATGGTCCGGTTACATCTAATGAATAAACGAGTATTATTTAGTGCGATTGGTGCTGTGTTGGGATATGCATATTTTGTTTTTGTCGGGTGTAAAAATGGTTGTGCTATTACAGGATCACCCATAAATAGTACAGTTTATGGCGCATTGGTTGGTTTGGTTTGGAGTTGGCCTACCAAAACGGATAAGGAATAATAAAATGGATTATGGTTATCAAAGAATAATTGATAAATCGTTTGATGAAGTTGATGTTGCCATCAGGGAGACGTTAAAGGAACAAGGATTTGGGGTATTAACCGAAATAGCAGTTGACGAAACACTAAAGAACAAACTGAATGAAGATTTCCGCCGCTACAAAATTTTAGGCGCTTGTCATCCGCCCACAGCATTTCATGCATTGTCAGAAGAACCGGAAATTGGATTATTACTACCCTGCAATGTAACCCTTTGGGAAAATGACGATGGATCAGTTACGTTGTCTGCGATTAATGCTAAAAAAATGTTGTCCGTAACTGGGCGGGATGATTTGGATGAGCTGGCAAACCAGGTGAATAGCTGGCTAAAGACTGCCGTGGATGCTGTATGAATGATATCATTCTTGGAATAATTATTTTAGGCGTATGGCTTTTTATTAATCGGTTACTATTGCCTAAAATGGGTGTACCAACTTGACATAATCCTTTCCCTCAGGTTGAGAAAAAATCAATGCCAGATAAAGATAAAAATAAAAGTGAGGTCTAACTATGCCTATGTATGATTACAAGTGCAAGTTGTGTAATCATGTGTTTGATGAATTGGTTTCTTTTTCTACTTTAGATTCGGATATTGAATGTCCAAAGTGCAAGGTAAAAAACGCTGAGCGATTGCTTTCCGCGCCGCACATATCCACGAACAGTAATTCAGTTTCGTCAAATAATGGTTGCTCAGCCCCAACCGGGTTTTCATGAGCAATTTAATCCCATGGTCATGGGATTAAATATCTGGGTTGGTTTTGAAATCTGAATTTTAATGAAGTTCACTGGATTATTAATCAATCATACTCCGAAGTACAGAAAAACCGTTCTTGCCGGTTAGTAAATCCGCTTTCCCGGGTTTTCTGCTGTCTTCCACAGCGAGAACTATAAATACCATTTCGTCAGATTCCAACGCATAACGGCAAACATCATCTGCGCTGAGTGTCATTACGCCGGCTCGCTTGGTTAAATTGAATTGAATGTTTCCTTTTCCATTGTAAGCTCGGTAAATGAGTTCGGTGCAGACTTGAAATGATGCATCGTTGAAATCAAATTCGAAATCATAACTATTCCCCAGAAAAGAATGGGTGGATTGAAGTGCCATTCGGATTTGATTCAGATCTTCCAATGGTCGAAAAACAACCATTCGGTTGATATGTCTGTCAAGAATATTATACATAGAACTGGACACCACGCCTTCGGACACCGCTTCAATCATATCATCGTTTTCATTTATCATGGTTGATTGGTGAGCCGGGAGGTTCATTTCATCAAGTTGAATTGTTTTCCACTCGTTCCGTTTTCCTGTATATATGATTCCGTGTTTAAAAGTACCCGGTAAAAAGATATTGCTCATGTATCCTTCGGAATAGGTTAGAATAATATCTCCGGGTTTAAGAAGGGAATGCAATTCCAGCTTTTGACCTTCACTAAATTGAATGGACTGACTGGTTGGGGATTTCAAATCACCCACACCCGTGAATACCGTAGCTTTTATAGCCTGAAATCGGCTTCCAAGATCGTCAATTAGGGTTTCAACATTTTTCTGAATTTCACTATGGCGAAGTTGATTTGTAAGCTCAGGTGTAAGGAACACATAATGATTCAGGATCTTATCCCGCAGCTTTATGTGGGTTTCATGCAGGTTTTCTAATTCGTCAAGCATCGGAGAAAATTCGGGATTTGACAAAAGCGCATTTAAAGGTGTTTCCGATGTATGTAATTCCTGTATAAAAAGTTCTCTGGCAACATCTAGGTCTTCAAGATTTTTCGGATTTGTGAGACTGTCGAATATTTTAGAGAATGTACCTTCCGGGATTTTGACCCGATAGTAGGATTCATTCAATTTATTGACGATCTGATCATCATCCATGTAGGTTGTAACCAAAATACCGCTATACCGATATAAAGTGAGTGCCGCTGAATATCCAATTACAAATGCTTTCATATTGGCTTCCGGGTCATCCGTGAACGTGTTATATGCGCGGTATTTATTGATGATTTCCCATAAAGATCTTCTGCAAATTAGAAATCGAAAAAGAAGATTTTCGATTTGATCGTGTTCAATATTTGATATATAACCTTTTTCTTGACGGGATGATGCATTTTTTTGTTCGAACATTTCCCGGAACATGTCATTTAGAACGGTTTTGAATACGGTTAATTGACGGATATCAGGGGTAAATTCCTCTGCTTGAGCATGGGATAAACTAAAGGAGAACAGGATGGTGAGGATTATGTGACGCATAGAATTAAATCTACGGTAATTATTTGTAAAATAGAATCCGTAGATTGTTTGTGAATTTTTCCAATTATAATTGTTGTGAATTGATCGTTTTTCTTAAAAAACGTTAATTGGTTTTCAGCATCCAAACTGAAAAAATATTATAAAGGCGATACACAATATATGCATGTAAAATGGTAAGGATAATTATGAAAAAAATTATTAATATAAGATTGGATAAGATTGTATTGGTTGATCAAGAACATTAAAATTACTTGCGACCAAAATCCGCCGAAGTAATATCGCATCGAGAGAGAAATAGCATCATGATGAAAAACAAAATAAAATGCCTGCCCCTATTGTCGTTTTTGATAATATCATCAGTGTTTTCCCAAGAGAAGATTGGTGTGTCGGAAGTCTCTTCTAATAAGTCTGAAAATAGACAAACTCAAACCGAGAATTATGGTGACCGCCAAAA
>Ga0209140_1001825_pt1 | contig 10817 bp, 8 predicted proteins | sample SaaInlV_120m_DNA_3_FD_184666 | JGI IMG/M metagenome (GOLD analysis project Ga0209140, IMG submission 184666) | Marine microbial communities from expanding oxygen minimum zones in the Saanich Inlet - Saanich Inlet SI073_LV_100m_DNA (SPAdes) (version 2) | ecosystem: Environmental > Aquatic > Marine... | reverse complement strand
CGGAGCGGAGCTATCTGCAGGCCTGAAAATACTCATGGCGAAACATGACTGTGTCGGTGACATACGAGGAATTGGACTGATGCAGGTATTGGAGTTGGTCTCTGATCGAAGCAGTAAGATGCCGCTTGGTAAAAACCTCATGACGGCAATCTCTGAGGCCATTTACCGAGAGGGCGTAACAGTGAGAGTGTCTGGCAATAATGTTATCTTGTCACCACCACTTATTATTAACGCGGGTCATGTTGAGACTATCATCAAAGCTATCGATGTCGGCCTTGGCTCGATTCAATAAAAGAGGCTAGTTTATGTTATCTCCCACTATTCTGATTGTCGGTACAGCTGATACCAAAGCAGACGAACTCCTATACCTGAAGAAATGCGTGGAGCGTGCCGGTGGTAAGGGTCGCATTATGGATGTCGGGGTGCTAGGCACCCCTACTTTTGAACCGAGCTATAGCAAGTTTGATGTAGCGATCGCTGCGGGGACAACGAACGACGAGATTATCGCGCTCGGAGACGAGAATCGGGCGATGACTAAGCAGGCCGAAGGTGCCAGTAATTTGGCTCTGACACTTCAGCGCAAAGGCGAAATTAATGGCATGTTGGCCATAGGTGGTACCCTGGCGACAGATCTATCACTGGACGTTGCCTTGGCATTGCCGCTGGGCTTTCCAAAGTGTATTGCTTCGACCGTGGCATTTTCACCGCTGTTGCCACCACAACGAATGGCCCCGGATGTCATGATGGTGCTGTGGGCTGGTGGTCTGTTCGGTTTAAATACAATCTGTAAGTCTGTGTTGAGTCAGGCAGCCGGGGCCGTCGTCGGCGCGTGCATGGCACGAGAGGTCGAGCCAAAATCGCTACCGATTGTGGGCGTAAGCTCACTGGGAAGCAGTTCACTCCGTTATATGCTAAAGCTCAAACCTGCCCTAGAGCAGCGGGGGTTCGAAGTGGCGGCATTTCATACCACTGGCATGGGAGGGCGTGCGCTAGAAGTCTTGGCTGCTAGTGGTGAGTTGGCCGCCGTTCTCGATTTCAGTCTGGTTGAGGTGAGTAATCATGAAAACGGTTCGGTAGTGAGTGCCGGCCAGGACCGTATGGAAGCGGCCGCTTCAGCGAGGCTACCATTAATCGTTGCCCCTGGGGGCGTTAGCTTGATGGACTTCCAAACCTGGTCGCCGCCCGAGCACAAGATCAATGGCAGAGAGATACTCACACACAATCGTCTCATCGCCTGTGTGCAATTAACCGTGGAAGAGAAAGTTCAGGCTGCTCGTACTATAGCTGCGAAGCTGGACAAGGCAACAGGCCCCTGCGCCTTTATTATGCCCCTGCATGGCATTGACGAATGGGACAGGGAGGGCGGGCCCTTCAATGATCCTGCTGGCCTTTCGGCCTTTTATGATACGCTTCGAGAAGGGCTGCACGATAACGTCGAACTGATCGAGGTAGAAGCGCATATCAATGACGATTTGTTTGTTGAAACTGCACTGGAGATTTTTGATGACTGGCTTGCGCAGGGTCTAATTTCCAGGGAAGTGTAACCTCCCTGCGATCTTCCAGGGCCGCTAAATATACTGCAAGCCGAAGGTTTCAATTTATTTTTCTATAAATAGCTTTAATTTTATTATCATATGCGTTACTTTAACTTAACACGTTAACAATTTGGGTCGCGCGCTCATAGCTGCGCTTATTGGATAGCCACTGGTGACCGAGGCATAAGATTTACCTCGGTCTGCATTTTCAACCGAACAAATGATAAGAGGTAGGTGATGCGATTTTTAACCTTTGAGCGAAGTGGCCAAGTATCCTGGGGTGTTATAACCGAAGAAGGCATCATTGACTTGGGGTTTCGAGTGGGCGGTGACTTACATTCGATCCTAAAAGACGGCAGAGTTCAAGAGATGCAAGTGCTGGCGAAAGATATGGCTGCAGACTTCTCTAGCGATGATGTTCGCTTCCTTCCCCCGATCATCGCGCCGGAAAAAATTGCGTGCGTTGGTGTCAACTACGCAAATCGTAATGCAGAATACAAAGATGGTTCAGAGCAGCCCAAGTTTCCCAGTTTGTTTATGCGTACGCCAGATTCGCTAACTGGCCATAATCAACCGTTACAGCGCCCACCGGAAACACCGCAACTGGATTATGAAGGTGAAATCGTCATCATTATTGGTAAGGGCGGCAGACGCATCGACGAGGAGGACGCTTACGACCATATTGGCGGGCTGAGCATAATGAACGAAGGTACATTACGCGATTGGGTGCGTCATGCAAAATTCAACGTGACCCAGGGCAAGAACTTTGTTCACTCAGGAGCCATCGGTCCGTGGATAGTCACCGCCGATGAATTCAGTCATGAGCAGCTGGAGAATATGCGAGTGACTACGCGGGTCAATGGCGAAGTTCGCCAGGACGATACTACGGCTAGCATGATGTTTCCCTTCCGTTACATCATCAGCTATTTCTCTACATTCTTTCATCTTAAACCCGGTGATGTTATTGCCACGGGCACGCCGAATGGCGCCGGAGCCCGGTTTGACCCGCCAATCTGGTTGGTTCCAGGTGATATTGTCGAGGTGGAGGTCGAAGGTGTTGGCTTACTGTCAAATGGTGTTATGGACGAGTTAGTATAATGGCTGATAAATATCTTCGGAAATTTAAGCGCTCGTTGCCTATGTCTTTGCTGCGGGCGCGAGAAGCGGTGATGAAAAATTTCATACCGTCCTTGCAGGAGCACAAACTTTCTGCGCAACAATGGCGTGTTATCCGGGCTCTGCAGGACGAGAATGGTTTAGATATTTCCAAGCTTTCAGTGCGCTGTCATTTGATGATGCCGAGCCTCTCCCGCATTATCAAAAACCTCGAGTCCCGCTCCCTGATTGATCGGAGAGCTAACGATCGGGATCAGCGTGTTTCAGTTATATTTCTCACGAAAAGCGGTAAGCAGCTGTATGACCTGGTTGCGCCAAAGTCGGTTGAACGATATGAGGATATCACTGAGAAGTTTGGTTATGGCAAGATGGAACTCTTGTATGAACTGCTAGAAGAGCTGGTAGAGAAAGTTGATGAAGCTGATGAATAGTGGCAGTTAGTCTTAACAAGCTACAATTTGGTCTCAGTAGTTATATTGGCTGAAAATGGCAAAGGCTTGAAGGCTGGCGGCGTTTTTCGGCCCTTAATCCAGCTGCCGGCGATGCCATCACTAAAGTGTTATCCGGCACAGTGGGATATGCCGTCGCTACACGAAACAATTATTTTACTTCAGTTTCCCTTGCCGCCATGCGACCCCAGTAGTCCGAGATTTCTTGCTTTACCACTGGTGCCATAAAGGCCAAACCAATAATATTAGCTAAGGCCATGGCGAAAATCATCGCGTCGGAAAAATCTAACACTGCCTCGAGTTTTATGGCACAACCGATCATTACAAATACGCAGAATATTAGGTTGTATGTCATCTTTGTAACCTTTCCATTACCAAACAAATAAACCCAGCCGGCTAAACCATAATATGACCACGCAACCATGGTTGAGTATGCAAACAGAATCACCACTATAGTAAGAATGTAAGGGAACCAAGGGATAACGCTCTCAAATGCCGCTGATGTAAGTTCTACGCCACTGATGCCGGCTGCACCTGTAACACCAGGTTCATAGACGGTTACTATGATCACTAATGCGGTGATTGTGCAAATCACTACGGTGTCAATGAAGGGTTCAAGCATGGCCACATAACCTTCGGTAACGGGCTCTCTTGTCTTCACCGCAGAGTGGGCTATTGACGCAGAACCAATACCCGCTTCATTAGAAAAGGCTGCGCGTCGAAACCCTAAAATTAACACTCCGACCATGCCGCCGGTCATACCCTCTGGGCTGAAGGCTCCCGTAATAATCGAGGAAAATGCATAGGGAAGTTTGTCGGCATTTGCGGTTATAACGATAAGGGCCGAGACGATATACAGGCCGGCCATCAATGGCACCAACTTGCTGGTTACTGCGGCGATGGATTTAATCCCACCGATAATTACCAAAGCGGTTAGTACGCCCAATACGCCACCAACAATCCAAGCCTTATCGGCAAAATAACTGCTTTGCGCGCCAGTTGTTTCAACGAATATTGTATAGGCTTGATTCGATTGAAACATGCATCCGATTCCCAAAGTTCCTATGACGATGCAAATGGCATAATAGATTGCCATGCCTTTGCCAAGTTTTGGAAAGTTTAATGCCTTCATGCCTTTTTCAAGATAAAACATAGGTCCGCCAAACACGGTACCGTCTTCATTTTCTTGCCGATACATGACGCCAAGAGTACATTCTGCAAATTTCGATGACATGCCAATTAGACCTGCAATAATCATCCAAAAAGTTGCACCGGGTCCACCAATAGAAATGGCAATGGCTACGTGTGCGACATTACCAACACCAACCGTCCCTGATACAGCGGTCGTTAATGCATGAAAATGGGTGACTTCACCAGGCGCCTTTTTGTCTGAATAGTCACCTCGAACGATACGTAGTGCGTGGCCAAAGCCTCTAAAGTTAATAAATCCTAAATAAAGAGTGAAAAATAAGCCACAAGTGACTAGTAGCATGACGATGATTGGTGCTTGAGTTCCGTTAATAGGAACTGAAAAGAAAACAATGTCCGCAAGTGCTTTTGCAATGGGCTTAAAGCTTTCATTGATCGCTTGATCAAAACTAGCCATGGCTGAATTCGATACTAGAGAGCACAAGAAAAGAATCATGGCTCTTAGTGGCATTCGATCCATTTTGTCTCCTTTATATTTTTTATTGCTCGCTGTAGTTAGTGCGAGCTAAAACCGATACGTTTTGATGAGTTGCTAACCCTAGCATAAAGCACTGTCGAAAATCGCTATTCGGGTTGGGTTTACAGTCTACTAACTGAAATTTTAGATACTCTAGCACTTTTATACTGGGCAAAGACCGCGGCTCAGCTTAGCAACTGCATGTAATTGCGTGACCACTTAAAGTGTGGAACAATCCGCGCCTATTTTTGCATCTCCTAAAAGGCTAAAACCTTCCATGACAACGACTGCGGCAATGACACCTGTTAAGCCACCATTGCCACTACTGGAATTTATCGCGTTAATGGCGCTTTTGACCTCGCTAGTTGCGCTAAGTATCGATGCGATGTTGCCTGCATTAAATCAAATTGGATCTGACTTAAATAGTCAGAGTCCCCAGCAAACCTACCTTGTGATTTCATTATTTTTTGGCGGGATGGCGCTAGGCCAAATATTCTTCGGTCCATTCTCTGATGCGCGAGGTCGCCGACTGACCATATTGATTGGGTTGATTATATTTATCATGGGCACCTTTATTTGCTATTTTGCTCAATCCATCGAGGTTTTGTTGTTAGGGCGAGTAATACAAGCCGTTGGCGTCTCAGGCCCTAGAGTTGCCTCCATGGCTGTGATACGTGATCAGTATGAAGGTAAGGCCATGGCTAGGGTTATGTCGTTTATCGGGGTTATATTTATACTGGTACCCATGCTTGCTCCGTTGGTCGGGCAAGCTGTGATGCAGTACTTCCATTGGCGCGAAATATTTACTGTATTTTGGATTGTTGCCGTTATTTCTGGCGCTTGGTTTTTCTGGCGTCAACCTGAAACCTTGATCAGAGCTAATCGTAAAAAGTTTGCATGGCGCCATTTCACTGATTCTTGCTGGTGGTTGTTGAAGCAGCGACAAGTCATGGGTTATTCAGTTGCGATGGGCTTTATTTTTGGTGCTTTTCTGGCTTACTTAAGTGGTTCACAAACGATTTTCCAAGACATTTACGATACGGGCGAGTGGTTCCCACTGGTATTTGCCACCTTAGCTTTTGCTATAGGACTGGCTTCTTTTCTCAATGGCATGATGGTGATGAAGTGGGGTATGCAGACCATTTGTGATCGTGCGTTGCTTTTTTCTATGGCATTCGGAATTACGTTGATGTCTATCACGCTCTACTTTGATGGTGTGCCGCCATTATGGCTATTTGTAAGCACTATGTTTTTTGGTTTCTTTTTCATGGGCATGTTGTTTGGCAACCTAAACGCAATGGCAATGCTACCAGTGGGTCATATTGCTGGCTTAGGCGCTGCATTTATAGGGTCTTTTACTAGTTTACTTGCCGTAGCTATTGCGATGATTATCAATATTTTTCTAGCAACTGACCTCATTCCTATTGCGGTCGGCTTTTTGTTATTTTCAGTGTTTTCTTTTTGTGCTGTGCAATATGCGAAGAAGATTGAGGTTTAAAAGAAGCTTATCTGCAGAGCCTGGCGTCAGGAAAGGCATTAGGTCAATATTGGATGGATACAAGAGAAACAAAACGGCACCAAAGGTGCCGTTTTGTTATTTTATTATTATTTTGACGTGCTGAGAGCCTGATCTATATCAGCAATAATGTCATCAATATGCTCGATACCTACAGAGATACGAATCATCTCACGGCTAGTTCCCGCAGACTTTAATTCGTCATCATTCAGTTGACGGTGAGTTGTGCTGGCAGGATGACATGCTAGGGATTTAGCATCACCAATATTTACCAGGCGTTTAACGAGTTGCAGGGCGTCAATGAACCTACCGCCGGCGGCTTCACCACCTTTAATGCCAAAACTTAAAATACCTGATGGCTTACCTGAAACTACTTTCTTTGCCAGCTTATGGTACTTATCACTTTTAAGACCTGCATAATTAACCCATTCAACGAGTTCATGCGCAGATAAGTATTGAGCAACCTTTAATGCATTTTCAGTGTGTCGTTCCATGCGTAGAGGAAGAGTCTCTAAACCCTGCAAAATTAAAAATGAATTAAAAGGAGAGATGGCGGCACCCATGTTGCGTAAAGGTACTACTCGCGCACGACCAATGAAGGCAGCTTCGCCTAATGCATCAGCATATACCACACCATGATAGGAGGGATCTGGCTGATTAAACGCTGGAAATCGAGGGTGGTCCTTCCAAGGGAATTTACCTGAATCAATGATCACGCCACCAACCGATGTGCCATGACCACCAATATATTTAGTCAGCGAGTGAATGACGATGTCTGCACCTTGCTCAAAGGGTTTACACAGTACGGGTGTTGCAACTGTGTTATCCACAATTACAGGAACCCCATGCTTGTGTGCCATATCCGATAGCGCTTGGATATCAACGATATTACCTGCCGGGTTGCCAATCGACTCACAAAACAAAGCTTTAGTGTTGTCGTCTATTAATGCTTCTAGTGCGTCGATATCATCACCGGAGGCCATGCGTGCTTCAATACCTTGGTTTGGCAAGGAGTGAGCAAAAAAATTGTAGGTTCCGCCGTACAGTTGACTGACACTAACAATATTGTCTCCGGCTCGAGCAACGGTTTGTATCGCCGCGGTAATTGCTGCCATACCTGATGCCACTGCCAATGCACCAATGCCACCTTCCAGCTGTGCAATGCGTTGTTCAAGTACGTCGTTGGTTGGATTCATAATGCGAGTGTAAATATTACCTGGTTCGGCCAAGTTGAATAGATCTGCGCCATGCTGAGTGTCTCGAAAGCTGTACGAGGTAGTTTGATAGATGGGAACAGCAACGGCTCGCGTTGTTGGGTCATCATCGAAGCCAGCATGAATCGCTTGTGTTTCAATCTTCATTGAGCAAAGTCCTTATTGTTATTTAATTCGATATTATAGATGCTTAGATGCTTAGATGGCTAATAATTCTAATGCTTTAATGCTCTTTGGACAAGTAAATAAATAGATGAAATGAATATATCCAGATCCAATCGGAGTTTTGCGTACCTTCTAAAGCGCGAACCGTATTAATAAACTTTTGAGTTTTTTGGGCTATCAAATAATTGACGAGCATTGCATAATTCAGGCCTTATGGAAGGAGAACAAAATATGAAGTGTTTAGCGATTATTTTAGTGTTGTGTCTTCCCCAGACTGGCTGTCTTGCTGTGATGGCAGTGGAGGCTGTTACCGATGTGACTATAGCGGTCGTAACCGCGCCTATTAAAGTCGTTGGCGGTATTGTAGATGCAGTAACAGGTGACGATGAAGACGGCGAGCAAGAGGATTAAGTAATTTCGGCTGAAACGTTGCGTGAAGGTCTAAAAGTACAATGAAAACTAGCGAGTAAGCTTATGCCGTGGAGCGAAGGCACCAGAGCAAATAAAAAAATAATCAAAGAGAGGTTTTATGTCAAATCCACAAATAGCAGATATTGGTTTGGGTCATACTATTTTACGTCGAGCGTCACTTACGCCTAATGCAAAAGCACTTACTTTTGAAGGTGAGACTTGGACCTGCGCTGAACTAGGAGATAGGGTTCGCCGTTTAGCGACTATATTACGAGATGGCGGAGTCTCTCGTGGTGATCGGGTGGGTTATATAGGCCTTAATCACCCATCATTTTTAGAAATACTCTACGCTTGCGGGTGTCTTGGGGCTGTTTTTGTGCCACTTAATTTTCGCTTAACAGGGCCGGAAATTATATTTATTGCCAATGATGCGGACATCACCGTGATGTTTGCTGACAATATGTTGCAGCCACTGATCGAAGAAGAAAAAGCCAATTTAAATTGTGCGCGTTATCTCACTATAGAGAATGACGCTGACGGGTGGGAGGCACTTGAACCGCTTATGGTAGGTGCTGACCCGATTGTTGCGAGCGAGCATGTTGGTGCAGATGAGATCGCCTTTATCATGTACACCTCTGGCACCACTGGGCTGCCTAAGGGCGCGATGTTGACCCACGGCAATGTGTTTTGGAATAGCATTAATGTGTGTTTTGGTGAAGATACCATGACCACGACCACCTTAACCTGCGCACCTTTATTCCACATTGGCGGCCTCAACGTAACGACACTGCTATCTCTGGCTAAGGGTATTGAGGTGGTCTTGCTACGCAGCTTTGATGCGGGAGCGGTTCTTGCTCTCATCGAGAAGCACAAGGTAGGTAGTATGTTTGGCGCGCCAACTATGTTCTTAATGATGGCCCAGCATGAGAGTTTTGCCTCCACAGATCTATCAAGTATTAGCACATTAACCTGCGGTGGCGCGCCGGTACCAGTGCCACTGATCAAAACCTATGGTGATCGTAATGTCAGTTTCTGTCAGGGCTACGGTCTTACCGAAACCGCGCCTTTTGCCAGTCTATTAAGCAGTGATTTGACGATGGTTAAAGTAGGCTCAGCAGGCAAAGCGCCTATGTTTACTGAAGTCCGTATTGTCGATGAGCAAAACAAGCCGGTGGCGGCAGGCGTTCACGGTGAAGTCTGTATCAAAGGGCCAAATGTTATGAAGGGTTATTGGAATCGCCCTGAGGCGACTGCCGAAGCCATTGATACCCAGGGCTGGTTTCACAGTGGCGATATTGGTTACCTTGATGATGAAGATTTTCTGTTTCTATGTGATCGGGTCAAGGATATGGTTATTACGGGAGGGGAGAACGTCTATCCGGCAGAGATCGAAAGCATCCTCTACGGACATCCTTCTATTCTTGAGGTGGCGGTCATAGGGTTGCCCGATGAGAAGTGGGGCGAAGCCGTCACTGCCATTGCTGTTCTTGAAAAGGGAACTAGTCTCGATCTTGAAGAGCTGCGTGCCTTTGCAGGTGATTCTCTGGCTCGTTATAAATTGCCTACTGAGCTGCGCTTTGTTGATATATTGCCGCGTAACCCTGCAGGTAAGGTTCAGAAATTCAAACTCAAAGAACAGTTTGTGGCGTAGTTGATTAAGAGAGGCCAAACCGCGAATATTTACCATATTCGCGGTTTGGAATATTGATTATGCCTCTTACTCGTCTCGGAAAGAGTAACCTGCAAATCTAGCGGGTGGTTCGCACGCGGCTACGGCATCAAATTTTGCTTGAATGTCTGACTCAGGCTAGAGCGGTATTAAGATATTTTTGGCTAACTATTATCGGTACCTTTCATTGCCAGCACATAGATATTATTAGCATACATTCGTTGTATGGTTTTTAGCCGCAGTGTTAGACTAGCCGTACTTTTATAATGCGAAAAATCTACCATTGCACACTAATGACTGACTTTTTTGAGCAATCTATTGATCCTTCATGGACCGTTTACGCGGCACCCCTGACCGCCATTTTACAGGTGGCAGAACAGTTAGGGTTGAGCAAACAGTTACTGATGAATGAGGCGGGCATTGAGGGGAGTGAATTAGATATTCCTGATCGTCGTTTTCCTGTGAATTCCTACTTTCGTCTCTATCAGGCGGCTGCGTCAGCGGCTAATGATCCTGACCTGGGTCTAAAGGTAGGACGAGTAGCTTTTCTCAGGGGGTTAAATTTACAGCTCTACCTCGCCACGGTGTGCAAGTCATTCAGGGATTACCTTAACTTAATGCCTAGTAATGTCAAACTCCGTGGAGATATAGGGAGAGTGACTACGCATCGAGATGGTGGCCTCATAGAGCTTCGTTGGGAGCCATTATTACTGGAGACGGGCCGTAAACGTTTTATTAGTGATGAGATATTGGCCGCCTCAGCCGGTATTTTTAATTCTCTTTGTGTGATGCCTGTGCGAGTCATGAAAGCCAGCTTTTCTTATGCAAAGCCCCAAGATATCTCCAAACTGGAGGATACTTTTGGTCGAAATATCACTTTTGATCAAGCCTACAGTAGCTTATTTTTTCAGCGTGAAGCGCTTACTTATCCGATGCTTCAGCAGGATTATCATGAGGGGCCTGACCACAGTCATCCGTTTCGAGATTTTTTTGAAGATCAAGACCCTTCTGATCAACTGCTTTTCACTTTAAAACAGTCAATTGTTCAGTACCTACCCGAGGGTGAGGTCACCATA
>Ga0209140_1001818_pt1 | contig 10826 bp, 4 predicted proteins | sample SaaInlV_120m_DNA_3_FD_184666 | JGI IMG/M metagenome (GOLD analysis project Ga0209140, IMG submission 184666) | Marine microbial communities from expanding oxygen minimum zones in the Saanich Inlet - Saanich Inlet SI073_LV_100m_DNA (SPAdes) (version 2) | ecosystem: Environmental > Aquatic > Marine... | reverse complement strand
CAATCTCTGTCCAGGTTGTCCCATCATTAGTTGAGTAACGATATTGTATTCCCGTTCCATGTGCGTGACTATCAAAACTAAACTGAGTATCTGCAACACCAGCATTAATGGAAGTACCACTACTTCCACCAGTTGTTCCACTGGAAAAATATGCCCATGTAGTTACATCCCCACTAACCGCGTTAGTAGTTTGCTTCTGAAGCCGTACAGTCACAGCGACATTGCTTCCACTGTTGTCTATATTGATTTTTGTTTTACCAAATACCCCACCTTGACCAGTTCCATTATTACTGCAACCATCGGCTGCTTTTGTAGCTGACAAACTTATTACCTCGCAGTCAATAGTTATGGTTGATAATGTTGCCTCTGACTGACTTAATCCTTCAGATGAGTTTGCAACACTGTACTTAATTATTACCGCAGTTGTATGTGATTGTGCCGAGATAGAGAGTGATGAGGTATCTGTCTGTCCTGCAGCAACAGATGTAGCAGTAAGCGTTGTATAACTCGAGCCACCATTAGTTGAATACCTAACTGTAAAGACGCCTGCAATGTTTGATCCTGAATTATTAAGTGTTATTGGAACCGCAGCACTACCACTTGAACAGCTAGCTGCGGAAGCTGAAGCAGTTCCACTTAATACTGGGCAGTCAATTGTGATACTACTTAAAGTTGTTGTAGATGCTGAAGAAAAATCTGTCGAACTCGAGGTCTGGTATCTTAAATACACCGTAGTGCCGTGACTAATAGCTGAACTTGCTAAGGTGACATCTGAAGTTGCATCTGCACCCACCTGAACATGAGAACCTCCGATACCATTAGACCAAGTTTGCGAACCGAGTGGACTGTCTGTTGTGTACTGAACTTTAAAGTAATTAGCTGCACCTTGATCTGAGTTATCAAGTGTCATGGTTATGTTTCCAGAACCACTAGAGCAACTTGCGGCAGAAGCTGAGGCTGCAGGTGTTGTACAACTTACGGTACTACTTGCACTTATAGCTGTATAACTTCCTGAAAACGTACCATTAAACTGTGATGTTCTGTACTGCCAGGTGATTGTTGATCCATTTGGTACAGATTGTGTGAGGCCTGATGAGCCATTTTTAGAAACTGAAACACTGGCTCCGCTTGAATGAGTTTGATACGAACCATTATCAATTTTGTACTGAACATTAAAATATGCTGTAGTTGTTGCGGAGTTGCTATTTGTCATAGTAAGTGTTGAAGTTTTAGATGCACCTGAACAGGAGCCAAGAGACTGAGAAGCTCCTATATCTATTGAGCAGGAGACAGCAGAACTTAAGTCCTCTTCTGTATAGCTGCCACTGAAAGATCCACTTGATGTAGATGTCCTATATTTCCATTTAATCTTCTCACCCACATTTATAGATTGAGTTGTTGTTTCGGAATCGTTCTTAGCAACTGATTGATTAGAAAGTTTCGACTGCCATGCTCCCGTATTACCATCTGCATCAGTCACTTGGTATTGAACCTCAAAATATGCAGTCGTAGTTGCCGAATTACTATTATTCATTGTAAATGTAGATGTTGCAGATCCACTTGAACAACTTCCTAAACTATCGGAAACAGTAGTGTCAATAACTGGGCAATCAACCTCTGAGCTTGCAGAAATAGCAGTGTAGCTGCCACTAAATGACCCTGAGGTGGTTGAGGTTCTATACTGCCAGGTAATTGTTGAACCATGAGGAACACTTTGAGTTAATGTTGCTGATCCGTTTGCGCTAACTGAAACATTTGTATTGCTAGCATTTTGATATGAGCCGTTGTCAATTTTATATTGAACATTAAAGTATGCTGCTGTATTTGCAGAATCAGAGTTGTTCATTGTAAATGTTGAGACCTTAGCCCCACTAGAACAATTTCCTAATGCTTGACTTACTGATGAGTCAATGACGGGACAGCTAACAGTTGAACTTTCAGTTCGCTCAGTGTAACTACCAGTAAAAGATCCTGAAGATATAGAGGTTTTATATCTCCACTGGATAGTTTGGCCGTGTGCAACTGATTGTGTGAGATTTATTGTCTCATTTTCTTCTACTTCTTGATTAGCAACTTTTTGTGTCCAACTAGAACCACCATCTGTGGAATACTCTACGAGCAAAAAGGCATGTGTAGTAGCTGAGCTACTATTTGTAATTGCAAATGTAGCTGTCTTAGCCCCGCTTGAACAGCTTGAAAAACTTTCAGAGAAAGAGAGATCAATATAATCACAATCTATGGTCCTGTTTGTAACATTTGTATTCACAAAAGATCCTGAAGATGGATTGGAGTCACCATATCTATATTGGAAATAGACGGTTGCTCCATCAGCAACAGCTGATGTTGTATAGGTGTCCGTATCACCTGAAGTAAGACCACCTCCATCGACTAAGTTAGTCCAGTTTGATTGGTCTGTTGACCATTGAACATCAAAGTACTGCGTATTTCCAGCAGCACTTGCTGCGAATGCAATTGAAACTGTTGCTGCTCCACTGGAACAAGAATTAATTGAAGTTGAAATTGTAAATGTAACATCACAATCTACAGTCCTCGAAGTTAATGTAGATCCACTAATACCATTAGATGTATAACTGCCCGATGATGGATTGGAATCACCAATTCTATACTGCCATTCATATGCTCCGCTACCTAAAGTGGCGGTATGATTATTGGTCTCTCCCCCAGCTATTGACTCTCCATCTAAAATGGTAACCCATGAACCACTATCAACACGTCTCTGAAGATCATAATACTGTGTGTTACCGTTATCACTTGCCACAAAAGAAACAGTTGTTGTAGCTGAGCCATTAGAACAAGAGCCTAATGAAGTAGATACAGTTATCATTAGGTCGCAATCAATAGTTCTATTTGTTACATTTGTAGTTAACCAAGACCCTGAAGATGGATTGGAGTCACCGTATCTGTAATGAAAGTAGACTGTTCCTCCATCGTTAACAGCTGTTGTTGTATAAGTATCTGTATCACCTGCTGCTAATGCACCTCCATCGACTAAGCTAGTCCAGTTTGATTGGTCCGTAGACCATTCCACATCAAAGTACTGGGTGTTGCCACTACCACTGGCGGCAAATGCTATTGATACATTTGCTCGTCCAAGCCAACAAGTATTGACTGTAGTCGAGATACTCCATGTCACATCTGAAGAACAACTAGATGCATCTACAGATATCGTGACACTAGTCGTACCTGACGAGGGCGACCGGAGTCCATACGTGCTATTTTCTGCATACCAATTTAATTGTACTGATGTTCCATTAGCCTGTGCCGGTACAGAGAGCGAGGTATTGCTCGCACCTCCATTTACACTTGTACCTGATGTAAGGGTGGATGTACTTGAAGCGATAGTATACGTCACAACATAATTCGCCGCTTCATCACTACCAGAGTTATTAAGTGTTACAGCTACAGTTTTATTACTACCACTACATGAACCTTGTGCTACAGAAAATGCAGGAACCCATTCATCATTTCCTGAAAGACCGATACCACAACCAGCACCATCTGTATTGCTTGAGCTATTAAAATCATCATTTGTCTCTGTTAATGAGCCTGCAGATTGATCATATAACCAGAGATCTCCTGTATTGTTTTCTAAGAAATATACATCTCCATTACCAAGTGACATTGCAGCACCTGAGTTTGAACCTATTCCACTACCAATATTTCCATTTATAACGCTAAGATTTATTGTTATAGCTTCACTGTTATTTCCAATATTTGTATGAGAAGTTATTTCAGCGCCAAGTAAATCATTGCTATTTGAGTCATAGCCAACAAAGTCGTTGCCAGATGGATGATTTGATACCCACGCAAAGTCTTTTGCTTTATTAGATCCATTTCCTCCATTAGTGATTGTTGGAGTGATTAGTTTATATGTTCCATCACCATTTACTCTGATGACTTTTTGATTTCCATTAAAGAACCCTTTTGAAGTCATTATGTATTTATAAGTTGTACCACCAGAATCAACTTCATAGTTTGAAGCTGCGTTGTTGTCACCTGAACCAAGGTTGACAGAAGATAAATAAGTAGTCGTTCCAGCTCCAGATGCGTTGTAATTTAATTTATACATATATGCAGTTCCGTTGCTTCTTTTCAGTACTGCAAACATCTCTCCATCTGTAGTGATGCTGAGAGAGTTTACTTCCTCTATACTTGAATGACTCCAGCTAGAAAAAGTTTCAATAGTTGTAGTACTGAAGGAACCATTATCATTATTAATTCCACGTGTGATTGTTAACGTACCACTAGACCACGTACTTTGATATATATATGTTCTTCCATCACTATCAACACAATTAAACTCTCCCGATGCAAAAGCGGGTTCAGGATCTACTGTCTCAATAACTGTATAGGAAATAGACACAAGCATTAAAAAAGATAAGGTTACAGATAGTAATTTTTTTAAAGTGGATACGTGAAAAAGACTCCTAAATGCTTTAGGAGCAAACAAAATAACACCAATTACTTGATTTTTCATATTTTTATTAAATTACTCTTATTTTAGATTAGAATCTATTCTAAGACAATAGATTATATTAAAAAATGTTTACTTTATAGTTGGTTTATTTAAAGAAGTTCTTGATTTCAGTAGCAATTATGTCTTTATCGACAGCTAATTGAACAAGTTCCTCTTTTTCATCAAGAGAAACTATAGAATATCCCTCAATTACAGCATTAATAACAGTGCCAAACTTTTCTGGAGACGCAGTGGCTACAGCTACAGTTGGAATATGGTCTTCATTATTTAAGGCCATGGCTACTGATGTTGCAGTATGTGGATCAAATATGTAATCAAATTCTTTGTACAACTCCCCTATTTTATGTTTTATCTCTTCATCATTAAATGTTTCAGAAGAGAAAATCATTTTTAAAGTGTTGAGAGCATCATCTTCTAATGTTGCATCGCCTGTGGTACTAAATGTATTGTAGAAATGTTCAGCACTCCCCGAAAGATCAAAGATTAACCTCTCCAAGCTTGATGGAATCTGTATATCCATACTTGGAGCAATACTTGGATGTGTCTCTTTTGGCTCAAGAGTTCCACTTTCTATAAAGCGTCTTAATACATCATTTACATTTGTACTGCAGAGAATATTTTTAATTGATAACCCATGTTGTCTTCCAAACCATGCTGAATAAGCATTCCCAAAGTTACCTGAAGGAATAGCAACATTGATTGGTGAACTAAATTGAGTAGTTAACCAGACATAGTAAGATACCTGTCCCATGACTCGTAACCAGTTAATAGAGTTCAGAGAAATAATTCGTCTCTTAAAGGGATTCTCTTGTAAGAGTTCTTTAGCAATTCTCTGACAGTCATCATAGGAACCTTCAACTGCGATGTTGAAAACATTGTCTTGGATGACACTTGTCATCTGTTTTCGTTGGTACTCACTAATTTTGTTAGCTGGGTGGAGAACGACGATATCAATATTCTCTGATTCTTTTACTGCTTGGATAGCAGCACTACCCGTATCACCACTAGTGGCAACAACAACTAATCCTCGCTCACCTATTTCAGATAGTCTTTTATTAGCAATTGCACCAAGTGGTTGGAGTGCATAATCCTTAAAAGATTTTGTAGGACCATTGAATAATTCCATAACAACTGCAGAATCTGATAACTCTTTCAATACAGGTGTAGGATCAACTTCAAAGCCGGGGTATAAAGAGATATCTTCTATAAGAGATGCTGAATTTTTATCAAGTGCAATAAAGATAGTTTTTACAAAATCTTCATAACTTAAATCTTCTTGGGTTAGTAAAGATAAATTTTCTAAGGTTGTTGAATCAGGTAAGTACAAGCCTTTATCTGGAGCTAATCCAGAAATTACTGTATCTTCAAAAGATAAGTTTTCACTCCTACCCCGTGTTGACTGATAGTTTACCACTTAGATATAAACGCGTAATACAGAAGTTACTGTTGTAACTGCACTTAAAGATGTAATCTGCTCAATTGAATTATTCAAATCTTTCTCTGGTGCTTCGTGAGTTACGAGTACAAGTTCTGCTTGATCTCCTCTTCCTTCTTGGATAACGCTTTCAATGCTGACATTGTTTTCACCAAATGTTCCAGCAATAGAGGCTAGAACTCCCGGCTCGTCATTTACTGAAAGCCTGATGAACCAACTCGATTGTACATTTTCAAAATTACGATTTTCTCCCTTATTTTTTCTAAGCGGATACCAATTTGATTGGTTACTACCTAATTGGTGACAAGCACTCAAGACATCTCCAATGACTGCGCTTGCTGTTGGGTCTGCTCCAGCACCTGGTCCTGAAAATACTAATTGATTTACATTTTCACCTTCTACAACTACTGCATTTAGTGCACCTCTAATGGATGCAAGCGGATGCTTTTGATTAATGAGAACTGGGTAAACTCTAGCATTGAAACCATCACTATTGTTATCAACTTGAGCTACTAATTTTATTGTTTTATCAAGTCTTGAAGCCCAATCAAAATCATCTTTTGTTATCTTTGAAATCCCTTCCGTGAATACCTCTTCAATTTCTGGAGATACTCCAAAACACAAAAGAGAGAGAATCATTGCTTTATATTTTGCATCTATTCCTTCAACATCATTTGTTGGATCCGGTTCAGCATATCCTAATTCTTGTGCCGTTGATAGAGCATCTTCATAACTACTGCCCTCCTCCATGGAAGTTAGCATGTAATTACTTGTTCCATTAATAATTCCAGATACTCTTGTAAGGGCTTCTCCTCTAAGACTCTCAATAAGGGGCTTTAATACAGGAATTCCAGCAGCAACCGCGGCTTCAAAATACAAGCATGCATTATTTTCTATAGCTAGAGAAACTAGCTCTTCGCCACAATCGGCAATAATATCTTTGTTAGCTGTTATTACAGACTTTCCACTGCTTAATAAAGCTTTGATATATTCTCTACCTGGGTCAATACCTCCAAGAACTTCTATCACCAAATCTATAGAATCATCATTTAAAATTTCATCAAAATTATCAGTAAGAAGCTCCTTATCTATTTCTCTATCTTTGGAGAGATCTGTTACTAAAACTTTTTTTATGAAAAGTTGAACAATATCATTATCTAAATTCTGCAAACGAGAAATAACTGCAGAACCAATATTTCCTGCTCCCAACACTGCGACTGCATAACTATTATTTTCCATATTTAGTAAGGATAAATGTTATTTATTTTGAAACAACAAGAATTTTATTACTCGTCTCCGTCAGCTATCCCATCATCATCAGCATCGGCAGAAGCGTTTGGATCAAGGGGGAAAGCATCAACAGTGTCTAATACACCATCTCCATCATCATCTGTATCGGAGGCGTTATCCGTTCCATCACCATCTGTATCTACAGCTGTTAATTTCCATCTTCTCATTAATTCGTCCTCAAACATCAACACACCAACCTCAGGACTAAACCAGAATTTCAATACCTGAACCGCTCCATCACTATCATATGAACCGGTAAGACTTAACTGAGTATGAGTATATTTATATGCATCAAATGCACCATATGGTGTTACTACTAACTCTTTTTTTACATTATTTGTGAAACTCCAGGTATCGGTATAAGAAGTTCCATAAACACTTTGGTGAGCAAATCTTGTCGAGCAATCTGGTTCATTGTACTGCCCTGTTTTCATATAATGACTAATAAATAAGCAGGGAGCTTCAAAATGTCTATCATAATGATCCTTGCTATTAGCTGAAGCTAATAGTGTCCCAAATGATCCGCTCCATCCAACTTTATTTAGATAATAGTTTCCACTATTTACTAATATCTCTAAACCAATTTTATGTTCAGATTGAGTTGCAGTATGTGAAGTCACATTAAGGTCACAACTGGAGTGATCACACCACGTATATCTCTCATACTCTGTTGAACTTATTGTTACATTGTCTTCTTTTTTAACATATATAGTTTTTGTACCTGTAGATGTCTCAGATATCGATTCAGTAAAACTATACGATGCTGTGCCACTATCAATTAATGGAAAGTAGGCATTTGACTTTACTGAATAACTGCCAACACTCACTCCATAATTTGTTTCCGCACCAAGCCTTTCATATTCATGAGCATACTCCTGTAGTACTCTTGAAGTGTCACAACAACTTGCATCGCCAGCAGCTTGAGACCCTTTTGTTCCGTCATTAGCATTTACAAAATAAGTTGTATCATCATCACCCGCACAGGTTTTATCTGGATTTCCATATATACCACAACTAACAAATCCATAAGCCATAGTTGTAGAAAAAGTATTTCCGGTATCTTGATAATAACCATATGCATAACTTGTAATTCCCTCCGATGTTGCTGGATTACTTGATTGATTTGTTGAATGTTTTAAACCTACTGAGTGTCCCCACTCGTGAGAAAAAATCTTTCCGGTGCGAAAATCTAATGTACTAGAAGTGGTGAATGGCATATTTCTTCTTTTGATCGTATCACTCCAAACAACTGATTCATTCCCGTTTCCTGGAAGGACACCCCCTACGCTGTCGGCGCCTTTTTTAATTTTTTCTTTATATACGTCAAAATCCAAACTCATTTTTATGGCGGCACTATTGTATGGAGCACCCGCATAGGTAGCTTCGGCAAGAGTCCAATGATAAAGTCCTACAAAACTCATCTCTAAATTAGTAATCCCGCTGTTAGTAAACATGTTATTTTGTGCAGGGATAAGTGTATCTGTCATATAAGTTGTCAGCTCAGATACAGTGTCATAAGCACTTGCAGCATCTCCAAGGTTGTCTGCATCGTATACAATCATAAGATTTACATTATGTTTTTCAGAGACATCAGTCACATTTATAGTAAAAGCTTTTGTTTTTGAGCATAGTGTATCGGTAACAACTGCATTAGAACTATAAGATGTCTTTTGTTCATAATCGGCATTAGAGTTTAAAGTAATAACACCACTTGAGTTAACACTCATTAATCTTGAATCTGTACCCGATAATGCATATGTCAAACTACCTGTGCCGGTAGCTGAAATTGTAATAACAGATGTTTGATTTTCAGCAATGGAGACTGCATTATCTAAATTTGTGATTGCAACACTTGGACAAGAGACGGGCACAGTAGTGGTTGTTGTAGTACCACTTGAACCATATCCAACATGTATTCCTGGTATAGGTTCAACAATAAAGTGATAACCATCATTTTTTGCAGCTGCATGTTCATCACAGTTTGTATAGGTAATTGAAGACCCATCTGCACGCCACAATGTTCCTTCATCTCCATGCCACATTTTTCCTCCATCATCGCAATCAATTTTATTCGAAGTATCTACTGGAACTGTAGTAGTGGTTGTAATAGGGGCTACTAATGTATAAGTACTATACGGACCACTGCAAAATTTGTACGCTTTGTAGGCTCCATTAAAACAAGTAATGAATTTGACATTTGATTTTTTTGAACAAGAGTCATACTTTTGCATCGTTTTATAGGTTGTTGGTCCTATTATTCCATCAATTCTTATACTCATATCTTTTTGGAAATTTTTTATGCTCTTATGAAGATTTAAATCTAAGTAACCACTTAAAGAATAATTAAAATATCCTTCAGCAGAAAGAAATTGTTGAATATTGTCAACATCTAAAAAATCAGTTTGTTCATAATTTTTTGGAATGCATTCATTGACTTCAACGTAATATGAGATTTCATCAGTTGATATATTTTGATTAGTTCTTTCATGAGATATAAAAATACAGAGGGATATTGCTACAGTTAAAAGTTTATAAAAAGTACTTTTTTTGATACACTCTTTACATTAGGTTAGAAAACATTCTAGGTAAAATAATAGCTACGAAAGTTTTTCGCGAACTAATTTACTTACAATAGAGCCGTCTATACCGTCTCCCTTGGCCATAACAGCTCCAATAATTCTTCCCATCTGGGACATATCGACTTCACCAAGTTCTGATAAGACTTCATCAACAAGTTTTGAGACATCTTCTTCGCTAAGTTGTTCTGGAAGCCAATCACTGAGAAAGTCAACCTCAAGCTGTATCTGATTAGCCATTTCTTCGCCTCTTTCACCAAGAGACTGATACTCTTCTACAGCTTTTGTCATTTTTTTAACATATGAAGAGATAACACCAAGAGCCAGCTCATCGGTAATCTCTTCCCCTTTTTCAGCTTTTTTCTTTGCTATCTCAGTCTGAATCTGCCTGATAGCATTTAACTTAGTTTTATCTTTTGCTTTCATCGCCTCTTTAAGAGAGGTACTTAAATCATCTGTTACTGCCATTATTTCCTACTTTTTATATAACTGCATTGTATCAGGAATATCAGTGATAATTCCATATAAGCCTAATTCCATTAACCTCTGAAATTCTTTCTCATCGTTAACAGTCCACACAACTGATCTTTCATAAGGGAGATTAAAGTTTCGACTATTGATGACACTATTACTAACCATAAACATCATCTGGTCATCGTGATTTGAGATTGCTTGAGCTTCGAAAAGATCATCCTCACTATCTAAGATAATCCCGTAACGACAATTAAAACTTTTTTTGTAGTTATGAATAGACTCCCAATTAAAAGATGTAATGATATCTTTATAATTTGTCATGCCAATAATTTTCTTCATGATAGTCTCGACAAACTCTTTATCAGTATCGTCTGTTTTTATTTCAAAGTTTACGTTACCTTTGAGCTGTTCTCTTGAATTAAAAATCATATCGTTTAGATCAATGTCTGGAAGTAGCAATTCTATTTCATTTAGTGTTAAATCTTGAATAAAAAAACCTTTTATGAAGGAATCATGATAAAAAATAATATTGTTATCTTTAGTTATCCTTAAG
>Ga0209140_1001815_pt1 | contig 10840 bp, 10 predicted proteins | sample SaaInlV_120m_DNA_3_FD_184666 | JGI IMG/M metagenome (GOLD analysis project Ga0209140, IMG submission 184666) | Marine microbial communities from expanding oxygen minimum zones in the Saanich Inlet - Saanich Inlet SI073_LV_100m_DNA (SPAdes) (version 2) | ecosystem: Environmental > Aquatic >... | reverse complement strand
TGAAATACAATATTTAAAGAATTGGGAAATACATCTGAAATCCTTGGTTGATACTTTCCGTGAGATTTGTTTTGTGGTGACAGGTTCTGCCGCCGCCGCCTTAAAAACAAAAAGTGTAGAATCGGGGGCAGGTCGTTTTACGGAATTTCGATTGCCACCACTGACATTTGCGGAGTATCTAAATTTTGTTCAGAAGAAAAAGGATTTAATTATTGAACCGTTTGGGGGCGACAATCAAAGTCATTTTACAACACAAAATATTTATGGACTGAATGAAGAATTCATCAATTACCTGAATTATGGCGCTTTTCCTGAAGCAGTATTTTCTAAACAAATTCAGGGCAATCCACAGCGTTATATCAAGAGTGACATCATTGACAAAGTCCTTTTACGGGATTTGCCAAGTCTATACGGAATAAGCGATATTCAGGAACTCAACCGTTTGTTTAACACCTTGGCTTACAACAGTGGTTTGGAGGTCAGTTTGGGTAAATTGTCGAAATCTTCAAACGTCGCCAAGAAGACCTTGACACGTTACATTGAATATCTTGAAGCGGCCTTTCTAATCAAACGTATAAAGAGGCTGGATGCCGATGCGCGACATTTCAAACGTTTGACTGCTTTCAAAGTTTATCTGACAAATCCAACAATGCGTGCCGCCCTTTTTGGGCCTATCACGGAACAACATGAAGCTATTGGACAATTAGCAGAAACCGCTGTTTTCAGTCAGTGGCTTCACAATACAACTTATATTGAGTCATTATATTATGCTCGTTGGAAATCCGGAGAAGTAGATTTGGTTAGTTTGGAGCCAGGAACTCAACGCCCCCGATTCGCCATAGAAATCAAATGGTCAGACAGAATTGTAGAGCAACCTAAAGAGTTGCGTCAACTTGCTTTATTTGCTAAACGGCATCAATTACAACGACCTCCTCTTGTAACCACATGCACGAAATCCGGGAGCATTCAAGTTGAGGGTCTTGAAATGGAATTGACACCTACAGCTTTACATTGTTACACAGTGGCACGCAATACTTTAGAGCACCAACAAAATCAATAAAATATATTTAATACACTAATTCTAAACCACAGCGATGCTTCCTTCACTGCTTGCTGAAAAGTCAAAAAGTGTTTTGAATTAAACATTCATAAACTTGTCGGCAGAGAATTATAGAATGTTGTCAGCCAGGCACTTGCCTCAGTTGAACTACCGGAAGAATAATCCATGGCCAGTAAAAACGCACTTGCTTCAGTCTCAAGTTCCGTTTGTGACAACCCGAAAGTTGATTGAAAGCTGGTCGCGGAATCCCCACTTGCACCTGCAGTTTTTAAGTATGTTTTCAAGGCCTCAAGTCCAACACTACAATTTGACGAACATGAATTTGCAGTGTTAACTTTATTCATTAAATACGCAAGTGCCCAGGTTCCAGTTGCGTAAGGAGCTGCCGTAAAGATTGTGCTGTTATCAGTCACTCCTCTGATAGTGCCAAAAGAACTTACCATTTCAGTATTAAATGTCAGATAACTTTTTTGGGAGCCGATTATCAGCGCGATCAGTTGTGCATAACCTTCACTAATCCATGATGTATATGGTAAATCAAGACTAACAGAATGACTAAGTTGATAAACATGTGCATATTCATGAATTGCAAATTGTGCTAAATAGGTGGCAGTTGGAGTCGGCGTATCACTCAAGCCAAAAAACATTGGATAATAACTATTTTCGCTACCATTCACTGCGGCATTAAAATTGTTGGATGAGTTTGAAGCCACAATTGTTGACTTAACGCCATATTCATTTGAAGCAGAAAGCTCATTTGCGTAACATTCATCATAAGTCATTGTGATGGTGGTGTAGCTAATTCTTTTTTCGCAAAAATCTTTTGCTACTGCTTCAGCACCATTCTGGTCATAGATATAAATATGCACACCCGTAAAACTGCCAAAGTATGCAATTCCTGCATCAATTCCTTCCTTGAATTTAGTGTCATATTCACTGGTTGTAAGACTGCTACTAATACTCGTCAGATATATTGGAGCTGTGTTCGTGGGTGGCGTTTTTGTGGTGCTGGTGCTGGTGCTGTCTGCACTGGAACAGCTAATTATCAACATACTAAAACAAATTACAAATAAATTCTTAAACTGAAAATTCATTTTATTCTATAGAAAAAAGTTTTTTGATTGAAGCTGATCGTTTTGTAATAAGCCCAATAGTTGTGTCATTTCGAAGGTAGAGAGAAATTCATTTTTATGCTTCCGTGTTAAAATCATTAAGATCTCTCTCTGCGTAAGCAATCACATATTATATGTTGCCGAGTTTTTAATAAACCAAAATTTCTGCTGGATTCATAAAAAAAGGGAAGACATCCGGAACTTAAACGGAGTGTCTCCCCTTCGTATAAAGCATGATACTGTTACGCCAAGAGCTTACGGACTGAGACAAATTTTGGTTTCAACCCGCAAAATCTTTGTTTACTTACATACTGCCTTTGACAGTATATGTTGACGTAGTCGAAGTAGCTGTTGAATCATCACTACTGGCACATGAATAAAGTGTCATTGATAACAAAAACGCAACGATCATGAGATAGCTTAAATTTTTCATAATTCTCCTTATTATTGATTATTCGAAACTAAATGCGGGTTTATACATCATACATTCAGTAGTATCATCGGCAACTCTGTTTGTAATGGTTGTTTTCAAGCTTCCGGAAGAAGCTGCACTAACAACCAACGCAGAGGCTAATGGAACCCCATTACTAAGATTATCTGATGTTGGTGGGTGGAAGTCATTTTCCAAGTCTGCCAATGTTACGTTATCTGAATCAGTCGAGGCAGTTGAAAAATAAATCCAGATCCATTCGTTTGTCGGTGCACTGTCAAGTGAGCAATTGTATGTCGATGAATTGTCAGGATCATAGATTGCTGTTACCGAAGAAGCATTATCCGAACCACAAATGTCCTGTGTGTAGTCAGTTGCTTTCGCACAATTTCCACTCGTAGTTGTTGTTGCAGGAGAGTAAGTGATATTGTCCCACATTTTAGTCGCAACACAATTATATGTCCCGTTGGCGATAGTTGCGCTTCCCAGGTCAGGAGTACCGGCAAAGTCTGTCTTATTTGCTTCTGTCGGTGTTGTAACAGTATCACCCAGGACAGTGATTGTCTGTTTTCCTGTTGTACAGTAAGCATCGGTATAGAGATAAACCTTACTGATGGCCCATGCGGCCTTATCTGCATCTACGCAGTTATCGATTGTGCCATTATCCAGATGAGAAGGTCCGGAAATGGCGCTATTGTTGTCACTCACACTATTGCAAGTAAACGCAAACACCGTTAATGGTATCATCCACATTAACGCTGAGATGAGTATTATTTTTTTCATAAATGATATTAGATTAAAGGTTAAAATAAATTATAAATTTAACTGGTCTGTAGTTTATAGATTTTCCTTCCTAGAAAATGTTTTATCTTCATACAGGCAGAACCGTTTTCACATATCCGTATGTCCGCACCCTGCCCAAGCCCCCACTATGAATGCTCAAGAAAAATTGCCGATTTAGCAAACCGGCAATAATTGTTCGCAAAAAACTCATTCGAAGTTTATACCGAAATTGAAATTTAGCAACAGCCATGTAATAATATGTCATCTTTATGTAACAAGCAGTCTCGAATCCTCAACGAAACGTCCGTTGCATAAATTAACCGTCCTGGCGGCATGGCTTTAACTTTTCTAAAAAAACGTGAGCGAAGGTCCATTGAATTTTAATCTTCCAAAAACAGGTTTGTTTCACTTTGGCTACCTTTGGGGACTGACACCTTCAGTAACTCTCATTCTGATTCATACTACCTTGAGGTGGGACAAAATAGCTGACGACAACCTGACGCTCTACTTTCTGGACTTATTCAGAGTCCTTTTCCCTTTTCAACTACTCTACTTCCTGCTCCATTATTTTCTCCGGCCGCGGCTGAAATTTGCAAACACTATCAAAGGCAGTTTCATCATCAATTTACTAGCTATCCTGGCGGCGCGGCGTTTTATGCAGCCGGATGATATCTTCAGCTGGTGGAAAGATTGGTTCCTGCATTTACAGGATATGCTTCAGCTCCTGCCTTCCTGGTTTGTGGTCTCTATTCTTCTGACTCTCCTGGAAGTTGTCTTGTATATGAGAAGTAGGACAGATAAAGAAATACTTGCGCTTGTATCGCAAGTTGAAAGCCCTATACTTACTGATGAAATGACCGCGCTCAAATCTGCTCAAGTTGAACCCAGGATTGTGATGATAGATTCAACACAACAATATAAAACGATCTACAGGCTAACTTCTGAAGGAATTAGTGAAGAGATTGTCCGACAATCATTTAAAGAATTAGCTGAGGGCATTGCTAATAATCTGCTTAAAGTCCACAAATCATACATGGTGGCAGCCGATTTAATTGAAAGGATTGAGCGTGATGGCAGAGACTATTGCCTTATTTTGCAGCACATAGCAAAGCCTATACCGGTCGGTCGAAACAAGCTGGAAGAAGTAAGAGCGGTACTTCGAAGTTGACAAGTGGAACCGCCTCGGTTACACTTGGGTTATGATACAATCTTTCAAACATAGAGGTCTGGAAGAATTTTTTTATTCAGGTAGTAAAAAAGGGATCAAAGCTGAACACGTTAAACGCCTGGAACTTATTCTGGATCGTCTGAATGCGACTAAGGAAATTCGTGACATGAACTATCCAGGCTCTGCGCTTCATAAATTATCCGGAGATAATAAAGTGCAATATTCCGTGAAAGTTTCCGGAAATTGGAGAGTGTTTTTCCAGTTTGTTAACGGAGATGCTTCCGTTGTAGATTATGATGATTACCATTGAAGAAAGAGTTTGACATGAGAAATATGAAACGGAAACCAACCCATCCTGGAAAAATAATTAAGGAAGATTATTTGCTGCCACTTGCAATCAGCATTACAGAAATGGCCGCAATTCTTGGTGTTTCCAGAAAGACCGTTTCCAAGATAACCAATGAGCGGGGAGTCATTACGCCGGAAATGGCATTGCGTCTCTCCAGTGCATTGGATACCTCACCTGAGCTTTGGTTAAATTTACAGAAGACATATGATCTTTGGCAAGCAGAACATGCCTCCAATGCCTGGCGAATTGTCAAACCTCTCTCCCCGAAATTATTACACGCAAGTGCTTAAGGCTATTACCTTACAAGTTCCTGGATTCCCGCTTTCGCGGGAATGACAACTACATTACGAATGCAGCAAATATGATGGCGTCGTAAAATTTCTAAAGGACACCTCTAAAAACCGTTCCCTGAGCGTAGTCGAAGGGGGTTTTTCGGACTTGCATCTGGTTTCGACTCCTCTCAACCGGCGGATTGCCTAAGGTTAACTTATTTTATAAGAACCAGTAAAACGAGTTTTTAGAGGTTCCCTAAACTAACTATTTGTCATCTCGAACGAAGAGAGAGATCTTATGACAGATGATCGATTCCATTTACAGCATGGGCCAATAGACCTTATTCTTCATGTTGAAGCGTCAGAACAGATCCGAAAACGTTTATATTCCGTTGCGGAAAAAAGATTCGATACAGTCCTCGAGGAACTTGTTGCGGAATTGGACTTGCTGAAGCTGCCTTGGACCGCAGACCAATCGGGGCCAAAAGGAAGTATTGCGCAAAAAATGTTCGGTGCGGTAGCTGATTCCGAAGTTTTTGTCACGCCGATGGCCGCAGTGGCGGGAGCGGTTGCGGATGAGATGCTTGAAACAATGCTGGTTGAGGCAAAAAAACCAGATTCTTGTATTGACCATCTCCGTAAAATATATGTCAATAACGGAGGTGACATTGCCTTCTGGTTAAATGAAGGAGAGTCATTTTCAATCGGAGTTGTCGATAATCCGCAAATTCCGGAACTGAACGCGAAAGTTAGTTTAGCACACGAAAGTCAGGTACGGGGAATTGCGACTTCCGGATGGCGCGGTCGTTCTCTTAGTTTAGGAATTGCGGATGCTGTCACGGTTTTGGCCAAGTCAGCGGCAGTCGCGGATGTGGCCGCCACGCTGATCGCAAATGAGGTAAATGTGGATTTTACGGGTATTGAGAAACGTCCGGCTTCCGAAGTAAAAGACGACAGTGATTTAGGAATGATTCCGGTCACAGTAGTAGTCCCGGACTTAGCGGAGGATAAGATTTACATTGCGTTGGAACAGGGTGCAAAATCCGCAAGAAAATTCATCAAAGACGGGAAAATAACTGCCGCTTATCTTTCACTGCAAAAACAGACTCTTGTTATTGAAAATGATGATAAGATTGAAAGAGCGATAATCAACAATTAACTTAACACAAAGACCACGGAGGAAATATTCCATGAATGATTTAATAAAAGTTCGTAAAATTGTAACACACGTCGAAAATATTTTTCATGAAGGAGGTCCAGCTCACACGGAACCAATCAAAAAGGGTGCGGTACTGATTGTACTGGAAAATCCGTATGCCGGAAGTTATGTTGAAGATATTACGCCGATGATGGAAGCTCTGAAACCAGTTGGACTGGACGCGGCAAACCAACTCATCGAATTACTCGGTGGGGTCGATAAAATTCAAAGCTACGGCAAAGGTTCAATTGTCGGCGAAGCAGGAGAACTGGAACACGGCGCGCTCTGGCACGTTCCAGGAGGATACGCCATGCGGGAAGCTCTGGGTGGCGCTCTGTCCATTGTACCTTCTGCAAAGAAAGTCGGCGGTATCGGCTGCTGTTTGGACATTCCAATCGGACATATAAACGCATCCTATGTACGCAGTCATTTCGACGCAATGGAAGTTTATGTTCAGGACGCACCAAGAGCAAATGAAATTGTTTTTGGACTGGTCATGACAACCGGAGGACGAACTCACGCACGTGTCGGCGGATTAGCAGCTAATCAGATTTCCGCAATGGATGGCTTACGCTAAGACAGAAACGATTTTCTCAAATGAATAAAATTACCGCTCCACCAATGATCAAGCCCAGCCGGAAAATGAAAGTACGGGCTGCAATGATTCCGTAGGAAATAAGCGCAAGGCTTAAGGCTATTTTCAGGAACACCATAATCGCGGCCAGCGGATTTGTGGACAATTCAATCAAGGCAGGATTTGCCACCATTCCCAAAGGGACTAAATAAAGTCCCACTCCCAGAGCCATCGATTTTCCGGCAACTTTCAACCAATTCTTTTCTTCCACCATTCCTGCGGCAATGAAGACTGTGCCGCAGACAGGTGGTGTAATTGTGGAGAGCAAAGCGTACCAGAAGACAAAGAGGTGCGTGATCAGCAAAGGTAATCCCAGTGACTGCAGTGCCGGACCTGCGACAGAAACACAAATCAGATATGCTGCCGTGGTCGGAACTTCCATTCCCAACAACAAACAGGCAAACGCAGTCAACAAAAGCGCCGGCCAAAGCATTCCTCCGGATGCAGAAATCACGGTTGACGAAATTTTAACGCCGAGTCCTGTTTGTCCAAGTACACCGATAATAATTCCCGCACAAATGATAATCGACGCAATCATCGCAATCTGCCGTCCGGAGTTAAGACAAACTGCCTGCAGTCGCTGAAGTGCCCGCTTAAGCGAAATTTCCATTTTGGCATTCAGAATCAGCAACAATGATGCGGCAAGGATAGCAACACAGGCAGCAAATTGCGGTGTGTATCTCCCCAGAAACATTCGTTCGAGCAAAATAAGAAAAGGGACGAAAAAAAACATGGCTGTGATCCAGACTGTCTTTGCGGAAGGACGGTCTACTTCATCAACTGCTTTCAGTTCCATCCTGCTTGAAAAAGCATTGATTCCAATCCAGACTGTGAAGAAAAATAGTAGCGCTGGAAGCACCGAAGCGCTCATAATTTCAGTGTAGGGGATACCTGTCAACTCAACCATAACGAAGGCTCCCGCACCCATCAGCGGCGGCATGATCTGGCCGCCTGACGATGCCACTGCCTCTACTGCCGCAGCAAAATCACGTGGATATCCCTGACGTATCATTGCCGGAAGTGTGAAGGATCCGGTCGAAGCAACGTTTGCGGATGCAGAACCTGAAATGGAACCAAAAAGTGCGGAAGAGAGTACTGATACTTTAGCCACTCCTGCTTTGAGATGACCGGCAGCTGCGGTAGCGAGATTCATAAATCCCTGACCGGCTTCTCCTGCATTTAGGACTGCTCCAAAAATCACAAAGATCGCAACGACATTAACCGAAACACCTGTTAACTTGCCCCAGATACCGCCTTCAGCAATGGTCATTGTGCCAAGAAAACTATTGAGAGGAAGTCCCGGATGTCCGAATTCACCCGGAATATATTGCCCAAATAAACCATAGCAGAGTGCTATCAAGGCAACGCATGGAAGCGGCCAGCCAATTGAGCGGCGGGCCATTTCCAGTACAATTGTCAGCAGAAGGATGGCAACACCGGTTTGCCACATACTTGATATGTAACCGTATTGCTCAGAAAGGAGTTCCTGATTGAACACGATGTAGGCACAACAAAAGATGCCTGCAGCTGTCAGCAAAGTTCCAAACTTTAATGAACTGCCGTGCCTGCCATACATCAAACACCACGGCAGTGCCAATGCCATGTGAAGCGGACGACTCACCAGATTCGGAATCAATCCAGAAAAGATCAGCCAAATGTGAAAAACAATGCTGACCCCGCCCAGAACCGTCCAGTAAAATGGCTGATTAATTCGCACTAAACGATTCCGATCCTCTTCTTTATTTATTAGCGGTTTGCAGCAGGAACGGTGATTCCTGCTTCGTCATAATAACGCAGCGCTCCTGCATGTATTTTACCATAAACGTTTGTCAGCATTTTAGCTGATACTCCGTTCCACCATGGAAATGCTTTGCCCATACTGGAGATCTGTTCCCAGTATGTTTTTGTAAGCTGGTATGCAGTTTCATCATTCATGCTGGTAATTGTATAGGCAATCACCGGCAATGAAGTAGTAACAGTATCCTGATTAATTCCGGGATATGTTCCTGCAGGAATAACCAGACGGGTGCGTTTGGTCTTTTTAACCTGCGCATCTGATAGGGAAATTAAGCTGACTCCTACTCCGGTTGCAGCTTCAAGCACATTAGGAGCTGGATATGAACCTGCTGTAACAAATCCGTCAATCTGTCTGTTTTTGATTGCAGGCACAGCATTATTGAGTTCAACATTGGCCAGTTTGACCTTGTCTTTCAAGCCGAAGAGTTTCAAATATTTTGCGCCTTCCTTTGCGCCAAAAGAACCTTTACCAAGCAGAATTGTCTTTCCTTTAAGGTCAGAAAATTTTGAAACACCGCTGTCTTTGCTCATTACGAAATGCATAGTCAGCGAAGGAATAGGAAACAACGCTCTTATCTCGTTGAACTTAGGATTGGATTTACCCTTGAACATTACTTTTCCGGCCTGCGCAAGTTTTACCAGCACAGGAGGAGTTGTAAAAACATAATTATTATTTCGTACTGCTGCTTCCATCACGTTTTGAACAGAACCCTGACTTTCTTCAACAGTCACGATGATATCCCCACCGGAACCTTTTTTCATATTTTCGGCAATTTGCACAGCCATCTGGTAGTACGAAGATGTCGATTTGGCTGATTTGTAGGTTACCCTTGTTTCTGCATTGACAGCGATAATTCCACTGAGACTCAAGCCCATTAGTAAGACGATTGTTGAACTGAAAAACTTAAACATTATTACTCCATTGTTAAATTAAATAAAACGACATTTGCTTCAGAAATGCCGATAAAGGTTTAAAAAACCAATTGAACACAGTTTAGAATGTTATAGGGCATAATGTCCCCAGTCAAGAAAAAGCTGGAAAAAGGGACTTAAATACTGTTTTTATTTTATAAGCATGAAAAACTGTATAAAGTCCTAAAACCGTGTCATTTCCAGCGAAGCGAGAAATCTTTGCTAAGCAGCTATACTGATAATCAAGATTTCTCAATACGGTCGAAATGACAATTTTTTACGCTTCCCTGAGTTTTTCCGTAGCCTTTGAATCAACTTCCTCAAGCGAGTTCAGTACAACACCAAAGCGTTCCTGCGCCTGTTTTTCGGAGTAGTATCCTCTTTTGAGATCATGCAGAACAAGCTCCGGATTACGGAGAAATGGATCTTCGTAACCACCGCCGCCCGGAGTTGAAACATGAATCGTATTTCCAACCTCAACGAGAATATTTTGATCTTTTGAAAGATGCGGCGGGATGTAAGTTTCGGCGTCTCTTTCGACATGTACCTGATTCACTCCACCGTCACTTCCGCCTAAAACACCCTGGGGTCCGAAACGTCCGTGATCCATCACCATCGAAACTTTCGCGGTACCTCTACGGAGTTTTATTTTATAATTTACGCCAAATCCGCCACGCTGTTTTCCCGCACCTCCGGAACCTTCGTGCAAAGAATATTCTTCAAACAGTACCGGATAAAACTGTTCCATGACTTCAACCGGAGTTGTCTTGGAAATGCCGATTGTTGAACAGCCGTTGGTGAGTCCGTCTCCGCTTGAGTTGCCTCCATAACCACCACCGCTGATGACATACATCACATAGTTGCGGTCATGTTTTGGGTCATATCCACCGATACAGAGGTTGCCACTTGTTCCTGCGGGTGCTGCAAAAAGCAGTTCCGGAATCGCTTTGACCAGTGCGGAAAAAACTGCTTCGGCTATACGCTGACTGACTTCCGCGGCACATCCTGAAACCGGACGTGGATATTTCGCATATAAAAATGTGTCATGTGGATCGTCAATATGCAGTGGTTCAAAAGTACCAGCGTTAAGCGGAACTTCTGGAAAGATATGTTTTATTGCCAGAT
>Ga0209140_1001802_pt1 | contig 10876 bp, 16 predicted proteins | sample SaaInlV_120m_DNA_3_FD_184666 | JGI IMG/M metagenome (GOLD analysis project Ga0209140, IMG submission 184666) | Marine microbial communities from expanding oxygen minimum zones in the Saanich Inlet - Saanich Inlet SI073_LV_100m_DNA (SPAdes) (version 2) | ecosystem: Environmental > Aquatic >... | reverse complement strand
TATTTTTTCTTCAGGAAAATCTTCTTTGATTTGTTTATATTTCTGAATGTCTTCATCATTATCAATTACTTCGATAAACCCTTTAGCAGTTTTAAAATCAATTTTTACTTTATTACCGTTTTTTAGTGTCATTTCATAATTGTATTCATATTCATTTTCTAAAAATGCAAGCATTTGTGCTACTGTTAATTCTGTTCTTGTTTTAAGTAAATTGCCTTTTTTATCTATGTACTTAAAATCTGAATCTAAAATTGTAGGACTTGTGACCATGTGACGTTTTTTGACTATGGATATAATATAAATTCTGTAATAATATGACCGAATATTCTTTTTTATGCTTAAACTAAGGAATTTAAAATTCTGGCAAGGTTGACATCATTATTTGTAATGCCGCCTGCATCATGAGTTGTTAAATCTACTGTGATTCTATTGTAAACGTTAAACCATTCTGGATGATGGTTCATTTTTTCAATTTCCATGGCAGCTCTAGTCATAAATCCAAATGCCTGATTGAAATTATTAAATTGAAATTCTTTGTGTAGTTTATCGTTTTTTACACTCCATCCTGTTAATTTTTTTAATTCTTCTTCTATGTCTGATTCTAATAATCTCGTCATATTGGATTATTGATATTGTTAAATTAAAAGATTGATAAATTAATAATTTTACCAAAGATTACCTTGCAGTTTCAAAATCAATTTAATATCTTTTGAAATAGTATCTAGTGTATCTGAATCATAATTTGCATTTGTAAAATCTATTGATGTAAAAGTGGCACCATCAAAATTTGTATGTCTTAAATTCACACCACTTAGATTTACATTTCTTAAATCAGCATTTCTTAAATCTGCATAAAACAAATCTGCTCCACTGATATTTGCATTTGTAAGATCAACCCCATACAAATCAGTATCCCAAAGTTTTGCATTTGTTAGATTTACATTTCTTAAATCTGCCCCTCTTAATTTTACATTAAATAATATTGTATCACTTAAATCAGAACCACTTAAATCAGAACCACTTAAATCTGCATTGTGAATGTCTCTATTTTTAAGATCTACTCCTTTCAAATTACTATTTGATAAGTTTCTTCCAATTAATTCTTCATAATCAAAATTAACTTTTGAGAAATTCCTTTTTTTAAAAACATCTGCTGGATCCATTTATTTTTCAGTAAAATGTTTCACTATTATGATGTTTATGACTATTTTCCCTTTATTAGACATGATTAATGGAAATATATTAAAATTAATTCTATGATTAAGTATGAGTAATATGGATTTAATCAATCAAACATTATTAGAAAATATCCAAAATTCTATTTCTGAAATAGTTCCAAGAAAGAAAATAGGTATTGCTTTTTCTGGTGGCGTTGATAGTACATTAGTTTCAAAAATTTGTACAGATATGGGTTTTGATGTTGTTTTACTTACTATTGGTTTTTCTGAATCTCATGACATAATATTTTCCAAAGAAGTAAATGAATGCCTAAATTATTCTCACCATATTTTAGAAATTGATTTTGAGACATTTCCTGACATTACTTCAAATATTCGTAATGTAATTGATACCGATAATTTATCTTGGAATGAAAATTGTATTGCTTTTCATTATGTGTCTAAACTCGCAAAAAATTTGAATCTTGATACTGTAATTACTGGTAATGGTATTGATGAATTATTTTGTGGATATAATGCATATCGTGAAGCATTTTCTGGTGGTTCAACTAAAATTAATGATGTTATGAATTTGAAATTAGATAATGAATTAAAAATGATGAAGGCTGTAAATGTAATTGCTTCAGAGTTTAATGTAAAAATTTTGCAACCATTACTTTCTACTAAATTTATTGAATATGCAAAAACTATTCCTATTTCTGAAAAAATTCATAGTTCTGATGATTTGTATCGTAAACATATCATTCGTAAATTAGCCAATGATATTGGTGTTCCAGAAATTTCTTGTACTAAAAGGAAAAAGGCATTACAATATGGTTCTAAAATTCATAAATCCTTACTAAAAACTAGATGAATTTTTTTACTATTTTCTGAACTGATTTTTCAACATTACTGATGATCTTAGGTGATGCTCCAAGATGTTTCTCTGGTGAGAAAATTGCATCGATCTCATTATTTGTTAATTTTGAGGAGAATGCTCTGTCATTTTTAATTGCATCTTTGTAGAGTATTCCTTTGTCATTTGCTTCAAATGCTACTCTTTGTACATCCCTATAGGCTACAAATCTTGGAATGCCTTTTTTGATTAGTGCTTCTAAAACAAATTCTGCAAAGATTTGTCCTTTTGTAATGTATAGATTGGCTACAATTCGTTTTTCATTAACCATTAAATTTGAAACAATTTTGGTCATGGTTTCTAACATTTCATCAACTAAGATAGATACAGTAGGAATTACAAATCTTTCATTGGCTGAATTTGAAAGATCACGTTCATGCCATAATGGAATATTTTCAAATGCAACTGTAACTTGACTTCTTACTAGTTTAGATAATGATGATACTCTTTCACTCTTTATTGGATTTCTTTTAACTGGAACAGCACTGCTTCCCATTTGTCCTTTTTTGAATTGTTCTGCTACTTCCCCTATTTCTGTTCTCTGTAAATTTCTAATCTCTATTGCAATTTTTTCTAATGTTGCACCAATTAATGCTAATTCAAATACATATTCTGCATATCTTTCTCTTGGGACAACTTGTGTTGTTACTTCTGCTGGAAATAATTTTAATCTCTTTGCAGCTCTTTGTTGAACATCCAATGATTTTGCACCCATTAAAGAACCCGTTCCAACAACTCCTAATGTTTTACAAATCAAAATTCTTTTTTTAATTTCTTCAATACGTTCAACATGTTTTGCCATTTCTGCAGCCCAATTTGCAAATTTTAATCCAAATGAAATAATGCTAGCATGTTGTCCATGTGTTCTGCCCACTGCAGGGATTTTTGCATATTTTACTGATTTTTTTGCAAGAATTGATGCCATTTTTGCTACTTTAGGTTCAATAATTTGTAATGCATCTCTCATTTGCATGGAGTTACTTGTATCAACTAAATCATTACTTGTAAGTCCATAATGGATCCAAGGTCTTGCACTTTTGGAACATTTTTCACTTAGTGATTCCACCAATGCTGCTGTGTCATGATCACTTTTTGCTTCTAATTGTTTAATTCTTTTAGCAGTAATTTTTCCTGACATAGCAGCTCTGTGAATTTCTTTACCTATTTTTTTTGAAATCATTCCTATTTCACTTTGGGAAATAGCAGCAGCTCCTTCAATCTCTAATTGATAATCAACTTTTTTTTGTTCACTGAAAATTTCCATCATTTCTTTGGTCCCATAACGACCATTATCAATAGGTAAAATTGCCAATATTTTTCTAATTGTATATTAGAAAATAAATCTACTTGTTTTTTTATCCGTTTTTGCGATCATTATGCGATTAATTTCGTCCACAGTATTTTTCAACTAGAATTTTTAACTTATTTTTGTTTAATTCCAGTATCTGACAACACCCATTCTAATGCTTTCAAATAACCTTGTTTGAAATTTTTCTCATCAATTGCCCAATCTGGATTTGCTCTTAATTCTGCAAGTAATTGATTTGCTTTTTGTATGATTATTGCTTTTTCTATCATAATTCAATTTGCATTCTTATTGATTTAAAATTATTCTCAGAATACTTATGATGATTTAAATTGGATTGAAAGAAAATTCTACCGATACTTATGTCATCAACAACCCCCCAGAAAATTGGAGAAAATCATTATCAAATAGACGCTGATTCAAATCTTGGAATGAAAGTTCCTGTTAGAATTTATGCAAATGAGACATTACTTCAGAAAATGCTATCTGATAGGACTATAATGCAGGCTCGAAATGTTGCTTCAATTCCTGGAATTGTTAGTCATAGTGTTGTTTTACCTGATGGACATGAAGGATATGGATTTCCTGTAGGTGGAGTTGCTGCTATGGATGCTGAAGAAGGAATGATTAGTCCTGGTGGTGTTGGATATGATATTAATTGTGGAGTAAGATTACTTCGTTCAAATCTAAATGAACAAACAGTTCGTTCAAAATTAAAAGATTTAGTTAATGATTTGTTTAGTTCTATACCTTCTGGTGTTGGTTCTAAAGGTGCAGTTCGTTTAACTAATTCAGAACTTGATGAAGTTTTAGTAAACGGTGTTAATTGGGCAATTGAACATGGTTATGGTTCATCAAATGATTCTGAAGTTTGTGAGGAAAGTGGTAAAATAGCAAATGCTGATCCAAACAAAGTTTCTGATAAAGCAAGAAAAAGAGGAGCTCCTCAACTTGGAAGTCTTGGTTCTGGTAATCATTTCCTTGAAATTCAAAAAGTTGCAGAAATACATGATGAGGAAGCAGCAAATAGAATGGGAATTAAAGAAGGTACAATTACAGTTTTAGTTCATTGTGGTTCCAGAGGATTTGGTCATCAAGTTTGTAGTGATTATCTTAGAGTTGCAGAACAAGCTATGGAAAAATACAATATCAATTTACCTGATAGGGAATTAGCTTGTGTTCCAAATAATTCTGAGGAGGGTGAGTCTTATAGAAAAGCAATGTTTGCTGCATTAAATTTTGCATGGAGTAATAGACAAATGATTACTCATTGGACTAGAAAATCATTTGAACGTGTATTTGATCAAACAGAATCTGATTTAGATATGAAACTAGTTTATGATGTTGCACATAATATTGCTAAAGTAGAAAAACACAAAGTTGATGGTGAGGAAAGAAACTTAGTAGTTCATAGAAAAGGTGCAACGCGAGCATTTCCTTCAAATCGTGCTGAAATTCCTTCTAAATACAGAGATTTAGGTCAACCTGTTTTGGTTCCTGGTTCAATGGGAACTTCAAGCTGGATTTTACTAGGAAAATCTAATTCTATGGATCTCAGTTTTGGATCTACTGCTCATGGTGCAGGAAGAACTATGTCTAGATCGAAAGCCAGACGAAATTTTACAGAAGATAATGTAAAAAAATCTCTTAATGATAAAGGAATATTCATCAAAGCACTTACTCGAGATGGTGTTGTAGAGGAAACTCCTGAAGCTTACAAGGATGTTGATTCTGTGGTTAATGTTTCTCATAATTTGGGGATTGCAACTAAAGTTGCTAAATTGGTTCCTATAGGAGTGATTAAAGGTTGAGTGACGATGATTCTGAACTTCAAAGATTGCAGGCTAAACGTTTAGCTGAAATGCAAAAAAATATTTCTTCTCGAGAAACTGTTGAAGAAACTCTAAAACCAACTGAGGAAAAGATTGTTAATCCTAGAGATGTATTAATTAAACAATTGGGCTTTAGAGGATTGGAGGTTTTAACAAATGCTGAATCTCAATTTCCTAATGAAACTAAAATGATAATTGATAAATTATATGAATTAATTAAAACTGGTGAAATTACTGAAGTTCTTGACGGTGGTAAATTATTGGGATTGTTTCGTTCAATTGGATTGAGTGTAAGAATGGATACTAAAATTAATATTCAACAAGATGGAAAATTTGTTTCTTTAACTGATAAACTTAGTAATAACCCAGATAATGATGATGCTGAATGAGTATTACTTTAGAAATTGGAACAAAAAACTATCTCGATGATTTACTCTGTATAAAAAAACATCTTTCTCACATGGAAAGTCTTTTGAATTGTTATGCAAGTTATCGTCTTAGTGAACCATCATCAAAATTTGGTTGGACATTTTTCAAATTAGAATTCAAATCTAATTTTCAAAAAAGTATATCTGAAAAATTTTCTGATATACTAACAAAATATCAATTTAATGATGAAGCAGGAAAATTTACTAAATTTATGAGTGATTATTTTGTTGCTCGAGGTTGTAATGTAAAAGTAAATTCTGTTACCTAGACTCTTCTTCCTCTTTTACCACCTTTCTTTCTGGTGGTGTCATGAGGAATTGGTGTTACATCATCAATTCTTCCAATTTTAAATCCGCCTCTTGCTAATGCTCTGATTGCTGCTTGTGCACCTGGACCTGGAACTCTTGAACCAACTCCTCCAACTGCACGAACTCTAATATGAAATCCTGTGAATCCTTTTGTTCTTGTAGCTTCAACTACTGCATTTGCAGCTTTCATTGCAGCAAATGGTGATGATTCATATCTGTCTGCAGTGACATGAATTCCCCCAGAACTGATGGCGACTGTTTCACCACCTGTAAGATCTGTCATGTGAATAATTGTATTATTATAACTACTGAAAATGTGTGCAATTCCCCATTTTTCTGGGTCTTCTTTTTTAGTTTCTGGTTGTTTTTTTGTCTCTACTACTGCTTCAGTTTCTTCTACTACTGCTTCAGTTTCTTCTACTACTGCTTCAACTTGGGCTTCAATTTCTGACAATGCTTATCAAATCTTAAAGGGTTTAAAAAACATTGATTTTTTAAAATTGTTTTAATTTGGTCACTTGTCTTAAAATCATTCATTATTCATATACTGTAATTTATTAAATAATTTTGATGGCTTCAATTATTCTGTTGGCAGTTATAGTTGCTATTGCTGTTGCATTGCTAGGTTCTGTATTATTACAATCTCTCACCCCGATCAATGATATAATTTTATCACCATTAGAAAAAAAATGTCAAGAAATTGTTGATGAAGGCTACAAAATCCATACACTTTACCCTGCTTCAAATCCTGATGAACTTTTAGAAGATGACATGAGACGATTGTTGTATCTTGATGATCTATGGATGAAAGAATGTGTTTCTGTTTTGCCTGCTGAATCTGTTTTTAATATTGTAAATAATGTTGAAAGAGATTTTTCTTATGGTGAATAATTATCTAAAATGTTTCCATCCTAAATCTTTCAGTATAGTTTCCTCTCCTTTCTTCTCTAGATAAACCCCTTTTCCCAACGTTACATAACCAATTTCAATAATTGGTATTTTCAATAATTTTGAGTTTTTAAATATTATTTTTTTATATTTTGAAGGTATTGTAAATACAAATTCATATTCTTCACCTCCATGAAATACTGCTGAATTCAAATCTATCTTTTGTTTTTTTAAATACATTTCTAAATCCTTGTTTAATGGTATTTTATTGATAATGAATTTTTTTTTACTTTGTTTTGACATTTCATTTAAAGTAGTTGACAATCCATCGCTAGAATCCATTGATGATGTAAAATATTTTTTATTTTTTAAACCATAATTGAGTCTTGGTTTTGGATTTGTTACTGATTTAAGAGATTTTTTTATTAAATTATTTTTCTTTTTGTTATTATTCAATAATATGTTTAATCCTAAAGATGTATAACCAAATGGACCTGTAGTAAATATCAAATCCCCTTCATTAGATCCTTTTCTAGTAACAATTTTGTTTGAATTTCCAAAAATACAAACATTAAACACAATTTCCTTACCTTCATTTGTATCTCCACCAATTATTGAAATCCCATATTCTCTGCATGCTTTTTTAAATCCATTTGCAATATTGTTTATTTTTATTTTTGAAATTGATTTTGGCAAATTTATTGAAATAATTCCATACTTGGGTTTCACTCCTTTACATGCAAAATCACTCACACAAGCAATGACACTTTTTCTTGCTGCATCTGATAATTTCATTTTTTGAGGAATATCCGTACTCTGTACCATCGTGTCTGTTTTTGCTATAATCTTTGTTTTTCCTAAGGTGAATGTCTCTACATCTTCTGAAACAAATTTTCTATTTCCTAATTTTGTTTGAAAAATATCAATTATTTTATTTTCATTTAATTTTCTCATAATTTTCTTTTACCATTTCTATAGTATTATTGATTATCTTTTTACACTTTTCTTCATCATTTGATTCTCCAGAAATTCTAATGATATCTTCTGTATTTGATTTTCTAATTAAAATCCATGTGTTTTCATCTATGATTGTTTTAATTCCATCACGTGTATCTATTTCTGAATATTTTTTTATTAAATTATTTTTTATATTTTCAATTAATTTGTCGTGATAATTTGAATCAATTTCTACTTTTTCTCTAATTTGAAAATAACTTTCCATGTAGTTTAAAATTTCAGAAAATTTTGAATTTTCTAACATTGATGATATTAAACCACTAGTAAGAATACCTTCTCTGCAATAATTAAATTCTGGTAAAATAAATCCTCCACTGCTTCCTTCTCCCCCCGCCTGAGAATTATTTTTTAGCATTTCTTCTATTACATTTGCTTCCCCTACTTTTGATCTTACAACTGTTCCTCCTTTTTCTTTGATGAATTTTTCAATTGATATGCTTGTATCAATACTTAGGACAAATTTTTTGTATCCCAATTCTAATGATTTTGCAATTCCTAGACCTAATGTTACATCAGGAGTTTGTTTTTCCCCTTTTCTTACAACTACTAAGCGATCTCCATCTAGATCAAATGCAAATGCAATTTCTTTATCTTTTGATATGCTAGTTAACTCAATTAATTTATCTGATGTAGGATCTGGACCTCTTGAACAACCTAAAAGTTCTTTATTTATGACCTCAACATCACATCCAATATTTTTTAATAAAGTTGCTGCAAAATCTTTTGCAGCTCCTCCTCCATTATCTATCACAATTTTAGGAGAATTTTCTATATTACCTATGATTTTTCTTGCATCTTCTATGTACGTTGATTCTATTTTCTTAATTTTACCTATTTTTGATTTCAAAATTTCTTGATGATTAATTATTTGTGGGAGTTCCTTTTCATTAATTCCTCTTCCATCTAAAATGAATTTCATTCCATTCCATTCTATTGGATTGTGTGAGGATGAAATTACAATGCCTGCACCATATTTTCTTGCTTCTCTAAATACTACTGGAGTTGGTACCATTCCTAAATCAAAAACATCTATTCCATTTTTCATTAGAACTGCACTAATTGTTTCTTGAATCATTTTTCCAGAAGGTCTTGTATCTCTTCCAACTACACATTTTTGTGATTTAATTAATGATGAAAAATTATTAGAAAATTCAATCACATCTTTTAGATGAAGATCCTTTCCAAATATGCCTCTAATTCCTGAAATTGTTTTTTTCAATTATTCAAATTCAGTAAGGCTTTTTATTAACTCTGATGGATTTATTCAATCGTGCCTTGGTAGCTCAGTCTGGTAGAGCACCTGATTCGTAATCAGTAGGTCGCGGGTTCAGATCCCGTTCGAGGCTTTTATTTTATATTTTTAAAATTAATTAGAAAATTATTATATTACTATTCAAGGGCTTCAATGTCTATTTCTAACTCTTTACCTAAACCTATCCACCATTGTTTTATTTGTTCTGTCATGATCCCTTTTACTTTCTTCAAATGCTCCTTAATAGATCTGTCGGTTGATAATTAATTGATCATTTCATAATTTTTTATTGAATTATTTTTATTCTAGTCCTGCTTGTTTTCTTTTTCTTTTTCTGTATATTATTATGATTAGAGTTCCGCCTGCACATCCCCAAAAAAGAGATGATAATCCAGATTCAATATGTGGTACAAATGCTCCCACAAATCCTAAAATCATAATTGATAGAAGTACTAATCCTATCATTTCTAGTATTTTTGTCATGTTTTTCTATCCTCTTCTCTAGAATCAAAAAGATATATGGTTTTGTAAAATAGATAGTGTATGGATAAGTATCTTACAATCATTCTGATTTTCATGGTTGTAGGAATTCCTATTTCTTGGGTTTCACCAATGACTGGAGAAATACGTGAACAACCTCTTTTGCCACTATTTTATGGTTCTATAGGAGGTATTATTTTCATTCTTTTCTATGGTGGTTACAAAGACAAAAAGGAAAGACAAAAAATTAATGCAAAACGAAAAAGATCTAAAAAATAGATTTTAAAGTTCTAAACCAAATGATTCTGCAATACTTGAAAAGTTAGCGTATGAATCCAAATATTGTCTTCCTTTAGAAGTAATGACAAAAGTATTTTTTCCGTCATATTCAATTTTGTTTATCAAACCGGCTCCTGTTAAATTATTTAAAAATTTAGATAATCTAGAATGTGATAAATTTGCCTTTGTTAGAAGAGATGTAGTTTTGATGCCTTCTTGACCTGATAATTGGGTAACAGTCAATAGATCTGCAACTATTTGCATACTAGTTCTATAAGTTGCCATGTGGTGTATACTTTGAAACTCAGATATAAGGGTATTACTCTAAATTCAGATCAGATAAATAAGCTCCACCTATATTTTGGTACAATGCCTTCTCAATCTCCAATACCATGGTTTGATGATTTTGTAGGTGTTGCATATCGATATTATGATCTTAGGATGAATGTTGTACCATTAATTACTGATAGAAAACAATCTGCTTCACTTTGGCATGATTCCATTCATTGGTGGGTTGATCCCTCAATTAAAATTCGTTTTGTAGAAATGGAAAATGATTATTGGTTCATAATGGGATCTGATTCTCAAAAACCTGATACCAATTTAGCTTTTTTCAAAATATTACCAAAGTCTGAGCATTATGAACGATTTAAAGCCGGTCATGGAGGTGAAGCATATCTTAGATTAGGTGTATATGCACAAAAATCTCTAAGTGATGTAAAAAAAGGCGCTTTATGTACATGCGATCATGAAGCTCAAGATCATGATGAAGGTGATGGTGATGTTTGTTTATTCAATAGTTGTAAATGCAAAATATTTTCTAGTTTTCAAGTTAATCTTTTAAAAAGGAAAAAAACAATTACTGACATTAAGTTTTTAGAAGAAAAAGATGTAAAAGATGATCCTCTTGCTTGGAACTGTCTTACTGTGAATAAATATTCAAAAACAGAATAAAATTAATCTAAATCTTTGTTTACTCTGATGTGTTCTCCTGGATAATGTTCGTGAACTT
>Ga0209140_1001793_pt1 | contig 10896 bp, 10 predicted proteins | sample SaaInlV_120m_DNA_3_FD_184666 | JGI IMG/M metagenome (GOLD analysis project Ga0209140, IMG submission 184666) | Marine microbial communities from expanding oxygen minimum zones in the Saanich Inlet - Saanich Inlet SI073_LV_100m_DNA (SPAdes) (version 2) | ecosystem: Environmental > Aquatic >... | reverse complement strand
ATCGACAATCGCGAAGCCCGGATCAACGAATTCGAAGTCGAGATCCATAAAAAGTTCTCCATCCCCGCCGCCTGCCTCGTCTTTGTGCTCGTCGGTGCCCCGCTCGGCGCGCTGATCCGTCGTCGAGGTGCTGCGGTCTCGGTCGGTATCAGCCTGGCCTTCTTTTGGATCTACTGGATGTTCCTGATCGGCGGCGAGGAATTAGCCGACCGGGGGTATATTGCACCAACCCTGGCGATGTGGGCACCGAATCTCGTCTTCGCCATCGTCGGCTGGCGCCTCTTACTGCTCGTCGCCTACGACCGCGCCAAGAACCGAGCCTAAAATGCGCACCCTCGACCTCTATCTGACCCGCCGCTTCCTTCTTTGCCTCGGACTCGCCGTCGTCAGTCTGCTGCTTATCTCAGTAGTCATCGACCTTACCGAGAATATCGACACCTTTATCGATTTCGAGGCCCGCCCCGGGCAAATCCTGCTTTATTATGCCTACCGGATGCCCTACTGGCTTATTCTGACCCTGCCGATCGCCGCGCTACTCGGTTCGCTCTTCGCCTTGACCAGTTTGTCCCGGGAAAATGAAATCACCGCCATGAAGGCAACCGGCATCAGCCTCTACCGCATACTCACCCCCATCCTGCTCTGCGCTTTTGCCGTCTCGGTCTTGGCCTTCTTCTTTACCGACCGGGTCGTGCCGACCGCCACTTACCGCTACAATCAAATCAGCGATGAAATTAAATCCTACCACCGCAACGACGGTTCCCGCCGCCAGGTCCTGCTCCAGGATACCGGCGAGCAGTTAGTCTACGCCCGCAGTTACGACGCCCTGCATCAACGCGCGGACGAAGTCTCATGGGAACGCTTGGCCGACAATGTCCCCATGGAACGGATCGTTGCACGCCGTATGGAATGGCGGAATAATACCTGGCACCTACTCAGCGGCCGCCATTTCAGTTTTGCCGTGGACGGAACCATCGAGACCTCCTCCTTCGACACCCTCGCCCTACCGAGCCTCTCGCTCAGGCCGATCGATTTCACCCGCCAGCAAAAAGCTCCCGAAGAAATGAACTACGCCGAACTGGCCAACTACATCGAAAGGGCCACCCTCAACGGCGAAGACGCCACCCGCCAACAGGTCGACCTGCATCTCAAGATAGCCTTCCCGCTGACTAGTTTTATCATCATCGCACTGGGCGCCATCCTTGGCGCCAATGCACGACGCACCGGATTGGCCAATAGCTTCGGGCTCGGGGTCTTGCTCTGCTTCGCCTACTATAGCTGTGTCAAAGCCGGCCAAGCTCTGGGCTGGAACCAGTTTCTCGACCCCTGGCTGGGCGCCTGGCTCGCCAATTTGATCTTCGCCGGACTGGCCCTAATGCTGCTTTGGCGAGCCCATAAATAGGGAGGGCCGCCCGCCTCTCGGCGAACGGCCCTTGGGAGATCGCACCGGGACTAAGGTTAACTAATACCCTGTTCGAGATGGTAGATCTTGAGTTTGAGGGCCGCCGAACGGCCTTTCCAATCTTCTAAAAGCAACGACGCACGATGCCCGGCCTCGCCTTCGAGTTGTCCACTCAACCCGACCAGTAACTGGGCCAAGCGGGCAACCTTGTCTTCGGAGGCGCGAAAGGTCAACCGCTCCAAGTGACCGATCAAATCAGCACCCAACGACGAATCGGTGCGCTGCACCGTCCGCTGCAGAAAACGAGCGTGACGCCGGGCGAAAGACTCGTCTTCGCCGCTCTTGCTGAGCAAGTGACGCATCAGTTCAGTGGAGGGATCGTCTTGCAGAATCTGGGCGGCGATCCGCGCCATCCGCTGCCAGACGCGGGCCTGCTCGGCCTCGGCCAGCACCCGCGGCGAAGTCTGTCCCGCTTCGACAAAAAGTTCAAATAAAGGCAATTGTGGCAACCCCGCCAGCAAGGTCCGCAGCAAATTCTCACCGGTCTGCAGATCGAGCAACAAATCGACGACATAACGCACCAAGGAAGGGTGGATGCCGCGCAACTTGCCCAAGAGCACTTCTTCGATATCCACCGGCAACCCCGCCGCCACCGCGGCAGTGATCGGCGCCAAGGTCTGACGGCTAATCGGCACGCCCAAGGCCGCCTCGCGAGCTACGACATACTGCTCATGCGCCAGCAATTCGGCGGTCTCGTCGCACTGGCGCAATGCCCAAACCAAAGCCGCAGTGACTTCCGAAACCTGTTCCTTGCGGGCCAAGCCCACCATCCGGCGCATCGCCTTGGACGAAGCCAGCCAGGAACGGTGATAACCCAGCATCTGTATGGCCACCAACCGGCGATCATCCGTCAAATCTTCGGCAATTTCCATTAGCCGTTCCAAACCGGCCAGACTCGGCACCAACAACCGCAATTCCTCAATGGCGCGCGCCTGTTCAATCGGCCGCGAACTCGCCGCAGCCTGTAACAATTCGCCCAAGTCCGGGCCGGGCGGCGACACGGGCACCGCAGGCACCGACTCTTCGCGTATATGGCGTATATCCAGAACCATTTTATTCAACCTCTCAGCAATATAGCACTACTTGGATCAATCCTCGGAGCGAGCCTGCAGCATAAAGGATTGCAGAACCATTTCGACCTGCTCAAACGCGGCACGCGCCGTACCCAAACTGGCCGTATCCGAATTTTCCAGATACGTGCGGATCAGTTGTAGGGGTTCGGCGACCTCGTCGTTCAACTGGGCAAAAAGTTCTTCCTGAATTTGTATGTGGGCCTGGGTAATTTGATGATGCATACCCCGATCCTGTATGATGACCAACATCGCCAGGCCTTCCCCATACGGACGGGGCAGCACCTGCACTTCGAACGCGCTGTTTTCCAAGGGGAAAGTCGTCGATGCCCCGGCGGCACATAGCAACACCAGATCACAGCCCGTGCGCGCTACAAACGCGGCGGCATCGAGTTCCTCGAGGGGCAGTTCCAAGAGACGGCCAATCTCCGCATTGGCCGCAAGCTGCGTTCCTTCGGGACTAAATAGCGCCATCCCGAAAGGCAGCAACTCAGCCGATGCGATATCGACGGGTTCAGCCCCTTTCTCTTCCACCGCAGGCTCGGGCAGCGGCAATAACTTATCCGCATACTCGATCTCGGGGTCGAACGCTTCAAGGTCGAGCATAAAACCGCGCCGCCCAGCGCTCTTCAACAAACCGGCTTCCACCAGCGCTTCGAGCCCTTCGAGCAACTCGTCACGGCGGAGCCCGGTTCGGGCGGCAAGACCTTGTGTATCTTCGTCTAAAAAAGGATTGCGCAAGAACGCACTTAGCAGTTCCCGCTGATTTTCTGTCAGTGGCGGACCAGGCAGAGCCGATAATTGCTCTGCTTGCGCCACGGCATAACTATCCGGGCCCATAGAGACTTCGCCTCAAGGGGAGGAGGTACGAGAAATGTGGGGGAAACTCGGGGAAGATACTGATTTTATACGAGCTTAAAGTTAAAACCTGTCCTGCAATAACGCAAGGGGAAATACTTGGCCCCAATTTTGCATCTTTAGGAGATGAATCAGATACAACAAACGCACAGTATATTTAGTAATATATATATTTAATAAATACTTACGCAATAAAAGCAAACGCGGGGTCGCCGAAGATCCGGACATTTTTTCCCCTTCGACCAGCACTTTGCGGAAAGAATTACCATGACCAAAGTAGATAAAAGAGCGCAAGTTGAAGAAGAAGAAGAGCTATCGCCACGCGAAAAGGCCGCCATTCTTATGATTGCCCTCGGCGAGGAAGCCGCCGGCGAGATCATGAAATACATGGTTGACTTTGAGATCGAGGAGATTACGCAGATCATCACCGAGCTCAGCAATCTGCCTACGGCCATCCAGGACCGGGTACTAGAAGAATTCGAGCAGCACCTCATCGCCGGTGAGTGGGTTTCGCAAGGTGGGATCGATTTTGCGCGTCAAGCCCTCGAACGCGCCGTCGGCTCCCGCAGGGCCCAGGAAATACTCGACCGAATCAATAGCAATACCAACTCCGGCTTCTACATGCTCAAAAACGTGGCACCGGAGCAAATCGCGCCCTTTATTAGCCACGAACACCCGCAGACCATCGCCCTGATCCTCTCACAGTTGGAAGCGGTGCAAGCCGCCGGCATTATTTCCCAGCTACCCGAAGCCATGCAGGCCGAAGTCTCCTACCGCATCGCCACCCTCGACAATATCACGCCTTCGGTCCTCAAACAGATCGAAGAAAGCCTGGAAAACAACCTTGGAGATATCCTCGGCGGCCACAAGGACGTGGGCGGACCAAAAATTGTCGCCGACATGCTCAACCTGACCGGTTCGAGCATCGAAAAGAACGTGCTCGAAAAACTCGACGCGCAAGACCCGGAAGTCGCCGAGACGGTGCGCAATATGATGTTCGTCTTCGACGACCTCGGCTCACTGAGCGATCGCGAAATTCAGGTCCTCTTGCGCGAGGTCGAGCAAAAGGACCTGGTCATCGCGCTCAAAACCGCCAGCTACGAGGTCAAAGACAAGATCCTCAGCAATATGTCCGACCGGGTGCGCGAATATATAGAAGAGGAAATCGAATTTCTCGGACCAATGCGCCTCTCCGAAGTCGAAGAGATCCAATTGCGCATCGTGCAGAAAGTGCGGCAACTCGAAGAGCAAGGGCAGGTCAATATCGTGCGCGACTCCAACGATGACACTTTTGTATAGAGGGCGTTTTGTCCTGTCGTTCTGCGGGCAAAGCGCCAGCGGCCGTTTGAGCGATCTTAGGTGTCGAGTTCGATCTCGACACTAAAGGGGTCGGTCTCGTCGGCGAGCCGCACGCCCAGGACCTGATCGCCGTCAATCACAAGCCGCACCTTGCGACGCACCCGCACTCCATCCCCCGTCGGCGGGATAAATACCAGGTCAAATTCGACCTCAAGCCCTGCGGGAAGCGCTTCACCCGAGACGACTGCGCGCGCGCCAACGGGCACTTCAGTGCGCACGATACGTGGAGCTTGTGCGTCGACCTCGTTGAGATAGGCCACTTCGAGTACATAGTTTGTGTGATTAACAATGGAGACAATCCCGTCGGCAGCAATGGCCGGCATTTCTCCGTCTGGTTCGAGCGACTTTTGCGCTTGCTTGCCGCCACAACCGATAAAAGCAATCGCCAACAGCAATGCAACTTTCACGGCGCAATCGCCCCGGCAAGCGCCTGCGCGATCCAGGCAAGTTCTTCGTCGCACACCGTGCGCATATCCAATAGGAGCCGGTCCTGAGCGATCCGACCGACAACCCCCTCGTGCCGCAGACGCCGGGCCAACGACTCAACACCCGTTGAGCTCGACTCGATGGCTACGGCCCGACTCGGCATCTCCGCCAAGGGCAGGGCCCCGCTACCGGCCTGGGCCAACGATTCGACGAGCTCTAAGCCCAGCGCGTCTCGCACATCATCTGGCACGAGGCCAAGTAGTTTTTGCGCCCGCTCCTCTAGTACTACAATTTCCGTCCCCATCATCGCCAGCGTCGGCAGCATCTCGGCGAGTTTCTCCGGCGGCAAGCGATAGAGTCGCAACGTCGCCTCAAGCGCCGCATAGACAAGCTTGTCGCAACGCAACGCGCGCATCAACGGATTCTTGCGCACGCGCTCAACATAATCTCGGTGGCCAGCAATAATACCGGCTTGCGGTCCTCCGAGCACTTTATCACCGCTGAAACTGACCAGATCGACCCCGGCCTCAAGACTGGCGGCAACCTCCGGTTCAGGCGGCAAGCCCCACTGCTCAAGATCCACGAGGACCCCACCACCTAAATCGTAAATCAACGGCACATCCACCCGTCGACTCAAGCCGGCCAAATCCCCCAACGACACTTCCGCCGTAAAACCCTGGACTTTGTAATTGCTCGGGTGTACCACTAAGATCGCCCCGGTATCAGGGCCTACCGCTGCTTCGTAATCTCGCAGGTGCGTGCGATTGGTCGTGCCGACCTCGCGCAATTGTGCTCCGCTCGCCGCAATAATATCAGGCATGCGGAACGAGCCGCCGATTTCGACTTGCTGCCCGCGCGAGATCACCACTTCCCGCCCCCGCGCCAAAGTATCCAGCATTAGCAATACCGCCGCCGCGTTATTATTGACCACCGCCGCCGCTTGCGCGCCCGCGGCCGCGCAAATCAGCTCTTCGACATGGTGCACCCGCTCACCGCGCCGCCCCGATTCCAACTCAAACTCCAGATTGCAATAGCCCATCGCCACCTGCTCAAGCGCCTCCCGCGCCGCCGCGGGCAAAGGTGCTCGCCCCAGCCCCGTATGCAATATCACACCGGTGGCATTAACGACGCGGCGCAAGTTCGGTGAAGCCTCGAGTTCAATACAACGACGCACCTTGCGCTCGGCTTCAACAAGCAATTCCGCCCGCTGTAATAGCTCCGCCGACTCCCGCACCTGATCTCGCAACGCTTCGATCACTCGACGCACCCGCTCAACGACATAACCGTGGTTATAATCCAGCAAGAGGTCATCGACCTGCTTGAGGACCTGATCGACCGAAGGCATTTGGCTCATCACTTTATTCATAGGGCGAAGTATAGAGTCTATGTAAATACCCAGCAAGTGCTCTTTGCGCTATAATGATAATAATACTATACTTACGAAACCCCTGATCCCCTTATTAACCACATTCAAAACCACATGTCGCGCCCTATCTATATCTTGGCGACGGTCTTGTTCTGTGCCTTTTCGCTGCAAGCCGCGGAACGCAGGGGCCCGCTCGTCCATACTGTGAAGAAAGGCGATACCCTCTCTGGCATAGCCAAAGATTATCGCGTTTCACTCGCACAAATCTATCGCTGGAACAATCTCCGCAACGAGCAAATTCGCGGTGGTCAGCACCTCAATATCTGGCTGCCGGCACAAAAGAACGATTGGTACCGCGTTCGCCGGGGCGACAACCTATCGCAAATCGCCACGCGTTTCTCTATCCCCGTCCGTCTACTAAAAAATCTCAATAAACTAAACAACGACACGATCCGCCCGGACCAAAAACTTCGCCTGCATGCTGCAGACGATCCGGCGACACCTAAAAAGAAAAACACACAAACAGCGCAAAAGGCACATACGGTCCGGCCGGGCGAAAACCTCTCGCAAATCGCCGCCACATACCGCCTGCCCCTAGCCCAACTCAAAAAGCTCAACAAGCTCAAGGGCAATATCATTCAGCCCGGGCAAAAACTAATCGTCAAAACCCAAACCCGCCCCGCGACCAAGGCACATCACCAAGACGCCAGGCCAGCCAGAACGACGAATAGCAATCCGCCACCAACCTCGCCAGAAGAACCGCGGGAATATACCGTCCGCCCCGGCGACACCCTTTCGCAAATCGCCCTGCGCTTCGACGTCGGCCTCCGTCTGTTGCGTCAACTCAACCACCTGACAAACGACACGATACAGCCCGGGCAAAAACTCCGTCTGCGCCCTTCGCCGCTCGAAGAAGCTGTGCACGTGGTAAAAGCGGGCGAAACCCTCTCCGCCATCGCCTTGCGCTATCGCGTCAAGATAGCCGAACTGCACCGCCTCAACGGTCTGGCCAATGATCGTATTCTCGTCGGTCAAAAACTGCGCCTCAAAGAGGTCTCCAGCGCGACACACATCGTCGAACGCGGTGACGCGCTGTGGGAAATCGCGCGCGCCTACGGCACTAATGTCGACCAACTAAAAGAGCTCAACGGCCTAAGCTCGAATCGCATTTATCCCGGCCAAGAGCTCAAACTCAGCGGTGCCCCAGCGGCCCGATTGGCCACCTATACCGTGCAGCCGGGCGACTATCTCGGCCAAATCGCCAGACTGCACCAGATGAGCGTGGCCGAAATCACCCGGATCAATAACCTGCAAGGTTCCGTAATCCACTCCGGTGACAAGATCAAAGTCCGCCCGATGCGCTGGCTGGAACTCTCCGAAATCGATTGGGACGCCCTGCAGGTTTCCCGCACTGGAATGCGCAAAATCCCACTCGGCAACGGGCCCTATTACAACACCCGCCCCCGCAACGCGCGCCAATTGAGCAAAACCTACTACGAGGGCCATCCGCACTCACCGCGCCGAACCTACCGCCAGGCCGCGCGTTTGTGGAGCGATTTCGAACGCAAAGTAGAAAGCCTCGGCCGCCTGAGCGACCAACTGGAAGGCTGGCATATCGTGCTCGACCCGGGCCACGGCGGCCTCGACCCAGGCGCCGTCGTGCCGACGCTCGACGGCAATGGCAAGGAACTCTTCGTCGTCGAGGATGAATATGTCTTCGATATCGCGTTGCGTGTATATGTGCTGCTGCGCTTGCACGGAGCCCAAGCTACGATGACGCTGCTCAGCCCCAACCACCTGATCCGCCACAACGAGCGGCCGACGCTGACCTTCGTCAACGAAAAAAACGAAGTCTATAACTCGGCCGCCCACAACCAGACCGACAAACGCAGCGACTGGCCGCGCGGCGGCAACCTCTCGACCCGGGTGCAGATCGCCCGCAACGCTTTCGCCAACACCCGTCCGGGCCGACGCGTCTTTCTCTCCTTCCACGCCGATATCGATCCCAACGCTCCGGAGGTCCCGTTGGTCCTCTTTTACCAGAGCAGCAATGGCAAGCGCCTCGACAGCACCTCGCGCCAATTCGCCCGTTCCCTATTGCCTGCTCTCGGCGCCGGCGCTCGCGTCCGTGGTCAAGGCTTGGGCGTGCTGCGCAACAATCCAGCCGATGTCAAAGTTCTTATCGAACTGCGCAATATGGCTTATCGCGACCACGTCTGGGCCTTGCGTTTTGAGCAGTTGCGCCACCGCGATGCCGAAAAAGTGGTGCGCGGCCTTCTCGACTACACCGGACACTCCGCGCTCAGCGTTCGCCGATAGATATCTCCAGAACACAAAAAAGCCCCGGGATACACTCCCGGGGCTTTTTGTCTATTTGTCTCGGCGCTTAATAAGGGCTCTCTTCAATCAACCGCTTGGCAGCCCTTCTCACGACTTCGGGTTCGAGGCCTGCCAGCTCGCACCACGGATCAATCCTCTGGCTTTCGACAAAGGCCATCTCCGGTGTGCCATCTGGGGTCTCCTCGACCTCATCCATCTTAGATATTTCGCGTAAAGTACTGAGAATCATAGCGTTTGCGAGGCGTCTATAAGCCATCGCGATGCGTTCCGATTGCGCAACATTCTGATCCGTTCTCATAGCACTTCCTGCGGGTTTAAGGGTCTTTAGATACGCAGTTAGTCACGGGTAGTAAGGTACAAAGTTGCAGGGTGCAAAGTTGTCGATACGCTTCCCTTCCTTCCTATGTAATAAGGCAAAAGATATTAGTTGTTAGGCAAACAATGTCAAAGATCTATGCAATCCGTAATACGCTATCTAATGTACGAATTTTTTCTTGAAGTTTTCAAAAAAAATTAACTACAATACAAAAAAAATGCCCAGGACGCTCAACGCCATGGGCTCAATGTACTCCTAACCTATTCCCTGCTATACAGTTGGATCTTCTTCCTTCCGCACGGGCCGTCCCTCGGCCGAAGCCCGATAGAGCCGATAAATCCACTCGAGGGTCGCCAAAGCTTCCGCACCCGCTGAATATGGCGTAACCGAACCTTCTATGCCGCGCAAAAAATCAGCCCATTCAAGCTCCCATGAACGATCCTCTTCCGGATAGTCGAAACGCTCGATCTCTGGAGCCCCTCCCTCGGGGTTTCGCCGCCCGACAATGGCGTATTCAGGTCCATACGAACGCCCCAAGCCCTCGGCAGCGGCATAACCATCCCGGCCAAAGACCTCAAAACTGAAGAGGTTCTTCCACTGGGTCCAACTTACGTGCAACGAAGCGATCTGTCCCTCATCTGTGCGGAAAAGCCCGAAAGCATTGTCCTCAAGCGGCTTCATATCCCAAAAATGAGTCTCTGTATACCCCTTTACCTCGGCAAAATCGCCGAGTATCCACTTGGCCAAATCAATCAGATGCGCACCCTGATCCAAAAGCTCCCCACCACCGGCTTTTTCGGGAATGGCCCGCCACTCGCGATCATAACCGGGCCGTCCGCCATGGCCATAACGCCCGCGAATGCTCATCAACGGACCAATCTCGCCGGCCGCGCATACCTCATAGACCTTCTGTACACCTGGGTGATAGCGGTGATTATAACCAACTTTTAGCACCCGCCCATTTTGCTGCGCGGCCTCGACGGCCAACCTAGCCTCCACCGGGTTACGCCCCATCGGCTTTTCGCACAATACGTGTTTGCCGGCAGCAAGTGCGGCCGTGCTTATTTCCGCTAGGGCATCGTGCGTCGTCGCCACCACTACTATGTCCAGATCGGCCGCGACTAATTCTTGCCAGGAAGTGGCCACCTGTCCCCCATTTTCGGCGGCGACTTCAGCGGCGACCTCTTCCTGCACATCATAGACCAACGCAACCTGTGTATCCGGATACGCCGTGGCGATTTCCGCCCGTTTCCGCCCGATAAAACCCGCTCCAACAATCCCGACCTTAAACACTTAGCCATCCTCCGGTTTTAGTCTCCGCACCGTAAAAGCCTCCGTGGCCATCACCGCTTCGATATCAAAATCCTCCCACGGATCCCAAACCGCCGCCAACAATCGCCCGGATAATCCATCAGAGCGCGCGGAGGCCAAATAGACCACCAACGCTGCCGGCCGCGCAGGATCCGTACCCCCCTCTTGCACTAGCCGCTGGTCAATCTCGATCTCTTGCTCGCCGACTGCCGTACCCGCCTCCAATCGCTCATCGAGCATTCGAGTATTAACCGCACCCGGGGCAATCGAGTTTATATCGATATTATGCTCAGCGACCTCTCCGGCCACATTTTCGCTAAAACGCACCACCGCCGCCTTCGAGGCGCTATACGCGCTAAAAAAAGGCCGCGGCCCCACCGCGCCGCCGCCC
>Ga0209140_1001780_pt1 | contig 10930 bp, 7 predicted proteins | sample SaaInlV_120m_DNA_3_FD_184666 | JGI IMG/M metagenome (GOLD analysis project Ga0209140, IMG submission 184666) | Marine microbial communities from expanding oxygen minimum zones in the Saanich Inlet - Saanich Inlet SI073_LV_100m_DNA (SPAdes) (version 2) | ecosystem: Environmental > Aquatic > Marine... | reverse complement strand
CGATTCACCCCGGTTATGGTTTTTTGTCGGAAAATAGCGGATTTGTAACAGCGGTCGAAGCAGCCGGCGTCACATTCGTTGGACCCCCGGTTAATGCCATTCAGGTGATGGGTGACAAGATCGCGTCCAAGGCTCTGGCGGATTCTGCCGGGGTTCCGACCATCCCCGGGTACAACGGCGTATTGGCCGATGCGGACGAGGCCGTTGCGCGGGCGGGGGCTATCGGGTATCCGGTAATGCTCAAGGCCAGCGCCGGTGGCGGTGGCAAAGGTATGCGCATCGCTCGCGATGAAGCGCAATGCCGTGAGGGTTTTGCGCGGGCTTCCAGCGAAGCGCGAGCCAGCTTTTCCGATGACCGGATATTTGTCGAAAAGCTTATTAGCCAACCACGACATATCGAAATCCAGGTTTTGGCCGATACCTATGGCAACTGTATTCATTTAAACGAGCGCGAATGCTCCATTCAGCGTCGCCACCAGAAAGTGCTTGAAGAGGCGCCGTCGCCGTTTATTGACCCGGCAACCCGGGCGAAGATGGGGGCCCAGGCCATCGCCCTGGCACAAGCCGTCGACTATTGCTCGGCCGGCACTGTGGAGTTCATTGTTGACGATGCGCGTAACTTCTATTTTCTGGAGATGAATACGCGCCTGCAGGTAGAGCACCCGGTGACCGAACTGATCACCGGTATCGATCTGGTTGAGTGGATGTTACGTATTGCCGCCGGTGAGCCTTTGGCTTTGACCCAGGATGATGTGGGCATCAGCGGCTGGTCCATCGAATCCCGGGTTTATGCAGAGGACCCTTTCAGGGGGTTCGTACCCTCGACCGGGCGTCTGTTGCGTTTTCGCCCCCCAGTCGAGTCGGCAACTGTGCGGGTAGATGCCGGGGTCAGTGAAGGCAGTGAGGTCAGCATGCACTATGACCCAATGGTTGCTAAGCTGGTTACCTACGGGCCTGATCGCAACAGCGCCACTGCCACCATGTGTCGCGCACTGGATCGATTCCAGGTCAAGGGGATTCAGAGCAATATCCCTTTCCTGGCGGCTCTGGTAATGCACCCGCGCTTCGTTGCAGGAGAGCTGACCACTGGGTTCATCGAAGAGGAGTACCCCGAGGGTTTTGTTGCCGCCAGACCGCCAGATCTCATTGTGTGCCGTATCGCCGCACTTGTTGCTGTGATCCATGAGCACTGGCGCACCCGTGAACAGTTTGGTTCTGCCAATCAGCCATCAACCAGTGTGCGCCATGTACGGATCAATGATGCCCAGCATGCGGTTCAGGTATATCGCGATGGACTGAGTTGGTCGGTTAATGTCAATCACGAGCGGGTGAAACTCGAGCTGCCCGAGTCAGTCTTTAGTCCGGTGGTCGACTTCATTGCAGACGGTATTGCCTGTAGCGCTCAGGTGCATCGTCAAGAATTAATCTATGAAGTGTTTCATAGCGGCACCCTGGTGCAGGCCATGGTGCTTGAATCCTACAGCGCGGGACTGTATGAACTGATGCCCCGTAAGATCATTTTGGACCTGTCCCATCTGGTGCTTTCTCCCATGCCAGGTTTGTTGGTATCACTGTCGGTAGAAACAGGCGACGTGGTCAAGGCAGGCCAGGAACTTGGGGTGATCGAGGCGATGAAAATGGAAAATGTGATTCGCGCACCACGCGATGGCACCGTGGCTGCGGTCCATGTCCGTGACGGTGAGGTCCTTGAGGTCGACCAGGCGATACTTGAGTTTGAGCAGTCGGCATGAGCGAGGATACGGTTTCTAGTCTGGCTGATGCCCTTTGCAGTGGGGACCGCCGGGCTTTGGCACAGGCCATCACTCTGGTGGAATCAACCCGTGACCAGCACCGGGCACAGGCACATGAGTTACTGACACAACTCACGGCGCAGGCCGGGCAAGCACTACGTATTGGCATCACCGGGGTGCCGGGTGCGGGCAAGTCGACATTTATCGAATCTTTGGGTCTGCAAATGATCGGCAAGGGCGAATCAGTCGCTGTACTGACTGTCGATCCAAGTTCGGCTATCAGTGGTGGCTCTATCCTGGGAGACAAAACCCGTATGCCGCAACTTGCCGCGAGTAGCGGTGCTTTTATACGCCCCTCTCCGTCGGCAGGCAGCGAGGGTGGTGTTGGGCGCCACACTCGTGAGGCAATCCATCTGTGTGAGGCGGCTGGTTTCAAGCTTGTGATCGTTGAAACGGTTGGCGTGGGTCAGTCTGAGTTGCGGGTTGCGCAAATGACCGATATTTTCATGCTATTGCTGTCACCAGGCGCCGGAGATGAACTACAGGGAATCAAGCGGGGCATTATGGAGCTTGCGGACATTGTTCTGGTTAACAAGTGTGACGGCGAACTGCTGAGCGCAGCGCAGCGAACGGTTGGCGATTACACAGCGGCGTTGCGGTTGATGCAGTCCCGTACCCCGGGATGGCAGGTGCCGGTGCTGGCGATTTCAGCGCGTACAGGAGAAGGCGTCAGCGCTGTGCCGGATGCCATCGAGCGTTTTTACCAGCATTCAAGGGCGCAGGGCATCTTTGAAGCACGCCGTGCCGATCAAGCCCGCGAGGCGCTAGGACAGGCGCTGCGTGAGGGCCTGCTGGAACGTTTCATCAAAAACCCCATAGCCGCACAGAAAATTGAGGCGGTCCGCACAGAGGTTGCTGCGGGCCGGTTGATACCGGCGGTTGGCGCGCAACAGTTGCTTGACGAGAATAACCCTAAAGCGGGAGCGCAAGAATGATTGGCCGTTTGAACCATGTGGCTATCGTCGTGCCGGATATCGAAGCGGCATCGGCGCTTTACCGCGATACGCTGGGTGCCAATGTCTCGTTGCCCGAGCCATTGCCGGATCACGGGGTGACAACCGTGTTCGTGGATTTAGCCAATACCCGAATTGAACTACTGCATCCGCTGGGCGAGGATTCGCCTATTGCACGGTTTCTTGAGCGTCACCCCTCGGGTGGGGTACACCATCTTTGTTACGAGGTAATCGATATTCTGGCCTCTCGAGACCAGTTAACCGCTCAAGGGGCCCGAGTGCTGGGGGATGGGGTACCTCGCCTTGGCGCACATGGCAAGCCGGTGCTGTTCCTGCACCCGGCAGATTTTTGTGGCACGCTGGTTGAACTGGAACAAGCCTGACCGGCGACTAGGGTTTGCACCGGGTAAGAATTCTTGACCTTGGACCCGCGTTGTCAGTTATTGCCTGGAACGTACCATCCGGCACTGGGGATTGTTTTGCGGGCGCTGTTTTTTCGTCCGCGTATTCCGCCGGGTAAGGCTCGGCATCTCACGTCCCTTGAGCGCGTTATCGGCAGACGCCGTATTGTGGTTCGCACCGAACCGGGCTTTCTTTTCGCATGTGATCAGCAGGATTGGCTACAGCGTAATCTGTTGTGTAATCGAGTCCACGAACCGGAAATCACAGCGTTACTGCGGGAGTCGTTGAACCCTGACGACGTTTTTTTTGATATCGGTGCGAATTCGGGATATTTCAGTTGTCTGGCCTTGTCATGTGAAGTCAAGGGTGTCGTCGCATTTGAGCCCGACCCTAACACCTGTGCGGTGTTGGCGCAGCAGCAACAACTGAATAACTGGTCGCGTGCGAATCTTCGTATTGAATCGCTGGGGTTGTCAGACCGTGTCGGGACGCAGACGTTTATCCGTGCCAGCGATTCTGGTGAGAGTGGTTTTGGGTCTTGGCCATACCGTCAGGTAGTGGGTCAGGTCGAGGTAGGCGTTCAGACCCTGGATTATTTCTGCCAACAAGCCAACATGTTGCCGACAGTCCTTAAGATCGATGTGGAAGGCTGGGAATATCCGGTATTACGCGGCGCTGAGCAGACTTTAGGCGGCGGCAGTGTTCGGCTGGTCGTTTTCGAGTCCGAGTGCGATGCGAAGGGCCAAATTCTAGACCCAAGAATCTCCCAGTTGCTGGGGGATTGCGGCTTTGCTATCCGGCACGTGCCTCGGCCATCGGGCGTAATCAAACCCACCGAAAATTACCAGGCGTACTCTGCTAATTGACTGATAGGCGCGGCAAGACAGGATCAACTGCTTAGAAAATCTTCGAGCGCTGACAGGAAAGCTTCAGGCTGCTCCGCTTGCAGCCAGTGCCCAGCATTCGCGATCGCGTGCATCTGCGATTGGGGGAACAGCGATTTGATGGTTGAGGTATGCGTCGCGTCGATGTAGTCGGAACGACTCCCATATATAAACAGGGTTGGCCCATCGTATGGCGCCACCACTTCAGGAAAACCAGAAAGAGAATCTATTTGTGTATTGATCACGTCGAGATTCAATCGCCAGTGAAGCGTGTTGTTTCGAAGCTCCAGGTTCTGTAATAGAAACTGGCGCAGGGTCCGGTCAGGAATGTCTCCTGCGAGCGCCTGATCGGCCTGCTGGCGGCTAGTTAAGTTGGTGAGGTCAAGCTGTTGCAGAGTTCGAGCCAAGGGTCCGTGCGAGTGCTGGTAGGTGACCGGGGCAATATCTGCGACTACCAAAGCGCGCAGTTTGATTTGAGTGGTCAGTGCCACTGTCATGGCTGTTTTGCCGCCCATGCTGTGTCCCAGAAGAACGGGCCTCTCCAGTGCGTGTTGCTGAATAAACTGCACTACTGCCCGCGCCTGTGCCGGATAGCTCATGTTAGTTACCCAGGGCGATTTGCCATGGTTGGGCAGGTCCGGGGTAAAAACCTGCCAGTGATGTTTCAGGTTATCGGCAATACGCCTCCAGTTGGTTCCCGAACCGAAAAGACCATGCAGGATAACCAGTGCCGGTCCGCTGCCCGTGACGTTAAAACTGAGTGAGGTCTGCACGGTGGAGTTTCAGATGCCGGCCAGTGTCGCCTGGCGTCGCTAGCGCTTGCGTGGCAGATACAGATCGGTGATTGTGCCTTCGAAGGCTTCTGCCGCGAAAGCCGTGGTCTCGGACAGCGTAGGGTGTGGGTGCACAGTAAGGCTGATATCCTGAGCGACACAGTCCATTTCAATGGCAAGGCCGATCTCGGCAATCAGTTCGCCAGCGTTGGACCCGACAATGCCGGCGCCAAGAATTCGCTGTGTCACCGGTTCGAAAAGCAACTTGGTAAAGCCTTCGCTTCGAGACAGCGACAGCGCCCGGCCGCTGGCAGCCCAGGGAAAGACGCCTTTCTCATACTCGATATTCCGGTTTTTTGCCTCAGTCTCGGTAAGTCCCACCCAGGCGATTTCCGGGTCTGTATAGGCAACCGATGGGATGACCCGAGCGTCGAACGCGCTTTTGTGCCCGGCGGCCACCTCGGCCGCTACCTTAGCTTGGTGGGTTGCTTTGTGGGCCAGCATGGGCTGGCCCACAATATCGCCAACGGCAAAAATGTGGGCGACGTTGGTTTGTTGCTGAGCATTCACTGTAATAAAGCCCTGCTCATCAACCGCGACGCCCGCCGCTGGTGCATTGATGTGATGGCCATTCGGTGTGCGCCCCACCGCAACCAAAACAGCGTCATAACGGGTTTCGCTGGGGGTGTTGTCACCCGCAAAACTGACGAGCAAGCCATCGTCCTGTGGTTGTGCACTGATGACTCGGGTATTCAGATAGATGCCATGGCACTGTTTCGCCAGCCGTTTGGCGAGCGGCTTGACCAGGTCAGGATCGGCGCCGGGAATCAGTTGACTGGACATCTCTACAATACTGACCTGGCTGCCCAGTGCTCGAAATACCGTAGCCAGTTCCAGACCGATGATGCCGCCGCCGATAACCAGCAAGTGATCCGGAATATGGTCAAGCGCTAATGCTCCGGTCGAGTCGATGATGCGTGGATCCTCTGGAAGCCCGGGTAATGCAATCGCTTGCGAGCCGGCGGCGATAATCGCCTGAGAAAAACCTACGGTTCGTTCACCCGCAGACCCGCGGATACTTATGTTGTGTGATGAGATGAACTCGCCAATGCCTGTGATGACTTCGACCCGGCGTTTTTTGGCCAAGCCGGCAAGGCCGCCGGTCAACTGGCCAACAACCTGGTCTTTCCACTCGCGCAGTTGCACCACGTTAATGGTCGGCTCCCCAAAATCGATGCCATGGGGACGCATCTCGTGAGCCTCCTCAATAACGCGCGCTGCATGCAGCAATGTCTTGGACGGGATACAACCTACATTCAGACAGACGCCGCCGAGAGTCGGGTAACGCTCAACCAGGGCCACTTTAAGGCCAAGATCGGCGGCGCGAAAGGCTGCGGTGTACCCGCCCGGGCCAGAGCCCAGCACCACAAGATCTACATCAGTATCATCGTTTTTTATGACCGGTGGTGCGCTCTCCAGAGCGGCTGCTTCAGGGGGTGTTGTTGTTTTTGTGGCATCGGTTGGAGGGGGCGAAAGCGTTGTGGATTCGTTGGTCGACGCCACGATGGCAACGGGATCACCTTCAGATATCTGGCCGCCTACCTGAGCCAGGACTTCGATGATTTTGCCAGCAACCGGGCACGGGACATCCATGGTGGCTTTGTCGGTTTCCAGCGTAATCAGCGGCGTTTCGATGTTAACGGTGTCGCCAGGGGCGATGAGTACCTCTATGATATCGACATCACGAAAATCTCCGATATCAGGCACGTTGATGGTGATAGGGGTATCACTCACAGAATAATCTCTTTTCAGACGCCTACAGCAGCAACCGCCGGGCATCTTCCAGTGCAGCACTGAGGAAGGCCATAAAGCGCGCAGCTTGTGCTCCATCGATGACCCGGTGGTCATAGGAAAGATCCAGTGGCAGCATCAACCGCGGTTGGAATTCAGTGCCGTTCCAGACCGGAGTCATCTGCGAGCGAGTAACGCCCAGAATAGCTACCTCCGGCGCATTGACAATGGGTGTGAAGGCGGTGCCGCCGATGCCACCGAGACTGGAAATACTCATGCAGCCACCTTGCATTTCGCCCGGTTTGAGTTTTCCATCACGGGCCCGCGCACTGATTTCAGCGAGCTCTTTCGCAAGCTGCACAATGCCTTTGCTGTCTACGTCTCGAATGACCGGTACGACCAGACCGTTATCGGTATCCACCGCGACACCAATGTGAAAATACTGTTTGAGAATCAGGCTCTCACCGTCCGGTGATAATGAGGCGTTGAAGGTCGGAAAGGCTTTCAGTGCACTGGCCACTGCTCTCATCAAGAAGGACAGGATCGTAATGCGTGTACCGCTGTGCGCCTTGTCCTGTTTCAGGGATTGGCGGAAGGATTCCAGTTCGGTGATATCGACATCATCGTGATGAGTGACATGCGGGATGTTCAGCCAGGCTCTATGCAGATAACGCCCCGAGAGGCGCTGGATTCGTGAAAGCGGTTTGGTATCGATGGTCCCCCAGCGAGAGAAGTCGACCTCGGGCATAGGGGGTATACCGGCACCTTCCATAGGCCTTGAGTCGGAGACGGGTCTGATCAGAGCGGCTTTAACAAACTGGCGAACATCATCCTGGAGGATACGTCCACGCGCACCGGTGCCATTTATCTGGGAAAGGTCAACACCGAGCTCCCGGGCAAAGCGGCGCACAGCTGGGCTCGCATGGGGTAGTTTATTGCCACCCTCGAGAGGTGATGGCAGCGTGCCCGGGGGTGCCATGGGCTGAGTCGGTGACTGGGTGGCCGTTTCGGGCCGCCCTGGAGAGAGGGCGGGTTGTGGGACGGCTTCGATGGTGGGTGTTGCTATAGCTTCTGTTGGCTGAGCTTGGGGTATACCCTCGACAGGTGTTATATCGGCTACATCCATTTCAGCCGGGTCCAGCAATGCCACTAGGCCGCCTTGAGACACTTTGTCACCCACCGCAACCAACACCTCGGTAATACGCCCGGCTGCAGGGGATGGCACATCCATGGTGGCCTTGTCGCTCTCTAGCGTAATGAGTGGATCCTCAGCCTGGACAGACTCCCCCGACACGATCAGCACCTCAATCACATCGACACTCTCGAAATCTCCAATGTCGGGTATCGTAATCTTCAGGGGTTCACTCATTGGCTAACCCCTGTCAGGCTGTCGCCGGGTTAGGTTTTTCGGGATCGACCGGGTAACGGCTGATCGCGTCCAAAATCGTTGAGCGGGGTAAGGCCCCTTCGTCGGCAAGCGCAGTCAAAGCCACAAGTGCGATATGGTAGCGGTTGACCTCAAAGAAACCCCGCAATTGTTCACGGGTACCGCTGCGCCCAAAGCCGTCAGTGCCCAGCACCACGTAGCGTCCCGGAACAAACTCGCGAATCTGATCGGCATAGGTCTGAGTGTAGTCAGTGGCAGCGACGACGGGGCCGCCTGCTTTTGTCAGTTGTTCCGTGACGTAGGCGATCTGTGGCGGTTCGTCTGGGTGCAGGCGATTCCACCGCGTAACGTTTCGACCTTGGCGGGCTAATTCGTTATAACTGGTTACACTCCAGACGTCGGATAGGACACCAAAATCCTGTTCCAGCAACTTCGCTGCAGCGAGTGATTCCCGCAGAATCGCGCCACTGCCGAGAAGTTGCACCCGGGGTGCGGCCTTGCGCCCTCGCTTTGAAGAAAGCAGCGGGTACATGCCCTTGAGAATGCCATCGTTCACATTGTCCGGTAGCGCCGGGTGTGAATAGTTCTCGTTCATCACAGTGATGTAATAAAAAATGTTTTCCTTATCGGTAAACATTCTTCGCAAACCATCTTGGATAATGACCGCGAGCTCAAAATTAAAGGCTGGATCATAGGAGATGCAGTTAGGAATACTTGAGGCAAGCAACAGACTGTGCCCATCCTGGTGTTGCAATCCTTCACCGGCCAGGGTGGTGCGTCCTGCGGTACCGCCGATCAGAAACCCTCGTGCCTGCAGGTCCCCCGCAGCCCAGGCAAGATCACCGACCCGCTGCAAACCGAACATTGAGTAAAAAATGTAAAAAGGGATCATGGCAATCCCGTGGTTAGCATACGCGGTTGCGGCCGCTATCCACGAAGACATAGCACCCATTTCGGTGATGCCTTCTTGCAATACCTGTCCTTGGATATCTTCGCGGTAGTACATTAATTGATCTGCATCTTCGGGGATATATAACTGGCCTTCAGGGGCATAGATACCCAACTGCCGAAACATGCCTTCCATACCGAAAGTCCGTGACTCATCGGGCACTATCGGAACCACGTGAGGCCCGATCATCTTGTCCCGCGTCAGTGCCGTCAGGATGCGTACAAAAGCCATGGTGGTCGATATCTCGCGTTCTCCAGTGCCATCCAGCTGCGATTGGAATATCGAAAGATCTGGTGTGGGATGACTGGGTGCGCTATCAGTGCGTGCTGGAAGGCTGCCGCCGAGCGCCGTGCGGCGGTCTTTGAGGTAGCGCACTTCCGGGCTGTCTTCTCCCGGGTGATAGAACTTGCAAGCCAACACATCGTCATCATTAAGCGGTATGCGGAAACGGTCGCGAAAAGCCAGCAACGACTCATCGGCCATTTTTTTCTGGCTGTGGGTGATGTTCTGCCCTTCGCCGGATTCGCCCATGCCGTAGCCTTTTACAGTCTTTGCCAGGATTACGGTCGGCTGGCCACTATGCGTCATTGCGGCAGCGTAGGCGGCATAGACTTTGTGCGGGTCGTGGCCACCCCGGTTTAAGCGCCAGACATCCTCATCGGTCATGTTGGCCACCATCGCGGCGAGCTCCGGATACTTGCCGAAAAAGTGCTCGCGAACGAAAGCGCCATCTTTGCTTTTGAAGGCCTGGTATTCACCATCAAGGGCCTCTTCCATGCGCTGTTTCAAAAGGCCCTTGGTATCACGCATGAGAAGAGGGTCCCAATAGGAGCCCCAGATCACTTTTATAACGTTCCAGCCGGCACCACGGAACTCCCCTTCGAGTTCCTGGATAATTTTGCCGTTGCCGCGCACTGGGCCATCGAGGCGTTGCAAGTTGCAGTTGATCACAAAGATCAAGTTATCCAGGTCTTCGCGACCGGCCAGGCCCAGCGCGCCCATCGATTCTGGTTCGTCCATCTCGCCGTCGCCCATGAAAGCCCACACCTTGCGATCCGACATCGGGATGAATTCGCGGTGCTGCAGGTATTTCATGAACCTCGCCTGATAAATCGCCTGGATCGGCCCAAGACCCATAGATACCGTCGGGAACTGCCAGAATCCCGGCATCAACCAGGGGTGGGGATAGGACGACAGGCCTTTGCCATCGACCTCTTGGCGAAAATTCTCCAACTGCGTTTCACTAAGGCGTCCCTCGAGAAAAGCTCGAGCATAGATACCGGGCGCCGAGTGCCCTTGCATAAAGACCAGGTCAGCGCCATTTTCAGCATCGGGTCCACGCCAGAAATGGTTGAAACCGACGTCATACAGTGTCGCAGCCGAGGCGTAACTGGCAATATGGCCACCCAGTTCGCTACTGATTTGGTTGGCGCGAACCACCATGGCCAAGGCGTTCCAGCGTATCAGTGAGCGGATTCGCCACTCGATCTCTGCGTCTCCGGGACTGCGGGATTCATGCGCCGCCGGTATGGTGTTGAGGTAAGCGGTGGTGGGTCGATAAGGAATATGTGTGCCTGAGCGCCGTGCCTGGTCGATCAGTGTTTCCAGAAGAAAGTGGGCTCGCTCTTCTCCTTCACGCTCGATTACCGAAGTCAAAGCATCCTGCCACTCGCTCGTCTCCAGTGGGTCAATGTCAGTGTGAGGCGTTGAGTGGGCCATGAATCAATCCCTTTGTTAGATGATCTGGCAGTGGGGCCAAATCGTTGGTTTGGTCCTCTGATCTAAGGCGTCAATACAATAGTTACCCATGGCGTGAAAACAATACCACAGCACTAATTTTTGGACCGGTTTTTGTGGTCTGATGGTCAGGCCAAGGATCTTAAACCGGAAGCTGAATCGTCTAAGCCTTCGTGGCGGTGACCAAAGCGCAAGCTTAATCGACGGAGGTTTTATTAAATAATGCCTGGAGAAACTGGCCGG
>Ga0209140_1001772_pt1 | contig 10946 bp, 10 predicted proteins | sample SaaInlV_120m_DNA_3_FD_184666 | JGI IMG/M metagenome (GOLD analysis project Ga0209140, IMG submission 184666) | Marine microbial communities from expanding oxygen minimum zones in the Saanich Inlet - Saanich Inlet SI073_LV_100m_DNA (SPAdes) (version 2) | ecosystem: Environmental > Aquatic >... | reverse complement strand
CGACAATGGCAATTACATTATTGACGGCCGTTTCCCCGAAGGCATTGATGACGCCCAGGCGACCGATATCTGGCTCAACACTCTGCCCGGCGTCGTTGAAAACGGGCTCTTCGTGGCGATGACCCATCTTGTCGTCATCGGCGAGGCGGACGGCACCTCCCGGGTGATCGAAAAAAGCTGAGGCCTACAGTAGCCCATTCATAGCGAGCGAATTCAAATTGAGACTTACACCATGAGCAAGACCCCTAAACCCAGTGCAAGTAAAGACTCGAGCACCCGACGGTCCTTCTTGCGCCAAGCCCCATTATTGGCCACCGGTGCGATTGCGGCGTGTGCGCAATCCGAGCAACAAACCGCACCCGCGATACAAAGCCAACAGCATTTCAAATGGAAAATGGTCACGACCTGGCCAAAGAATTTCCCCGGTCTCGGCACCGGTGCCAATACGCTCGCAAAATATATCGAAGCCATGTCGGGTGGGCGATTGCAGGTCAAGGTTTACGGGGCGGGTGAATTGGTGCCCGCATCAGGGGTTTTCGACGCCGTCTCCGGCGGCACAGCCGAAATGGGCCACGGTGTCTCCTACTACTGGAAGGGCAAGCACGAGGCGACCCAGTTTTTCGCCGCCGTGCCCTTCGGCCTCAACGCCAATGAGATCAACGGCTGGTTGCGCTACGGCGGCGGACAAGAACTCTGGGACGAGCTCTATGCTCAATTCGGGCTCAAAGCCTTCCCCGTCGGCAACACCGGCGTACAAATGGGCGGCTGGTTTAACAAAGAGATCAACGAAGTCGGCGATTTCTCGGGACTAGTAATGCGCATGCCCGGCCTGGGTGGAGAAGTGCTGCGCCGCCTCAACGCCACCGTAAAATCCCTGCCCGGCGGCGAGATATTCCAGGCGCTAAAAACCGGCGCCATTGACGCCACCGAGTGGGTCGGGCCCTATAACGACCTGGCTTTCGGTCTGCACCAAGCCGCCAAATACTACTACTGGCCGGGTTGGCACGAACCGGGCACCGCCCTTGAAGGCATGGTCAACGCCAAAGCCCTTGCCGCCCTGCCCAGTGACCTACAGGCCATCGTCGCATACGCCTGCCAGGCCGCCAACGAAGACATGCTCAACGAATTCACAGCCCGCAACAATGGCGCACTGCAAATCCTGGTCAAGAAACACGGCGTACAGCTGCGGCGCTTTTCCGACGAATTGCTCACCGAAGTCGGCAAAACCGCCGCTGATGTCGTCGCCGAGATCGCGGGTAAAGACCCCTTCTCGAACAAGGTCTACACCTCATTCGACGCTTTCCGTAGCGCATCGGTTTCCTATACCAGGATCTCCGAGGAAGCCTATACCCAGGCCCGCGCACTGACCTTCGGCTGAGCTTCGCGATGCAGCGCTTCAACCGATTCGTCGTCTCCACCGTGCCCTGGCTGACCTTGGGCATGGTACTGGTCACCTTCACCATCGTGGTCTTCCGCTACCTCTTTGACCGCGGTTGGGTCTGGATGCAGGAAATCGCGCTCTACATGCACGCCTTCACCTTTCTTATAGCCGCCGGTTATACCCTCGCCAAAGATGCACACGTCCGTGTCGACATCCTCTACCGGCCCATGAACGCGCGCAAAAAAGCATGGGTTAACCTATTCGGCAGCCTGTTCCTTTTGCTGCCCACTTGCCTAGTCCTGCTCATGGAATCTCTGCCCTTTGTCTTCGATTCTTGGGCTGTCTTTGAAGGCTCAAAGAACGGCGGCGGCCTTGAAGCCGTTTTTCTGCTCAAGACCGCCATTCCGCTCTTCTGCCTATTGTTATTATTACAGGCGCTCTCGCTGATCAGCCAGAGCGCGCGGACATTAAAGGCCCCATGAACGCCCTATTGCCGCTGGCGATGTTCCTGGTCACCTTCGCCGTACTGCTCACGGGGTTTCCCGTCGCCTTCTGTCTCGCCGGCACGGCGCTGATCTTCGCCGGCATCGGCTTGCTCACCGGGCACTTCGACCCGGCGTTCCTCTCCGCACTGCCCTCGCGCATCTACGGCATTATGAGCAACGAGACCTTGATCGCCATACCGCTCTTCGTCTTTATGGGGATCGTACTCGAACGCTCGAAGATCGCCGAAGACCTGCTGGAAACGATGGCCCAACTCTTCGGCGGCCTGCGCGGCGGGCTGGGCATTTCGGTCTGCCTTGTCGGCGGTTTATTGGCCGCCTCCACCGGCATCGTCGGTGCAACCGTAGTGACGATGGGACTGATCTCGCTGCCGGCGATGCTCAAACGCGGCTACGCCCCTCCGATCGCCACCGGGATCATCTGCGCCTCGGGCACCTTGGGCCAGATCATCCCCCCGAGTATCGTCTTGGTCATCCTCGGCGATGTCGTCTCCTCCGCCCACCAGCAGGCGCAATTGAAAGTCGGCAATTTCGCCCCCGTCTCGATTTCGGTCGGCGACCTGTTTATGGGCGCACTGCTGCCCGGCCTCGCCTTGGTCGGCCTTTATGTATTGTACATTGTATTGGTAGGCATCGTCCGCCCGCAAACAATGCCTGCAATTCCCATCGACGAACGCGAGCAAGTACTCAGCACCGCATTTTTGCGCCGCCTCGCCGCCGTTCTCTTACCGCCGCTCCTGCTCATCTTCGGCGTTTTAGGGTCGATCCTGTTCGGCATCGCGACTCCGACCGAGGCCGCTTCAGTCGGCGCGATCGGCGCGATATTCCTCTCGCTGCTCAAAGGACAATTCAACAAAAAAGTGCTCAAGGAAGTCATGCGCGCCACCACCGAAGTCAACGCAATGGTTTTCACCATCCTCATCGGCGCCTCCATCTTCTCGCTGGTCTTCCGCGGCTATGGCGGCGACGTGGCCGTCGAGGAATTTCTGTTGGGCATGACCGGCGGCGTGGTCAGTTCCTTCTTTCTGGTGATGGCGGTGATCTTCCTGCTCGGCTTCTTCCTCGACTTCTTCGAGATCATTTTCGTCGTCGTGCCCATCGTCGGCCCGATTCTGTTGGCGATGGGCTTGGACCCCGTGTGGTTCGGGGTCATGATCGCCCTCAATCTACAGACCTCTTTTTTGACCCCGCCCTTCGGCTTCTCGCTCTTTTATCTGCGCGGCGTCGCCCCCCCCGAGATCAGCACCCCGCAGATTTACAGGGGTGCGGTGCCCTTTATCGCAATACAGGTTTTATTGTTGATCGTGCTGTGGTTTGTCCCCGAAATGGCGACAAAATTACCAGAGATCGTCTTCGGCCGCTAAGCGTCCCACCGAATACTTCGACGAATAACGTCTCATATAAGAGCATCTAATGGTCGCAGTATTTAAACCACAGTTCAACGCCAAATTGGTCCAGGGAGTGGTCAAGGCTGCGCACAGGGACCTCGAACGCATTATTAAAAGACCACAGCAAAACCATTCAGATGCAGCGCCTATAAGATGGCTGCAATAACGCAATCGATAACAGCCCCTAGCCCCGCCCTGCCCTTTTCGACGATTTTGCCCGGGTGCATTCGACCAAATCGTCGAAAGTGATAACCTCTTGTGACATATAACCATAGAGCCTAAAAGACCCTGATCAATCGAATACATTCGACCAGGATGTCGAAAGTGTGTTGGGGAACACGTCGCACTCATAACCCACACAAGTCAATAATAAACAATTATTTACATTTAATTTATTCAATCATTACACCCTGGCACGCACCTTGCATTATCTCTGGTAGAACATCGGCAATGGGCCCAGTCGATATTCGACACAACGCAAAAATCAACACACGATTTAATTCATCAGGGAGCAATACCATGCAACGGATCAATCAACTCGCCGCCTTTGCCTTAGCCCTCGTGGTTGCCGGAGGCGCGCTCAGTGAAACAGAAGCCCAACGCAGAGGGCGCCAATCGGCGCAAACCCTCGTCGCAGATGAAAATGCCGATGGCATCAGCGATGGCCAGGCCTCGCGCCATCGTCGCGGCGGTCATAAGCCGGGCCGGGCCGCGTTCGCCGAACAATTGACTGCGGATCAACGCAGCGAGCTCAAAGACCAACTCAGCGCCTTGCGCGAATCAGGCGCTTCCGCCGAAGAAATCAGCGCTGCATTAACGACCGAACTCACCGTGGCTGGCGTCGAACTACCCGAAGATTTCACCAAACGTGCCGCCCAGCGCGAAAGCCAACGAGCCGAGCGGACAGCCCAACGTGAAGAGATCAAAGCACTCGTCGACGACCTCAAAACCGAGGGGGCAACGCGCGCGGAAATTCGCCAGGCACTCAAGGATGCTGGCTACGAAAAACCCCACCGCGGGCACAAAGGCGGTCGACAGGGCGGCAGAGGAGCAATGCCAACGCCGGAAACCGATGCACCCTCTACCGAGTAAACCGTATATTAAACGGAAAAGGGGTCGAGCGATTAGGCTCGACCCCGCATTCCCTTTTGTCAGGAGACCTAAACCGTGCTCTTGCTTTTCGCGTTATTCGCCCTCGCCCTGTCGACGCTGCCCGTCGGCGCGCAACAGCAACAATCCGCCCCCGACGTCGTCGGCTATGTCGACGAGGACCGCGACGGCCTCAACGACCACTTTCGCGACCACGATGGCGACGGCCGCAACGATATCGGGCAGCGTCCGTATCCACACCACTTTAGTTTTGTAGACGCGGACGAGGACGGGCTCAATGACCACTTCCGCGATAAGGACGGCGACGGCGTCAATGACCTAGACGGGCGTTTCATAGACTCGGATAAGGACGGCTTCGTCGATAATATCATCGACTTCGAGGGCGACAATATCAACGATATCACCGGCGAAAAATACGGGCCGCGCGGCTTAAAGGGCTATCGCTTCGGTCGTATCTTTGAGGAGCGCGGCCACCCGGTCAAACGCTTCCTCGACGAAGACGGCGACGGTATGCACGATCCTTTCAAACGACTGCATCAACGCATGCGCATAATGGACCGCCGCATGGACTACTTTTTTGACGAAGACGGCGATGGCATTGATGATGCCCGCCTATTGCACAAGAAACGAGGCCCACCGGGACTGCGATTGCAGAAAAGGTCTAAGGTCGGACCGCCACGGCGGAGCTTGCCTTCGCGCTTGCGACAAGATGACCCCGAACGCGACAAAAAACGCAGAGGACGCAAATGAAATATTGCCTGGCCCTTCTCACCGCGTTAGTCTCCGTCGCCGATGCGCAAATCATACCCAATGTAAACCTGTATACGACCTATACGGACAATCTCTTCCTGAGTTCGACCCAACGCGGCGACGTAGTCAATGCCAGCTATGTCGATCTCGACTACGTCGTCAACGAGGATCTCGGCCTCTACTACTCGGGCAGCGCCAGTCTCTTCAGCGAAAACACCGACCTCTTCAGCCACCTGCACACCTTTGGCTTGAGCTATACGCGCCCCTTGCGCACCGACGACCTACTCGTCGCCGGCCTTGAAACGGGGTTGCGCCTGGACCACCCGCTCTACGACTATCGCGACTTCGCCGAGGGCCGCGCCTTTGCCACTCTCAAGTCCTATCTGCGCCCCGACCTGCTCGGCCGCATCGGTTATAACCTGCACTACCAGAATTTCCTCAACGCCAACGACTACAGTTATGTCGAACAACGCCTCAATGCGCAATTCACCCATGTCCTGCCGACACGCACTACATTGCAATTCGGTGGCGAATTGGGCCTCAAATCCTATACGCAAGCGAGCGGGGCTGATCCTTTCTTCGATCTTTCCGCCCGATCGGACCAAGACCACCACCTACTGCAAGGAGTCAGCCGACTCAAAGCCGCCCAGTCCCTAGGCGCCAATGCCGGCCTACAGCTCGAATGGCAACACCGGCAGAGCTTCACCGGCCAGAGCCGCTTTGCCGACCTGTTATTCTACAACCCCGACGACGATCTCTTCGACGACCAATTTAGCTATGACGGCCAACAACTCGGCACAACCTTGAAATACCTGGCGCCGTGGCAGAGCGAGCTAGTGGCCTCTTTCCAGCGCGAAAGCCGTCATTACAGCAACCGGCCGGCCTATGACCTGAGTGGTTTCCCCACCGGAGACTCGGCATCAGAAAACCGCCAGACCCTGCGTTTGGGGCTGGGCCGAACATTCTATCCGGTAAACTCATGGATCCAGGAAGCCGGTGTCGAATTGGAATGGCTCTACCGCGATATCGACTCCAACGACGTCTTCTACGACGCCACCGCGCGGTCGTATACAATCGGTCTACAATTGGGCTTTTGAAGAGAAGTGCTGTAGGTGTAGGTAGAACACCTACAGCAACTCATCGATTATGTGACCGCCCGGATGGGAACTTCGGCCAGCCATACCCGACATCCGCCCACCCGCGTGTTACTCCGTCCCCGCCATCATTGATCGCACGTCTCGCACCCGTCGAGTTAGATCGAATACTGCGGGTCATCTATAACAGTATCGCACTAGTCGACGCACATGCTTAGTTGTCCGCGCCGCACGGTCAACTAAGCGTCTATTTCAGCCCGTATTTCTTCAGCTTATACCGCAGATTGCGTTCGGTCAAACCCAAGATATCGGCCGCCCGGCTCTGGATGCCATTAGCTTGCTGCAAAGCCTCGGCGATGGCCTTTTTCTCTAAGTCTTCAACTTGCTCCGACAAGGTCGTTCCGCTCGGCAGCGACTCGGCGGCACTTTGCATTTCTTGCCCTTCGAGCGACAAATCATTCTTCGTCACGACATCGCCGCGTGCCATAACCACCGCCCTCTCGATAATATTCTGCAACTCACGCACATTACCCGGATAGACGTAGCGCATCAAAAGATCCATCGCCTCTTTCGAAACCCCTTCGATGGTCTTGGCGTTTTCTTCGGCGTAGCGGGCTAGGAAATGCTCGACGAGCACGGGAATATCTCGCTTGCGGCTTCTCAACGGCGGCAACTGCACCGAAACCACATTGAGCCGGTAGAACAGATCCTCGCGGAACCCGCCATCAGCGACCAGCCCCTGTAAATCGCGGTGCGTCGCCCCGATCAAACGCACGTCGACCTCGATCTCTGTGCCACTACCAACCCGCTCTATTTTGCGCTCCTGCAAAACGCGCAGAAGCTTTACCTGCACTTCGGCGGGAATTTCAGCCAGTTCGTCGATAAATAACGTGCCGCCGTTCGCCTGCTCAAAACGCCCGACCCGACGGTCAATTGCACCGGTAAAAGCGCCCTTCTCATGGCCAAAAAGCTCACTTTCTATTAGCCCCTTGTTGAGTGCGGCGCAATTAACCCCGACAAAGGGTTTGTCCGCCCGCGGACTCGCGTCGTGCACCGCCCGCGCAACCAATTCCTTGCCCGTGCCCGACTCTCCCCTGACCAGCACCGTCGCCCGGCTTGGCGCGGCGCGCGCGACGACATTCAACGCCTCTTCCATCGCGGGGTCGCGGGCGATTATACCGCCGAATTGTGCACCTCCGCCGATACGCTCGCGCAATAACTCGTTTTCCGAGACTAGATGGCTACGCTCCAGCGCGCGATCGACGATCTCATCCAACTCATCGAGGTCAATCGGTTTCTCCAAATAGTGAAAAGCCCCCTCTTGCATCGCGTCGACCGCTCCGTCGACTGAGCCAAAAGCCGTGACCAGTACCACGCCGATATCCGGGTTGGTCTGGCGAGCCGCTTCGAGCACGCCCATCCCGTCGAGCTCTGGCATACGCAGATCGGTGATGACCAAATCGACGACCTGCCCTTGCAATATCTCTAATCCCCGCCGCCCGTTATCGGCCTGCAAAACGGTGAATCCACGTTTGCGCAAATAACCGCCGACCGCTTCGCGCTGCGACGCCTCATCGTCAATAACCAGAATCGTGTCTCCGGCCATATCAACACCCCCTCGGCAATAAAATGGTGAATCGAGTGCCCTCGCCCAGCGCGCTCTGCACTTCAATCCGGCCCCCGTGCTCGGAGACGATGCGGTGCACTATACTCAAACCCAGCCCCGTGCCCTCGGCCTTAGTCGTAAAATACAAATCAAAAATTCGTTCGAGCTCCGCCGGAGGTATGCCGGGACCCGTATCTGCGACGGTGATCTCCACCCAGCCATCCGCGAGGGAGCGCGCCGCCAATTTGATCGCCTCCTCGTCCATCGACTCCATCGACTCTATGGCGTTGCCCAACAAATTCAGCAACGCCTGTTGCAACTGATCTGCATCGACTTCGACTGCACCGACATCGTTGAAATCTCGCTGCAAACGCAAACCCGTCGCCAGGACGCGAGGTTCGATGGTCTGCGCCGCCCGTTGCAAAAGCGCCGCAAGGTCTGCTCGCTCCTTTGCCAGGGCCGGTGGGCGCGCTAGTTCGAGAAATTGTTCGATAATGCGATTGACCCGCTTGACTTCCTCCGAAACGACACCGGTCAATTGGCCGTATTCCTCTTTATCCTGCTGCGGGATGAACTCGCGTCGCAGCCGCTGTACTATGACGCTTATGGCATTGAGCGGGTTGCGTACTTCGTGGGCGACCCCCGCCGCCAAAGCCCCCATTGAGGCCAAGCGGTCTCGTCGTCTCAAATCCGCCTCCATCGCTACCTTTTCGCTCAAGTCCTGAACGACCAAGACTATCGTCTCCACCTCGCCGTCGGCGTTGCGCACCTGCGAGCTCGAAACCGCGAGCGTCCGCTCACCACCCTCTTTATTCGTATATAGGCAAACGGCCCCGAGCAACTCCTCGCCTTGTAATGCCCGGTCGACAATCTCGTGCGGCCAGACCTCTTGTAAGCGCCGCCCCCGAACTTCATTGCGATCGCCACCCAACAGGTCTTCTGCCGCCTGATTGAACACCTCGATCACCCCGACCGGGTCCGTGGCGATAACGGCGTCCGCCATCTGGGTCAAAATCCGGCTGCTATACGTTTGAATACGGGTATAGGCATCGCCGAGCAGGGACAGGTTTTGCCGCACCGTCACCGCGCCTGCACCGACCGCTCCGAGCACCAACAACAGCAATACCAACAACAACACCTGCAGCCTGCCGCGCCGCTCTTGCACACGAAGCTCGTCGAGCGAAAGGCCGATCCGCAGTAGGCCGAGCGTCTCGCCCTCGGGCGCGAAAGGAATCACTGCCTCAAAAATCTGTTGGCCCTCAAAGGTGACTAACCGCGAGTCCACCGAATCTTTGACCAACGCCGATTCGAGGAAGGTGTCGCCGGTTATCGGGTCGATCAACACCACGTCGCTGGAGGCGGCCAACACACCCAGCGAATCCTGTAACACCATATATACGACGCCTTTATTAGAGCCGATCTCCTGGATCAGCCTACCGGCCCCGGAACGAATCCGCAATTCTAAAAGCCGCTCGGCAGACGCCCGCACGATCACCACCCCCCCATTGCGCATCGCCACCGCGACGGCAAAGAGCCGTTGATCTAATTCAAATAGCAGCGCTTGCTCCAAACCGGCGAACAATCGCTGCAAACCCTCCTGCCAACCATCTAGTTCGTCATCATCGACAATGCCACTAGACGCCAAAAGCCGACCCTCCAGATCCAACACGTCCACCTGATCTAGTTCATGCTCCGCTGCCAAACGCTCGATAAGCGTATCGGATAAGGCCTGCCTACTGCCCAACTCCGCAAGCAACCGCGCATTGTCGAGCAAGCGCTCGCCGACGAGCGCTTCCATATCGGCTTCGGCGCGCAACACATTCTCCTCCGCACGGGACACCGCCTCAGCCAGCGACCGCGCACCGCGTTCCATCGTTTCCAATGTCGATCGTCGTTCCTGTTGTAGCCCATATAGAGCAAAGGCGCCCAAAACGACGGCCAGCACCGCAAAGAGAGCGGCCAAATAACCGGGTTTGAGCGCCGTGGGCCTGACCGGAACGATATCCGGTGTGAAGTCAGCCACCCGTCACCACACCTATCCCATGCACATAAACCAATTCGCCCCCGCGATAACCGGTCAACGCCACTAACACGCCGATCAGTATGCCCATCCCGATGCACGCGTAAAGCGCCTTACCGTCCATTGCCCCCTTCAACTGCAAGGGCAATCGCCCCAACGTCGTGCCTAAGGCCAATAACATAGTCCATGTCGCCAGGTCCTCATGCGCCGAAATCTCCCCGGCGGCAGCCCCCTGCCAATGGCCTTCGGCCGCGGCATTGCCGCTGAGCACCGCGACGCATGATGCCAGGGTCCCGAGGACCATCAACCCATAGGCGAGCAGGTGTCCTTCGCCTCGCCGCGACCACAACGCGACCAGATCGCACAACGGGCTCAAGGGCAACAAGGCGATGGGATAGTGAACGATAAGGGGGTGCCAATCCATCTTCGAAGGATAGGCCCTAAACCCCGTGCGGGCAAGCGCGATTGACACATCTGCCACGAGGTCATATCATCTGGGAAATCGACCCTCTTTGACGGGATAAACATCATGGGCACAGATCTGTCACAACATATAGAAAGCCTATCGTTAATCGACACCCACGAGCATTTGCGCAAGGAGCGAGACTGGGTCGAAGACGGGCCCGATATCCTACAGGACCTCTTCGGCAACTACGTGCCCGCCGACCTGATCACCGCCGGAGCCAGCCGCGCTGATCTCGACCGCCTGACCGATGCCGCCGACCCCGATTTTGGCGCCCGCTTCGAGGCGATCCGTCCGGCCTTCGAAACCACGCGTTTTACCGGCTACGGCGAAGCGGTCACCATCCTCGCCCGCGAGGTCTACGGTATGAGTGAGTTCAGCGGCGACGAATTGCAAAAAGCCCAGCAAAAGCTCACCACATGGCGGCAACCCGGCGGGCGCTACAAACTGCTCAGCGAAGTCGGCAAACTCGATCACGTGCAAACCGACGATTTCTGCTGGCCCTGCGTGCCGGACGACTCGGGCGTCGACTTTTTCCTCTACGATCTATCCTGGGCCGGTTTCTGCAATGGCCAGGTAGACCCCGCCGCCCTAGCCGGCGAAACGGATATCACGGTCACCAACCTGGCCA
>Ga0209140_1001764_pt1 | contig 10975 bp, 10 predicted proteins | sample SaaInlV_120m_DNA_3_FD_184666 | JGI IMG/M metagenome (GOLD analysis project Ga0209140, IMG submission 184666) | Marine microbial communities from expanding oxygen minimum zones in the Saanich Inlet - Saanich Inlet SI073_LV_100m_DNA (SPAdes) (version 2) | ecosystem: Environmental > Aquatic >... | reverse complement strand
AAAACACGGTTTTGAAACCTATCAAGCCGATGAATTCTCTTTGTCTGGTCTCTTGGATTTGGCCCAACAGTGGGCTACGGGCTGAATCTTCGTAGAATCGCGCCGTGATAGAACGACGCCCCCGCCGCCTACGCCAAACCGCTGCCCTGCGCCGCCTAGTAGCCGAAACCCAACTCTCGGTAAACGACCTGGTGGCCCCCCTGTTTGTGCGCCAAGGCATAACCGACCCTCAACCCATCGGCTCGCTACCCGGCGTGGTGCAACACACCCGCCCAAGCCTGGTCGAAGAAGCCCGGCAACTCCGCGACCTGGGCGTACCGGCGCTCATCTTGTTTGGTATCCCCGAGCACAAAGACGCCGTGGGCTCCGAAGCCTGGAACCCCGACGGCATCGTGCAACAAGCCCTGCGTGACCTGCGTGACGAACTGGGCGACGACATGGTGCTCATGGCCGACCTGTGCGTCGACGAATACACCGACCACGGCCACTGCGGCATCGTCACCGCCCAAGGCACGGTCGACAACGACGCCACCCTAGAGCTCTACCAACAAGCGGCCATCGCCCAAGCCGACGCCGGTGCCCACCTGACCGCCCCCTCCGGGATGATGGACGGCCAAGTAGCGGCCATCCGCTCCGCCCTAGACAGCGCCGGCCACTTAGACACGGCAATCCTGGCCTACGCCGCCAAATACGCTTCGTCGCTCTACGGGCCTTTCCGCGACGCAGTCGATGTAGAAATAGCCGACGGCGGCGACCGCAAGGGCTACCAGCAAGACCCCGCCAACGCTCGAGAATCCATGATGGAAGTATTCCTCGACATTTCTGAGGGCGCCGACATGGTCATGGTCAAACCAGCCATGGCTTACCTCGACGTCATCGCCAAAGTTCGCGCCGAAGTAGACGTACCGCTGGCCGCCTACCACGTAAGCGGCGAATACGCCATGATCAAAGCGGCCGCCGCCAACGGGTGGATAGACGGCGACGCCGTAGCCATGGAACACCTGTTGTCTATAAAACGAGCTGGTGCCGACTTCATTCTTACCTACCTCACTCGGTGGGCCGCCGAGGCTCTGCAGTGACCAGCAACGCTGAACTTTTTGCCCGAGCCCAAAAAGTTATTCCCGGAGGAGTCAACTCGCCAGTACGGGCCTTCGGCTCAGTAGGCGGCACCCCTTATTTTGTTACCCACGCCAAAGGCCCCCACATTTTTGACGCCGAAGGGCGCCAATACATCGACTACGTGCAGTCCTACGGGCCCGGCATATTAGGCCACGCCCACCCCAAGGTCATCGAAGCCATCACCACGGCGGCCGCTAAAGGCACCACCTACGGGGCACCTACCGAAGCCGAAATTGTCTTGGCCGAAATGGTGGTGGACCGTATTGCTGGCCTGGAGTCGGTGCGTTTTGTTTCCAGCGGGACCGAAGCCACCATGTCGGCCCTACGGCTAGCCCGCGGAGCCACCGGCCGAGACAAAATTGTAAAATTCGCTGGCTGCTACCACGGACACGCCGACGCCTTGCTGGCCGCCGGAGGCAGCGGAGTAGCCAACCAAGGGCTCAGCGGCTGCGACGGAGTAACCGCCGGCGCAGTAGCCGACACCATCGTGGCCCCTTACAACGTGGTGCCCGAAATTGATAACACGGTGGCCGCCATCATTGTCGAACCAGTAGCAGCCAACATGGGCTTGGTAGCCCCCGCCGAGGGCTTCCTGCAAGGCTTGCGAGATGCTTGCGACGCCGCCGGTGCGCTCTTAATTTTTGATGAAGTCATCACCGGCTTTCGCTTATCGCACGGCGGGGCCGGCGAATACTTTGGCGTCACCCCCGACCTGTGGTGCTTCGGCAAGGTCATCGGCGGCGGCCTGCCGGTAGGAGCCTTCGGCGGGCCCTGGGAACTCATGCAACACCTCGCCCCCCTCGGCGGCGTGTACCAAGGCGGGACCTTGTCGGGAAACCCCCTGGCCATGGCCGCCGGGCGCGCCACTTTGGAACTTTTAGACCACGCCGCCCACACCCAACTCGAAGCAACCGCCGCACGGCTAGCCGACGGATTCACCCAGGTGCTCAACCAAGCCGGCGTGGACGCCCAAGCCCCCCGAGTGGGTTCGCTAGTTGGTTTGTTCTTTGGCAACACCTTGCCCACCAACTTTGACGAGGCCCAAGCCCTGGCCGAAAACGGCGTCTACCCCAAAATCTTCCACGGGTTACTCTCACGCGGCGTGGCCCTCGCCCCCGGTGCCTACGAAGCACTGTTCCCCAGTCTCTCTCACACCGACGCCATCATCGACCAAACCCTAGAAATCCTGGCCCAAGCAGCCGTCGACCTGCGTTAAGAGGCAGGGGAGTGACATGGTGTCTGACACCATGTCACGCAGCAAGAAAGCGATAGGGCGCAGCAAGCAGCGCCCCTACGAAGGGTTTCGCCACTCCCGGTAACGGGCCATCAAACTGTTAGTGGAACCATCATGGTTGGGAGAACTCTCCGGGTCAGATAATTCGTCGGCAATACGCACCGCCAACTGTTTACCTAACTCCACCCCCCACTGATCAAACGGGTTAATACCCCACAAAACAGCCGCCGTTACTGTGCGGTGCTCATACAAAGCCACCAACTGACCCAACACCGACGGCGTCAACCGTTGCGCCAAAATCACCGTCGAAGGACGACCCCCGGCAAACGTACGGTGAGGAACCAACGCCGGAGACACCCCGGTAGCCGCCACCTCTTGTTCACTCCGACCAAAAGCCAAAGCCTCAGCTTGGGCCAACAAATTGGCCATCAAAGCATCATTAACCCCGCCCGCCGGCTGAGCAAAACCAATGAAATCCACCGGAACAACCTCTGGCCCCTGATGCAACAACTGGAAAAAAGCATGCTGAGCATCGGTACCCGCCGCACCCCAAATAACCGCCCCCGTGGGGCCCTCCACCGGCCGGCCATCCACCGAAACCGACTTGCCCAAACTCTCCATCTCAAGTTGCTGCAAGTGATCAGGAAAGCGCCGCAAAGCATGACTATAAGGAACCACCGCTCGCGAGGCCGCCCCCCGAACCTGGCGGTGCCAAACATCCAACAACCCCAACAACACCGGCACGCTGCGTTCCTCAGCCGCTACCTGGTCATCGACCAAACGCATACCAGCCAACATCTCACCAAACCGCTCAGCCCCAATAGCCGCCATCAAACCCAACGACACCGACGAAGCCAAAGAAAAACGACCCCCCACCCACTCAGGAAAAGCAAACACCCGGTCAGACGAAACACCCCAAGTCACCGCCCGCTCCGGAAATGCCGTAGCTGCTGCCAAATGCGCCGACACCTCGTCACCTACCCCAGCAAACAACCAAGCCCGAGCCTGCTCGGCGGCCGCCAAAGTCTCGGCCGTAGTAAAAGTTTTCGAACAAACCACAATCAGGGTCGACGCCGGGTCCAACCCCGCCAAAGCCTGCGTTAAATCTGCTCGATCCAAATTGGCGGCCCACCGCACCTCAAGATCACCAGAAAACTCCGCCAAAGCTTCCGCCGCCATAGCCGGCCCCAAATGCGACCCACCAATACCCAAACTCACCACCGCACGAATGGCATGACCAGTCGCCCCCAAAACTTTCCCATCCCGCAAGGCATCAGTAAAAGACGCCAACTGCTCCAACGTGTCCTGCACCCCAGGCACCACGTTGACTCCGTCAACCTCAATGACGGCATTGGCCGAAGCCCGCAAAGCCGTATGCAACGCCGGGCGACCCTCCGTTTGGTTGACCACCTCGCCGCTCGTCATGGCCGCAAAAAACTTTGGCACCCCTCGCTGCTTGGCCAAGCGAAACAACAAATCCAAAGTAGCGGCATCTATCGGGTGCTTAGCGACATCAACCCACAAGTCGCCCAACGCAAAACTCAAAGACTCCGCACGCTGCGGGTCGGCCACAAAACGGTCAACCAACGAAAGGTCAACTTGGTCGGCATTTAAGGCCACCAACTCGGGCCACACCGCAGCAGAATGAATACTCATCTCCCTATTGTCACCGCCCAAACAACCCGGTTGCACCATGGTGGGGGAGTTATGGGTTAATAAGCCGATCAGGCAATACCCGTACCACGGCAGAAATAGCTCGATAAGTAGCCTCCGCCATGCCCGCATCTTCCTCACGCATCAAGTTGGCCATAACTCTTAACGCCCACTCCATCAACGGTTGTGAGCGCATACCCACCCGGGTCAACTCACGAATCAAGGTCGGGTTACCAATAATACGAGCGAACAAACTGGCCACCCGAAAATAGTCGCCGTACTCCTCGTCAAGTATGCCCGGGTAACGGGTCAACACTTCTGCATCGCCACGGTCCACCGCCTCGACAATCAAACTGGCCGCCAAACGGCCCGTCTCGTAGGCGTAATCAATGCCCTCACCGTTGAAAGGGTTCACCGACCCGGCGGCATCGCCCACCACCAACCAGTTGGGGCCCGCCTTGGGGCCCACCGAACCAGCCATAGGCAAACGCCCACCAGTCGGCGGAGCAATAGGAGAAGACGGGTCAATCTGCCAATGCTCCGGCAGCGAGTAAGCAAACTCTTCAAACAAATGGCTGGTATTAATCGATTTGTAATCGCGAAAGGTGGACAACAAGCCAATGCCCACGTTTATGGTGCCATTACCGACCGGAAAAATCCAGCCGTAACCCGGCATGGCTTTGCCCTGCCGATCGCGCACGTCAAGTGAGCTCTCAATCCACGGGTCGTCATGCAGTGGGCTTTCAAAATAACCCCGAATGGCGATACCCATAGGCAGCCTTTTGTCACGGGCCGTACCCAAAGCCCGTCCAAAACGAGAATTAGCGCCATCAGCAATCACCAGGTAGTTGGCCCGAATCTCGTGTTCAGCATCTGAAGCTTTATCTAACACCACGGCGCCAGTTATTTGATCGTTGGCATCCAGCAAAGGCCGTATTGCCTCGGTGCCCATCAACAACGTGGCCCCCGCCTCCACCGCATTGTCGGCCACAAAAGCATCCAAGTCGTAACGCCGCACCACATAACCATGGCTGGGAAACACCTCATGATCAGGCCACTTCATCTCTAACGTGCGGCCGTGAGCAATAGCCCGCAAGCCATCAAATTTGTGGTACTTAGCCAACTCATCGGCCAAACCCATGTCTTCAAGTTGATGCACAGCCCGGGGCGGCACACCATCACCGCAAGTTTTGTCCCGAGGAAAAACCTTTCGCTCCACAAAAACCACATCAAGGCCAGATTGCGCCGCCCAATAAGCGGTAGCGGCACCCGCTGGGCCGCCGCCCACAATCAACAGGTCGTAAACGTGTTCAGCCATGAGCAAAAAACTTTCGTGAAGTCAAAGCCGCCCCTACCGGAGCAGCTTCACGGCTAGTGACCGCCGATAAAGGGGGCCAACAAGTCGTGGAGTTCTTCGGAAGTGACCGTCGCAGGGTCAAAATGCTCGGGCAGAACCAAACTGCCGTCAGCCAAAGCATGATCGAGTGCTTCGGCAAGATCAGCATCATCCATGGAGCCGCCTAAAGAAGCCCGTTCGTAAAGCACCACGGCAAGAATTTCTCTTGCGGTGAGGGCGTCGCCCCAGCCGGGCATGCCGCCATTCACGGTACGACCCTCGCCGTAAGCGTTGCCCGAACCGTAGCCATCGGAACCCTTAATCACCCAGTCAACGTTGACCGCTACATCTGGGAAAACCGTGACCAGGTCGCCGCCGTCAAAAGCAGGACCGACCCCGCCGCCACCGCTGGCTCCGTGACATGCCGCACAGCGTGCGTCGTAAAGGTGAGCACCGTCAGACAACATGCCGGCCGCCGCCTCGGAGGGGCGTTCCAAAGTGCCTACGTAAGCAAAAGCCCACAACGGCAACAAGATAAGAGCGCTGGCCGCCCACCAAGGGATCTTCTTTCGAGCATTAGCAGTCGCAACATAAGGCGCAACCGGAGCTGGTGGCGCATCCTCAACAGGAGCGTCCGGCGTTGGGGCAGCGGCTGCCGGCGTTTCTGCGGCTTGGCTATCGGCTGGAGCATCAGTCGGGGCATCAGACTTATCGCCGCGCGCTTTTTTTGAACGCTTCAGTAGATGTTCAGGTATTTCAGTCAACGTATTTCTCCGGAGCGACGGGTTATGTAGTGGTCAGGATAGCCGCGGCCAAACCATTGGGCACGTGCGGCAGGGTAGCGGGGACGGTAGGCCAAATGGCGCCTTAATGGCCACCTCGGCCAAAAGAGTTTAAAAAAAGTTGCGAGAGAATGCGTCGCAGAGGTGGTAGGGGCCACCAGCCGCGTGATAGAACTTGGATGTAAGAAAAAAAGTTGACGGAGAACCTTCGGCAAGTTGCCTTGGACCCCACTCGGTCGGTTACGCTGGTGTTCGCACCAGTTTGTGCAATATTTCACAAAGCCCCATTCATCTTTGCGAGGAGTACCCAACAACATGGTCGCGTTTGCCGCATCCATTATTGTCACCATGTTGTCCGTCTGGGGCGTCAAATGGTACCAAAAGCGTTGCCCTCAAGACAAAGTTTTCACATGGGGCGAAGCCATGGCCTTCGCCACCTTCGTATTCTTCATCCTCTTCTGGGTCTACGGCGTCGTACCCCACCAATGGCTCACCTGGGCCGACAGTGAACTCAACTGGCGCCCCGACCGCTACGTAGCCGGACCCACCCTCTTCTGGACCGGCGACCAAGGCATCGTGGAATGGGCCCTCCCCTTCACCACCACCTATCAACTACTCCGCGACTTCATCGCCGTAGGCATCTACATAGGGATCCTCGCCGGCAACGTTTCGATGTGGCGCTCTTGGCAAGAACGTGGCCAAGAAACAGCCGCCCCCACCCCAACTTCAGAATACGGCCGCCCCTTGCTCAAAGAAGGAGCAGGTGCGTGAGCCTCGTAGACGCCAACCCGCCGCTTCCTACCTTCATCGACGACTACGTCCTTCATCAGGTAGATGCCGACTGGCTGCTCAAATCGGTTAAACCCAAACAGTTCATTCACATCGACCAAGCCGAATGCATTATGTGCGAAGGCTGCGTCGACATCTGCCCATGGAAATGCATCCACATGGTGCAACCCGGGGCCATCGCTGAAGCCAACGGCACCGAACTTCCCGGTGACGACCCTAGCGACCACGTAATCTTCACCATCGACGACGATGCCTGCACCCGGTGTGCACTCTGCGTCGACCGGTGCCCCACTGGGGTAATCATTCTGGGTAAAATCAGCGCCGCCGGCGCCGACGGAGATGCCCATCAGCGCACCAACACTCATGGCTACGGCTATGGGATGCGGTTGGGTTAACACACAAAACTATCTAAATAACTTCTGCAGGGGAAAGAGAAAACGGTGGCCGAAGAAAACGGCAAGAAATCAACTGGGCAGGCGCTCCAAGAGCGCATGGGTCAGATGGGTGAACAGATGAAGGGCTCACAAGCCTGGGCGTCTATCTTCCGTCCTGGCTCAATCTTCCGCAAGGGCTACAGCGATAGCCCCCGGAACCGCTCATACGTGATCATGAACAGCGTGCTCTACCACCTTCACCCGGTGAAGGTAAAGCGCCACGCCGTCAAAGTCAGCTACACCCTTTGCCTCGGCGGGTTGAGCTTCTTTTTGTTCATCCTGCTCACCGTGACCGGCATTTTCTTAATGTTCTTCTACCGCCCCACCGCCGCACAGGCCTGGGACGACATCCAAATCTTGCAAACCGCCGTCGGTTTCGGCCTCTTGGTACGAAATATGCACCGCTGGGCCGCCCACCTCATGGTCATCTCGGTGTTCCTACACATGGCTCGAGTCTTCTACCACGGCGCCTACAAGCCACCACGTGAATTCAATTGGGTCATCGGCGTCATGTTGCTGCAATTCACCCTGCTGCTTTCCTTCACCGGCTACCTCTTGCCCTGGGACCAACTCGCTCTCTGGGCGGTAACGGTAGGGACCAACATGATGGGCTTTACCCCAGTATTTGGTCAACAAGTACGTTTCGTCCTCTTGGGCGGCGTAGAAATCGGCACCGACACATTGTTGCGGTGGTACGTATTACACGTACTGATGTTGCCCTTTGTCCTGGTCATATTTATGGCTATCCACTTCTGGCGCGTCCGTAAAGACGGCGGCATCTCTGGACCTCTTTAGGCCGAGGAGACACCATGACTGAGATACCCGAACACCTCCGCAAACGAGCCGAAGAAGCTCGAGCAAAAGCAGCAGGCGCCCAAGGCGGCGACGCTCCAGCAGCCGACGCCCCCGCAGCAAGTGGCGACGCCCCAGCCAGCGGAGACAAAATCCCCGCCAATCTCTTAGATCGCACCACACCAGCCACTGGTCAAACAGTTCCAGCAGGCGACGGCGCCCCAGCCATGGGCAGCGGCCCCGACGGGCACACCCAACGCTTGTTGACCGTCGTAAAATCCGGGTCGATTCAAGACGTAAAAATGACCCCGCAAGACAAGGTCCACGTATGGCCCCACCTGCTGGTCATCGAATTCTTGGCCGCCCTAGCAATAACCCTGTTCACCACCCTGTTCTCCATCTTCGTCAACGCCCCCTTGCTGGAGTTAGCCGACTTCAACAAAACGCCCAACCCCTCGAAAGCCCCTTGGTATTTCTTGGGTCTGCAAGAACTGTTGACCATGTTCCACCCCATGGTGGCTGGGGTGACCATCCCCGGTATGGGCTTGATCCTTTTGGTCATGGCCCCCTACATGGATAAAAACCCTTCCAAGAAGCCAGAAGATCGCAAGTTCGCTATCTCGCTTATGACCGTGCACTTCATGTTCTGGGCCGTGCTGGTCATGATCGGATCGTTCTTCCGTGGCCCTGGATTCAACTTCGTGTTCCCCTGGAACGCCGGCCTCTTCTTCGAACTGTGAGCACTATGTCTATTATCGCCATCATCATCCTGGCCGTTTTGGCCGTCGCCGTTTTGGTCGGAGCATCAAAGCGCCGCGACCGCAGCGCAGCCGGCTTATCTAAAGAAGCTCGCCGCAACGATAAAGCCAACCCCGCTTTGGCCGATGCCGACACCGGCCCTACTGGCCGTGAAGTAGAAGCCGCCGCCGTAACCGCCCGCAACGAAGCCGACGCCCCGGTAGTGCCCTCGGCCCCCGACGAACCCTTCGTAGCTCCCGACCCAGTGGCCCTCGGGGTTACCCGCCGACAATTCTTCAACCGCAGCCTGGTAGGCATGATGGGCTTCGGTCTCAGCGGCTTCGGCGCCGCCTGCATCGCCTTCCTCTGGCCACAAGGGGTCAGCGGCTTCGGCTCAAAAATTAAAGTCGGCAACATCATTGAAATCTTGGCCGAAATCAAAACTAACAATGGGTTCCTCTACAAACCCGAAGGCCGCATGTGGATTACCGCCTACCCCAACGGTGCCGTAGAAAAAGCCCGCAACACGTACTCTGCCGTAGAACTCAACGGTATGACCGCTGGCGTAGACCAAGGCTTTGACGCCGGCGTAATTGCCCTCTACCAAAAGTGCCCCCACCTGGGTTGCCGGGTACCCAACTGCGTGTCATCCCAATGGTTCGAATGCCCCTGCCACGGCTCGCAATACAACCAGGTTGGCGAAAAACGAGGCGGCCCCGCTCCTCGCGGCATGGACCGATTCGCCGTTTCCGTAGACGGAGGCGTGCTCACCGTAGATACCGGAACCATCGTCCAGGGCCCACCCATCGGGACCAACACCACCGGCCAAGAAGCCGAAGGACCCAACTGTATTAGTGAGGCAGGCGGCCACTAGGCCCGCCTTGTCTAGGAGAACCTCGAGAACCACATGACTTCACTTATCCTCGCCGCCAGCACCCAACGATCCATAGGTTGGGTCCTCGCCACCATCGTGGTGGTGGGCTTTGCCGTCTACCTGCTCTTCAGTTTCCGCATTGGCAAGCAAGAACTCGGATCAGAAATAGACACCGCCGCCAACCGCGTCCCCCACTACGACGACGACGAACTCGAAACGCGCCGTTTGGACTCTCACCTCGGCTGGTCGCTGGTAACCCTGGCCGCCGTATCAATGATCCTGCCTCTGTACTGGCTCATGGAACCGGCCCGCCAAGAAAACGCAGCCGAAACCTGGGTAAGCCGTTTCGAGAGCCGCGGCGGACAAGAGTTTGAAGCCGCCTGCTCAAGTTGTCACGGCCCCGGCGGCGTAGGCGGCGTAGCGGCCTTCACCTTGGTAGACAGCGACGGCGGATTCGTCGCCCAAGTGGACTGGAAAGCCCCGGCCCTAACCACCGTGCTTTCCCGTTACGACGAATCTGAAGTCGAGTTCATTTTGAACTACGGCCGGCCCGGCACCCCCATGCCCGCTTGGGGCCTTCCCGGTGGTGGCCCACTGACCGAACAACAAATTCACCAACTGGTGGTCTACCTGCGGTCTATTCAACTTGACCAAGACGAAGCCACCGCAGAAATCGCTTCCGGTATAGAAACCGGCGTTCGCAACATTGTGATGATGGATGACGCCGCCATAGCCGACGACAATATCGACGCTGCCGTAGCTGCTTGGCTCGAAGATGCGGTCGACCCGTCAAGCGACAATTACTTGGCTTACGGCGAACTGCTCTTCAATAACCCAGCCGCCCAAGGCGCCAACAGTTGCGCTCGCTGCCACACCCCCGGTTTCTCCTACGGAGCCATCGACGCCGACAGCACCGACGGCCTTTTAGCCGAGTGGCCGGGCCTTAGCGAAAGCGGACTACTCACCGGATGGCAACCCGGCGCCGGCCACGTAGGCCCCAGCCTCTCTGGCGTAGAAGCGCATTTCCCCACCGCCGATGGCCAAACCGACTTCGTGCTTTCTGGCTCTGAAGTAGGCGTGGGCTACGGCAACGCCCGCAGCGGCACCGGCATCATGCCGGGCTTTGGAGGCCGGGTCGACGACGACCTGCTCGACAAAGAAACCGGTAAATCCGTTAACTACAGCCAACTGCTGACCCGTGAACAAGTCGCTGCCATAGTGGCT
>Ga0209140_1001756_pt1 | contig 11015 bp, 9 predicted proteins | sample SaaInlV_120m_DNA_3_FD_184666 | JGI IMG/M metagenome (GOLD analysis project Ga0209140, IMG submission 184666) | Marine microbial communities from expanding oxygen minimum zones in the Saanich Inlet - Saanich Inlet SI073_LV_100m_DNA (SPAdes) (version 2) | ecosystem: Environmental > Aquatic > Marine... | reverse complement strand
AGGTTCATCACACTTAGCGCAGGTCGCATTTACACCCATTCCACAATTATCACATTCATAAGTTGCCATAAGTATTCTCCGATTAATGTATTAATATAGTAACAGAATTAGACCAATATTTCTCCAATATCTAAAGCAGATAGCGTGATAATTTTTCAGTAAAGGTATATCATTATATGACACATGAAAAATGCTTTATTAATCTCAATTCTTTTACTAGGGATAAACTCTTTAGCCTATGCAGGCGGTGATGATAGGGATCAACAGTTACCCCTTAATTCATTGAATACTGAGCAAATTAATGAGGATGAGACACCTCGCTTTTTGGATGATGATGAGGTCATCGTGCAGGATGAGGCAACTCAAAAGGCTCAGGAAGAAATTGAAGAACTCATTCAAACCAAACTCGCTTCTCCAGAGTCTGATCTTTCAAATGGCGATGACGGCATTAATAATGATGAGTCAAACTTAAAAACGAAAGCACAGTTATTTGTTAATCATTACGTTAAATCTGACCAAGGCATTCTGATCATGCTAATCCTTTTCGTGATTGGACTGATATTAATGTTTAATTTTTTCGTTAGAGAGAAGTAACTAATCTTGTTTCGAGTAATGGAGCGCTATTTTGGCAGCTAAATTAGCGTTATTTTGAATTAATTTAATGTTGGCATCCAAACTCTTACCCTCAGTAATTTCACTAACTTTTGAAAGAAGGAATGGTGTAATCTTTTTTCCTGTTATATGTTCTTTTTCTGCCTCAATAATAGCCTGATTTATAGCCTCATTCATGATGCTTGATTCAAGCTCGTAGCCAACTGGAATGGGATTAGTTACAAGAACCCCACCATCAACGCCCAGGCTCCATTTAGTCTTTAATATTTCAGCAATCTCAAGAGCAGAGTCAATCTTATAATCAACATCAAAGCCTGACTCTGATGAATAAAAGGCGGGCAATTCAGTCGTTTTATATCCAATAACAGGAACGCCTTTAGTTTCAAGATACTCAAGTGTGAGACCTATGTCTAGAATTGCTTTAGCGCCAGCACACACTACACAAACGTTTGTATTGGCCAGCTCTTCCAGGTCAGCTGAAATGTCTAATGTTTTTTCAGCGCCTCTATGAACACCTCCAATTCCACCAGTAGCAAATACTGCTATCTCAGCAAGCTTTGCGATGATCATTGTCGCTGCAACGGTCGTTGAGCCAGAGTGCTTTTGAGAGACTGTGATTGCAAGATCTCTTCGAGATACTTTTCTAACCTCATCATTAGTCGCTAAAAACTCAATCTCTTCGTGAGTAAGGCCAACCTTCAGCCTACCATTAATAATTGCAATAGTTGCTGGCACAGCTTTGTTAGATCTAACTGTCTCTTCAACCATCATGGCAGTTTCAATATTCTTAGGGTAAGGCATTCCATGAGAAATAATAGTCGACTCGAGTGCGACAATTGGCTCTCCATTTTTAATTGCCTCTTCTACATCTGGTTGAACATCAAGATAGTCACTGAATTTCATTACATTTCGTCCTTTAATAGTAATTTAATATTATGCTCCGATAAGTTCTCACTTATCGTATTTTTGCTTTGTAAGGCAATTACTGCAGCCGCAGAGGCAAACTTTGCTGTTTCTTTAACACTATTAAGATTTAAAAAACCATAAACAACCCCCGCTGTAAAAGCATCTCCAGCACCATTAGCACTTTTTACATTGACCCCTTCATGCAAATAATGTCCATACTCCTCTCCATCAAAATAAAAAACACCATCCTTTCCCAGCGTAATAAAAATCTGCTTACAGCCTTTTTCAAATATTTTTTGAGCAGCATCCAACATACTCTTGCCATCCTTGATGGAAATACCAGAGATGAGCTCAGCCTCTAATTTATTAGGCTTAATAGTATGAAATTTTCCAATAATATGAAGAACTTTGGAGGTTTTAGCAAAGGAAACTGGATCTAAAAATAACGGTATATGGTTATATTTTTCAACAATATACTCAATTACTTCAACTGGAATATTTGTATCGATGACAATTGCATCACAATGGTCTAAGGTATCTTTCCAGTTATTAATGTCTTGAATTGTCATTTCATCAATAATTCGCATATCAGAGATAGAAACCAACATATCGTTGTTGTCATCAAGCAATGACAAGTATTGGCTAGTTGGAAGAGTGCTATGCTCAATTAATAGAGAAGTATCAACATTTGCTGTCGTTGTCTTGTTAATTACAAAGTCACCCAGAGCGTCCGCTCCCACATAAGAAAGAATCTTAGAAGGAATTGAAATTCTTGCCAAATTTTCAGCAATATTCCTTCCGACTCCACCTGCCGACATTTCAATCTCACCTGGATTTGAATCGTTAAATACTAGGGGTGAATCTGATGAGCCCTGAAGATCAACATTTAAACCTCCGATAACACAAGCATAGGGTTTTATTGTATTTTTTTGCATTCAAATTGACAGAGGTTATTAACGATTAAATCCTTAAATATAGGGTTATTATCTCATTATTTTTAATGGATACATCCTCCAAAAAAAGATTTATAAATTACTATTCTAATCTATTTTGAATTAACTAAAATTATCAACCAATGAACAAAGTATTTGTAATTCTTGGTAATCAACTTTTTGAGCCTGAAATCCTAAAAAACCTGGGTTGTAGCGATGTCTTCATGTCAGAAGATTTCCACCTTTGTACCTATGAAAAACATCATAAACTTAAGCTATACCTCTTTCTTTGTTCAATGCGGGAGTATAAAGACGAATTAGAGTCTCATAATATTTCAATTCACTACACTCAGCTTGATGATCGTCAGGAGGGTCAATCATATTCAGATCACCTTACAAAATTCATAATTGATAACAATATTCAGGAAATCAATCACTTTGAAATTGAAGACAAAGATTTTGAAAAAGAACTTCTAGAAGGTATAAATAAATCTAATATCCAGATAGTCTCTCACCAATCTCCTAACTTCCTCTTTTCTAGAGAAGAATTTCACTCACTACATAAAGATAAAAAAGTATTTAGGATGGCTAACTTTTATCAGCAAGGAAGGAAAAAATTTAATATATTGCTTGATGAAAACCAAAAGCCTGCTGGAGGTAAATGGTCCTTTGATCAAGAAAATAGAAAGAAAATCCCTGCAAAGACAGTCATTCCAGAGCTACCTAAACCAAACCTTTCTAAGTACCACGATGAAATCTGCACTCTCATCAATAAGCATTTTGATGAACATCCTGGATTTCTTGATAATCCGTGGTTCCCTGTCACTCGCAAAGAAGCTAATGAACAATTTTTGGACTTTATTAGAAATAGGATGATTAACTTTGGTGTCTATGAAGATGCCATGTTAGAGGGTCAAAACTTTTTGTTTCATAGCTGTATTAGCGCATCTATGAATATTGGACTTCTTTCACCAAAAAATATACTTGAAATACTGCTTGAAAGTGCTGATGAATTTCAAATCCCTATGAACTCTCTTGAGGGCTTCATTAGGCAAGTTTTGGGATGGAGAGAATTCATCCGAGGTATTTATCAAGAAAAAGGTGATTTCCAGCTTAACAGCAATTACTGGGGCCACACTGGCAAATTAACTGACAGCTGGTACGAAGCCTCAACGGGCATTCTACCTCTTGATGACTCCATTAAAACCGCACTTCAGGATGGCTACAATCATCACATACCAAGACTTATGGTAATCAGCAACCTTATGAATCTTTGTGAAATAGACCCTAAAGAGATATACCGTTGGTTCATGGAGATGTATATTGACTCTTCAGATTGGGTTATGGTGCCCAATGTTTTTGGCATGGCAACCTATTCAGATGGCGGGCTAATGTCTACTAAGCCTTATACCTGTGGATCAAATTATTTCTTAAAAATGAGTAATTATAAAAGGGGTGATTGGTGTGACACTGTTGATGGACTCTATTGGCGTTTTATCGAAAAAAATAGAAGCTTCTATCAGTCTAATCCAAGACTTTCCCTGCAGGCTACATTTCTTGATAGGCTTTCCCCAGAACGCAAAGATTTAATCTTTGATAGAGCAGAAACTTTTATCTCAGAGCACACCCAATAAAAAAGGACCAACATGGTGTTGGCCCTTTTAATCTAGTTAATTGATTTTTAACTACTCTTGATTAATTCGACCATCGGTATAACCAGAATAACCAGGGTTTGCATCAATATAATCAGCAACCACGTCTGCTAAGTCAGGACCAAAGTCATAAATATCAGAAGCAGAGCGGAATACCTTGTATCCATCGCCACCACCCCGGATAAAGTTGTTTGATACCATACCGTAGGTTCCATAAAGATTTAAGTTGCTCCAGCCATACTCATCCTGAGTCTCAATTGAAGTTACCCTATCACCAGCAGGTCTACTTGCATCAAAAGTAAAGCGCATTCCTGAGACTTGAGGGAATCTTCCAGCAACATCCTCAACCTCACTAACACCATTCTCAATAGCAGTTAGCAGCTGTTTCCCTGTAACCTTAAAGGTTGCCAAAGTATTCTGGAAGGGCAAAATCGTCATAACCTCTCCAAGAGTGACTTTGCCAGAATCAAGCGAAGCTCTAATGCCACCTGAATTCATAAGTGCTATTGTATAGCCTTTATCCATTACAGCATGCCTCATTGCGTCAGCGATCATATTACCCATATCACACTCCTGGACTCTACAAACTGCCCTGTTTCCATTTAACTCACTAGAGACACTACCGACCTCTCTTTCTTTGAGTTCGTTAATTGGCACTTCAAGCTCATCCAGGCGAGCGACAACGTCACTATTTTCACTAATTAATTTATCAATTGTGATTGGCTCACCAGTTGCAGATACAACCTCTCCTTTGTCATCAAAGACAACTGAAAGCTCGCCAAGAAACTTTCCATACGCATAAGCTTGGATAATCTGAGTATCATTTACAACGGTTGGATAAGGACCCTTTGCCCTGTCACTAACATTAGACAAGTAAGTATTATCATGGCCACCTACAATCACATCAACACCCGTTGTATTAGCTGCAATCTCCTTATCAATTGCATATGAAGAGTGAGATAAAAGGATAATGATATTAACGCCTTGCTGAGTTAGCGCATCGACTTCAGCCTGAACTGCAGTAATAGCGTCAGTAAAGATAATGTTATCACCAGGACTAGAAATATCAACTACATCCTCAGTCACGACACCAATAAGTCCAATCTTTCGGTTATCTTTAACAATAATGGTTGATTTTTGTAATTTGTCTTTGAGCTCAGGCTCGAGATCTACATTAGCATTCGCCATCAATACTGGAAAGTTCACAGTATCCATAAAAGCCCTTAATGTTACTGGCCCATCATCAAACTCATGATTACCAACTGCCATACCATCGTATTGCATCTTATTCATCATTTCTGCTGCTACTTTCCCTTTATACATGGTGTAGAAAAGGGTTCCCTGGAACTGATCACCGCCATCCAGCAAGATTGTATTCTTGTGTCTAGAGCGTGCATCTTCAATCGCTGAAATTAAGCGAGCAGAACCTCCAAAGCATTTACCTTCAGCATTATTTTCTGCAGAACAGTTATTGTCATACTTGCTTATTGGTCTAAATCTGGCATGAAAGTCATTTGTATGAAGAATGGTTATTTCAAATGATTTATGACCATCAGCAAATACAGGCTGTGAAGACAGGCCTAATGTTAAAAAACAGCTCAGACCAATTACTAAAGGCATTGATCTTACTTTACTTAATCTAATAGAATGAAATCTCTTAAATAACTTCATCGCTACCCCTCCTTTTGTTTAGTATGTAATTAATAAATTTATTCAAACTCTTTCAAATTTGAATAAATTATTGTAGACCTTTTTACTGAGCTTTAAAAAAAGATTGCTCATAATATTTTTGATTTTTAAGACAATAATTAGAATATAAGTTTGACAAACTTTCAAGATAACTTAAATATAATTAGATAATGAATAAGCTTCTCATAACGCTATTTATTCTAACGCTTATAGCTATAGGATTCATTTATAAGGACATTTTGCTATGCCTTAAAGTGATATTGTACGGCGCATTTTGGTGGTCAATTATTGGACTAACAAAGTTCTTGTCTAGAGACTTTACAGATGGCAGAAAAAATGACTTTTTTGGAGAGTAAATTTAAAGAAACCTAGTCTTTAACCTCGAAAACCAGTTGGACACATCAAGATTAATTGAGTACAAACAAGGAAGCAGTATTAAAGTCACAAAAGTTCCAAATAATAACCCATAGCCAAGAGCCATAACCATTGGTTGTAAGAATGCATCTTTACCTCCAAAGCCATAAATCAGAGGCAGAACACCTGCAAGCGTTGTAAGGGTCGTTAATATTACTGCCCTTAGGCGGTCTTTTGCGCCCTTTGCAATCCACTCGATTGATGAACCATCCATATCTTTATTTTTCTTAATGAAATTTAGATGGCTTATCATCACTAACGAGTCATTTACAACAACGCCTACTAATGCCAAGACGCCAAGCAAAACGAAAAAGCTAAATGTCTCAGAATGAAAGAAAAAAGCCCAAACAACACCAATTAAAGCAAAAGGAATACTAAGGATAACTAATAATGGCTGAGAGTATGAATTAAAAAGAAGCGAAATAAGCATATATATTCCAAATACAGCAAAACCAAGCGCCAAAGAAAAATCACTCAAGGCTTCTTTTGCTTCTAAGGAGCTTCCACCTTCTATGACACGAACTTCAGGAAAATTGTTAATCAAATCGAGCTCATCAAGTGCTCTTTTTGAGACAGATTGTGCGGTAGTTACTGAATCTTCAACCGCAGCGCTTACTTTAACAACTCGCTCACCATTCAAATGCTTATAGTTTGGATCACCCGGAGTCTCAATAACATTTGCAAATTGAGACATTGGAATCATTCTTCCTTGATTATTTCTGATCGAGGTTTTCGTAATATAATCATCAGAATAATTACTATCACCAAGATACATTTTCACGTTTAAGCTAGCATTATTAAACTCAACATCAGAAACATCCATGCCAGAATAGATCGTCCTTAAGTGACTATAAACCTGCTGATATTGAATACCTAATCTTGCCATTGACTCATAATCTAACAAAACTTCAATTCGATTTTTGCTTAAATCATCATCACGATCAATGTCGCTTACACCCTCGAAGCTATTAAGAATTATTTCAAGCTGATCAACAGCTGCTTGTCGCTGCTCGTCATTGCTTCCGATTAAACTTAACTCAATATCAAGGGCGCCTCTAGGGCCACCCCTATTTGTCCTAAAATTAATCCTCGAAACGCCTTCAATATCTTCTGTTTCTGCCTTTAGAATTTCTATAATATCTTTGGCAGTGGCTTCACGGTCATTAGCTGGAATCAACGTAATTGCAATAGCCGCTCGATTAGATCCTCTTGATCCAATTGTGCTTGTAAAAAAGTCTAGATTTGAGCCAACCTTATCCATAATAATCTCATCAATTTTGATGATGGACTGCTCTGTAGTCTCAACTGGAGTCCCAAGAGGAGTCTGCACTCTGATATTTATTGAATTGGTTCCGCTCGATGGCCACTGGATATAAGAAATTTCTTTTGTTCCTATATAAGCACTAAAAGCAAGAAGAGCAATAAACAGGCTCAAAATGATAAAGCGCCACCTAAGAATTACTAATAATGCTTTTTCAAACCACCTTTCGACGGGTTTAAACCATGTTTTTTGTTTTTTAGCCTCACTACCAGACATATGAGCCGGCAAGGCGATGCTTACCTCAAGTAATGAAAACGTTAGTGCACAGATAACAGTAATGGGCAATATGTATATAAATTTTCCTGTCGTACCGCTGACTAATAGAACGGTTGATATGGCAAGGACAGTAGTTAAGATAGTTGTAATAACAGGCATGATGACTCTTTTAAGACCATCAACGATATTTTGATAGACGTCACCACCCTTCTCTTTGAAGTGGTGAATACTCTCAGCAATGATGATGCTGTCATCCACAACCAGACCTAGCACTAAAACCATTCCAATCGTTGAAATTAAATTAATTGTTTCACCTGCGAAGCCCAAAAAAGCTACGGTTCCTAATAGCGTCACAGGGATGCTTACAGCAACCCAGAATGCAGTTTTTAAAGACAAAAATAAGCCCAAAACTACCATAATTAGAGCCAGTCCCACTAGAGCATTATTCATTACAATGTTTAATCGATTGGATACCGGCTTTGATCTGTCATCTGTAACAATCAAATTGAGGTTTGAAGGATAAGACTCTTTAAGAACATCTAAAGTCGCTCTTACTTTATCAATCGTTCTAATAACGTCTGCTTTTTCTGTTTTTGTAACTTTAAGAATGTAGCCCTTAGTTCCATTAATACGAGTAACTGTGTTGAAACCGATTTCACCCTCATCGATGGTTGCAATGTCTTTTAATAAAATAGTTGGCCCATCAAAACTAGACTTTACAACAACATTCTCCAAAGACTCCATGGTTTCATATTCAGAGATAATAACTATATTTTTTTGATTCCTTCCTTGATTATTATCACCAATAGCAGAGCGAACATTTTGATCTGCGATGACACTTCTAACTTGATCAAAAGAGAGCTGATACTGTAAGAGCTTATCTGGATTAATTCTGATTTGAACTTCTCTTTCTGAATCCCCGCTTACATTCACACTTGAAACGCCATCAATCAAAGATAGATTTTTCTCGATATTGTTTGCAATGGCTTTGGCGGTCTCAACATTGATACTGTCGCCACCAATAACGATTGTAAGAATTGGCCACTCCGTACTGGTTCTGTCAACCACTCTTGGATCATTTGCATCCTCAGGCAAGTCTTCAATTTCATTGACCGCCTCAGAAATACTATCCTTTACCTCCTGAATATCATCCACCTCTTCATCAATTTCTATATTGATACGAGATGAACCCTCTGAGGAGGTTGAGGTTAACTCTTTAATTCCATAAATTCCTTTTATTTTGCTCTCAATAACATTAGTAATATTCTTCTCAACATCTCTTGGAGAGGCGCTCGGATATGAGGTATTGATTGATAGTCGGTCAAATTCTATGACAGGATAAGTGTCACGCTGTATTTTTTGTAGTGTCATAAATCCAAGTATGACAATTGATAAAGTAAACAGGAGAGCCAACTTTTTTTGTCGAACAAGAAAGTTTAAGAAAGCATTCATAATTTAAATACGCTTCGAGCTCTTTAAATTGGATTGTAATCGTCTGGTAGACATATGGCACTCACCCCTTTTTAATGTATTGTGCTTTAGTAGAAAAATTATAACTTTTGGATGTATATAATATTGATTAATATTTTACAAAAGATGAAGTTTAAGTGAATGTTTGATAAGTCAGAAATTGTCATTATTGATGAACGCCTTTATCACTTGGGGATAAAAAAAGGAGATCTTGCTCAAAACATTTTTATTGTTGGAGATCCCGCAAGAGCCATACGCGTATCTAAAGAATTTGACACTGTTGACCGTGAAATTTCAAATAGAGAGTACCTAACATTTACAGGCACATATAAGGGCATACCAGTATCTGTCATTGGAACAGGAATTGGTACAGATAACGTTGAAATTGCTTTAGTAGAGGCCTTTATTGAGCACGAATTCAATTTTGAGAGCAAAACAAGAAATACTAACTGTGAGCCAATGACATTGATAAGGCTTGGAACATCAGGCGGGGTTCAGTCAAATATCGCTCCTGGTTCTCAAGCCATTGGCTCTTATGCGCTTGGCCTTGACAATACTGGCATCTATTTTGAAGAGCCATCAAATGACCGTGTGATTGAAAGAATTGAAGAATCTGCTAAAAAAATATTGAATAAGTCAATCCCTAGCTCATCAAGATTCAAAGGAAAACTTATCCCTTATGCTTCGAAAGCATCCATTGAAGTCACTAACGCCTTAGAAAACCAGGCATTAAAACATGGCGTTGAATATGAAGTTGGTATTACTTCATCCTCTCCAGGATTTTATGGCCCATCCTCAAGATATATTGAAGGCTTAAAAAATACATTTCCAGACATAAAGGGAAGTCTTTCAAAAATTAATATTGATGGATTAAGAGTTCTTAATATGGAAATGGAGTCAAGCCTATTTTTTCATTTATGTACTCAAATGGGATACCGTGCTGGAACAATTTGTACAGTCATTAGCGGACCAACAACGAGCGCCGCTGTTATCGATTATGACAAAGCAATTGGGGATACAATAAGGGTTGGATTAAAAGCCATGAAAGAGCTATATGAATCAAACTAACAAGAAATTCAACATCAGAACTTCAAGAAAAATATCTATTTTATTTTTTTTAATTGCAGTCCAAACAGCTACTGCCGATGAACTCAATAAGATGAGCACAATTGATGGTGAGTCTAACAAAGTTATCGTTGAAAGCGTTGATTTTGTGAGACTGAAATCTAATGACACTACCTATATTTCAATTAAAAGCAAAATGACTACAAATGTAAGATGCGCACTTTTTGACAAAAATGGGAGACCAGTAACCACAGTTGAAGGAATTATTACGCCGCCTAAAACAAAGCTTCAAGCCGAATCTAAAAACGTAATGGTAACTTCGGTGAAATGCACAGAACAAGAAAATGAAGAGTCAGAACAAAGCAATGGCGGCCTTGTCATCTATTACAAAATGCCAACATTTTTATTGGACGATTAAGTTACATCATACTTAATGCTCCTATCAGACCTAATATCTAGTAAAAACTCACTAAATATTAGGACTTTGATTCTAGAAGCTATTTTTGATTTTCTATATTTTTAAACTCACGGACAGTCAAAACTGCTCCAATAATTGCCATAACAAAACAAAACAGACCCGTAATAAATATTAATGAATCATCCATAGTTAGTCCTTCCTCGATATTATCTTGAAATATATAGCAAATGTTAGAATTGATGGGATCCAGGTGGAAGTAAACAAAGCCTCTTGTTTTGTATCAACCCCTTGAAACCACAGATAAGCTGTCGTTACAAAAG
>Ga0209140_1001736_pt1 | contig 11077 bp, 10 predicted proteins | sample SaaInlV_120m_DNA_3_FD_184666 | JGI IMG/M metagenome (GOLD analysis project Ga0209140, IMG submission 184666) | Marine microbial communities from expanding oxygen minimum zones in the Saanich Inlet - Saanich Inlet SI073_LV_100m_DNA (SPAdes) (version 2) | ecosystem: Environmental > Aquatic >... | reverse complement strand
GCTTTGAAGCAGCAGAAAATAGATATAATTCAGGTCAACCTAATTTTTATCCCGGTAACACGATTGCTCCTTTTAATCAGAATGAGACTGCGTTTCAACAAGGAGTTATAGATTATACGACAGGAGCAAGACCTGCCAATATGAGTTTTGGTGCAGAAAGTGCGTTGACTGGAGAGATGCTTGCTAACCCTTATACGAACCCGATATTTAATGCAACTAGAGGCTTGGGCGATTTTGGTCAAGGAGCGTTACAAACTTCAGCAGGCTTTACTGGGGCACCTATATTAGACGAAGCAAACGCAAGTCCATTGATGCAGCAGATGTTGTCAGGCAGTGTTCAACAGAATCCATTTATAGATCAAGCAATAAATAGTTTTACTAGTGATGCAGTAGGTAATTTTCAAGAGCAGGTCATGCCTGCGTTAAGAGCCAGTCAAATAGCATATCAACCGGGCGGTAGTTCAAGAGGTGATATAGCAGGAGGTATTGCAGCAGGAAATGTCGGTAGATCAATTGCTGATTTTGCAAATCAATCTCGTATGGATGCTTTTAATTCTGCACAGCAACAGCAGATGGGTGCGGCTCAATTAATGGAGCAATCCAGAGGCCAAAGGTCACAAGAAGCGTTAGCCCAAGCAAGTGGTGCATTCCAACCAGCATTACTTGGAGAATCCTTAATTTCTAGTAAGTTAGGGGCTGGACTAGGAGCTTACCCAACAGTAGCACAGGCACCTATTGATATGATGACAAGTCTTGGTGATGTGGGTTATGGACAACGAGAAATGACACAGCAACAACTGGATGAAAATGTCAATAGATACCAGTTCGATCAGAACGTAGAAGATCAGAAATTACAGAATTACATGAACCTGATTCAAGGTAACTACGGTGGAACGACAACTGCTTCAGCAGAACGTGGTGGACTTGGATTAGCAGGCCAATTGGGTCAAGGTGTAGGTGGTCTTGCCGCTCTTGGTGGATTAATGGGGCTATAATATGAGTTTTGGTGTAAAATCTCGTAGAGAAAGAGAACAAGAACAACGCAAAAGAATGGCTAGAGGTAGACGAAATCTAAGCCAGCTAGTTGGGACTCAAGGTCAAGGTCAAAGAACACCTATGAACCGTGGTTCTGGTTACGTTAATACCGTACAAGCTCCTAAATTTCCGCAGTCAAATGTTGGTGACGATATAACCCAAGCAGGTCTTGCGTTTAAAGGTGGCAAGGGCATACACGATTTTGCAACAGGGACTGAAGGTGGTTATAACAAAGCAGGTGTATGGGTAGAAGGAAAAGAACCTTGGAGTCTTGGTGATAAGACTATATCAGAAAGAATAAGCCAGTATGGAACAGATGTTAGTGATAGATTTTCAAATGCACCAAGAGATTTAGGCAATTTATTTAACCCACAGCCAAGCCCGTCAGAATTAGCACAATTAGAAAAAGCTAATGTTGGTTTTGGTGGAGATCCTATAATACCTCCTTCACAAGCCAACCTAAACGAAGGAATGCGGCTGACCAATATGATGAATAACCCAACAACTCCTTCACAGTTAGGGAAGGGAGCTTGGAAACCAGTCGAAAATAATCCGTATCTCCCAACTGGGGCAAGTAATCAACTTACTGATCCTATGTTAGCGGCTCAAAATGCCACTAAAGCAGGGCAGATGTCACAATTAACAGCACCGGGTAGTTTTGGTGGTGGTGGCATGGGAGCTAGTAGTAATTTGCTTAGTGGTGCAGGTGCAGGAAGTGGTTTGCAAGGACTTGGGCATCTTGGTAGTTTTGGTGGTGGGGCAGAAGGTATACAGGGTCTTGGACATCTCAGCTTGACAGGTACAGGCGGTTTTGAAGGCGGTTTTGGTGGTGGCAGTGCCCCATTTGGGTCTTCACTTAATGCAGGTGGCACGCCTACTGGAAGTATCCAAGCAGGTTCAAGCACTGCTGATGCAGCATCAGGATTACAAGGTGGCGGTGGACAACCTTGGTTGGCATACGCAAATATAGGTAAAGATTTAATAATGGGTGGGCCGGGAAGTGAAAAGATAACAGGTAGTACAGCAGGTGATGCTGCAATAAGAGCCGCAGCCGCTTACTTTACATTCGGCTTAAGTGAAATACCTTACGCATTTATTTAATTGGAAGTGATAATATGAACCCTGAATTAAAAGAAAAAATAGACAGAATACAGAGTTTAAACGTCAGTAAAGAACAAAAAATGGCTCTGTTTGGAAGACTCATGGAAGGTGAGAAGGCGAAGTACCCACCTGCTCCACCAACACAACCCGGACTGATTAATCAACCTAACGAAATATCAATTAAAGAACATTTAGCATCAAACCCAACTGGCGGTGTTGCACAGTATTTGGATACTAAAGATCAGCGTGTACTTGGGCAGGGCGTTGGGGGTGGGGCTAGACCTAACTTTTCCAGACCCCCACCATTACAACAAGATCAAAGATTTATTGACAATGTAAACGCTATGCCTAAAAATCCACCTCCAATGGTGGCAGTACCTCCTGCGTCAAACTTCCCAAGAGAAAATGTTGTGCCACGAGTTGCAAGCCCAAATGATAATCCATTTACAGGAGGATTGACTCAAAATGGTATGCCGTTAAATGAAATGACTGGGAGAGTAATACCGGGCGGTGAATATCCAATACCAAGTTCACCACAACAACCAATTACGAATCAATTGCCGCCCAGTCCTATGCCTCGTGGTGCAGGTGTCGATCAAGCTATAATGGCTAATAGGCAACAACAGCAACAACAACAGCAGCAAAGACCTAATACAAACATATTTGGTATGCCGCAAGGTGGAGATCAGGGCAGGTTTGGTATGTCTGGATTTTTTGGTAGGTTATTTAATGACCCTAATAGAATGGCTATGCTATCAAGTGGATTAACAGCACTAGATCCAAATAGCTATTACGACAAAGAAGGATTCAGTAGCCCTTGGACTGGATTAAGAGCAGGATTGGGTGCAGGCGTAAAAGGATATAAGAGTGTTACAGATAGAAGGAAAGCAGAAGCTGAAACAGCGAAGTTAAAAGCTGAAGCAGGTGACACAATGAAAGGTCAACCTTCATCTTACAAAGAATTTACAGTTGCAAAAAAACAGGGGTATGAAGGTAATTACACAGATTTTTTAAGAGAAATGAATAGGCTGAAAGCAGGGACTGAATCACCAATGGCAGGTGCCCTAAAAAAAGGGTATGAGCATACCATGAGGCAACTCCCAGATATGCAAATTGAAGCTGAACAGGATGTCTTGGGTTTGAGAAACCTTTATGAATCTAAGAAATTCCTAGACGAAGGAATAATATCAGGTGCATTTGCAAACCCAATAGCAGGGTTCCATATGATGCTTAAATCTAGGTTTGGTATAAATACTGGTTCAGAGGCTGAAAACACAGTGGCTTTTGCTGCTTCAATGGGTAATCAGGTTGGTCAGATTATTAAACAATTTGGTGCAGGTACTGGGTTGTCTGATGCTGATAGAGAGTACGCAGAAAAGATTGTAGGTGGAGATCCGGGATCACTTACCGAAGCATCAATAAGAGAGCTTATGCGTATCCAAGAAAAAATGTATCGGCATAAAATTAAAAACTACCAGAGAAAAAGTAGCCCATTTATTAAAGCACTTAAAGAGGCAGGTGGTCAGGGTCTTGATTATAGCATTAGCACTGAAGGTTTGGATTTGGAGTCTACCACCGACTGGGGTAAAAAAGTTGGTAAGTATTATGACCCAAGACGAGCCGCTATGGGTAATTATTATTACAAAAGAGATGCTGATGGAAAGATTACGGACAAAAAGAAATACAGAACCCCACAGAATAATCCTAGTGGTGTGGGGAAAGCAGTTTTGACACCGTTGAACGAAAAAGATCGAGACAGGCTGAAATATTTGGAGGAAAAATTTGGTAATGATTAAATCAAATGACTGAAAGAGAAGAATACGAAATATTAAAGGAACGGTCAGAAAGGGAAGAACTAGCCACTCTCCAAGCTAGGGCAGGAGGTGGTGATACCATGCCTACAGAACCAAGTTCTATGTCTGCACAAGATGTTATGGGTGGTGCTGTCAAGAATTTTGGTAGAAGTGCTAGGCAATATGGTACTGACATATACACAGCAGTTTCAGAACCTATCAACACCGCCAAATCAATTTATGAATTAGGTAAGGGTGTAGTCCAACTAGCTATCCCAGAAGAACAAGGCAACGAGGAATTAGCCAGAGGAGTAGGTAGGTTCTTTGCTGAAAGATACGGTGGCCTTGAAAATATAAAACGAACAATTGCAAAAGATCCTGTAGGTGCTTTGGGTGATGTGTCCATGTTGTTAAGTGGTGGTGGTACATTGGCAGCAAAGATACCGGGGCTTACAAAAGCAGGGCAGGTGGTAGCTAAATTTGGTTCTAGTATAGATCCGTTGTCTTTAGCAGGTAAAAGTATCGCAGGCACAGCACAAGGAATAGGTAACTTATCAGCCGATGTTGTTGGTGGAGTTTTATCTGGTTCGGGTTCAACCCCGTTAAAAACTGCTTTTAGAGAGGGACTGGAAGGTGGCGATACGGTAGCAAAAAGTATGCGTGGCACAGCAGTAGAAGCAGAAGAAGTTGTAAGAAAAGCCCACGATCAGATGAAGAAAATGGCAAAAGAAAGAATAGATCATTATAGGGCTAATAAAGAACAATGGAGTGGTTTAACAAATAAAATAGATTTTGATGGGGTTCGTAAGCATTGGCGTGAACTAATGAGAACTACTCAAGATCGTGGCGTTTCACTCGTAAGAAATTCAACAGACAGGGCTAAGATGAAAAGGATGTATCAAGTCTTAGAGGACTGGGCTAAAAGACCCAATATGCACGATGCGTTAGGATTTGATTCTTTAAAAAAAGCATTGGACTCTATAGACATAAACCCTGCAAAACACAAACACGCAAATCGACTACGCACATCCATGAACAAACACATAAGAGATCAAATTAAGTTAAATGTGCCAGAGTATGCTAAAGCGATGGATGACTACGCAGGAGCGATTAGATTAGAAAAGGAACTTGAAAAAACACTTTCTTTGGGGGGTGATGTCCCAGTAGATACAACTTTAAGAAAACTCCAATCTGCCATGAGAGATAATGTCAATGCAGGCTTAGGGCATAGAGAAAAACTACTCAAGACACTAGATGAAAGTGGTGAAATATTTGATACGCTTGCAGGCCAAGCACTTAATCCAAAAACACCAAGAGGTATAGCTAGAATGGGGGCAGGTTTTGCAGGTCTTGGGATGCAAGGAGCATCTGGTTTTAATCCTGCAATTGCAGGTGTCATGGGTGCCCAGTCACCAAGACTTACAGGAGAGATAGCAAGAGGTCTGGGTAAAGTTGGCTATATCCCAAGGAAAATATATAAAGGCGGTGAGGCATTAGGAAGGAAGTTAGGGTTAAAAGATGGTATTCCATACAAACAAGCAAGTCGTACCTTGTTCCAAACAGGAAGAATCAAAGACCTTGAAGATGAACTAAAAGAATTAAAAAGTCTACTCAACAAATGAACGAGCTACCACCATTCTGGGATTACATGAGTGATGAGGACAGGGGTATGTGGGCTAACCCACACTTACGCCAGCCATTGACTCAAAAGTATAATGACCCAAGAATAATTGAGATGCTTGACAGGCAAAGATTGATGGCAAGTTTTCCAAGAGGTGGTATGCTGGAAACTGACATGCCCCAACCACAGCCATTAGGTAATGATATGCAATACGCATTTCCAAGAGATCAAGGCTTACTAAGTTATGGCACAGACCCTAACGAAGCATCTGGTTGGGTTGATGAATCTGGCAGATACAATGCCCCTATGGATTATCCAGAACACGCACCAAACACACCAGAACATAAACAAACATATAACTTTTTACGATTTAACGATTTTGGTGGGGGGATATAATGGCAGGTTTGCTAAACGATGTTTCTATGATGGGATTAAAAGGTTCTAGGAATGTTGACACAACAAAAAGAACGGTTTATAACAACAACCCGATGGCTGTTAGTTTAAGAAATTCTAGTGGTAATGTTATTCCATATAATGGGTTACTTGGGGTGCAGGGGGAATATGAAAAGTCACTTACAGATACGATGGGTCAATATATAGATCCAGCACATGGCTTGAGGGCAGGCATAAGAAACCTGAGAATACAAGCCAAGAATCTTGGTGATGAAAAATCCTTGTACGATTTAATAGCACGATGGCATGGGAAAAATCAAGGGGAACAGAAGACCGCTGATTATGCAAGTATGATAGCAAAATCTATGGGAGATTCCAGAAACCCAAAAGATATAAAGATAGGGGATATTGATTTTAATGATAGTGCTGTAAAAAGTAAAATAATTAATCCAATAATTAGTTGGGAAGGTGGGGGTGCTAGTCTTCCACAACATATAATTGACATGGCTATAGACATGGAACAGCCAAAGCAAGAGCAACGCCCCCAAATGCAACCACAAGTAGGTCTACCACCACAATTTGCTATGGAAGGTTTTGGAACTCCACCACCACTAAAATTAGGTGAACCAACAGGTGAATACACCCCAGAAGGAAGACCATTGTTTTTGAATAATCAAGGTGGTAAATCTTCTGAATATTCGGTTGGCGTTACAGACCCAAGAATAAATAACAAGGCGTTAACACACATCCCAAGTATATATGATGGTAGTATTTTAAACCAAAAAGATGCTATACAGGAAGTTGTGGATGCTGGTGGTTACGACAGATTAACTGGAAGATATATAGAACCCGGTGGAGATCCAAATGCTAGGTCTATGTCTCTTGGAAACATTCCACACCATATTGGTGGGGCAACGACAGATACGAGTAGATACCGACAACAAAGACTTCCATCATTACAGGAAGCGGCAGAGACAGCACAGGTACAGCCAGCCTTAGATCCTTTTCCTTGGCTAAGAGAAACTCACGACAGAAGATCAAAAGTAGGGATGTACCCAGAAAAGAAAAAGTTTAAGTCAAGAAGCATGTATCCGCAACCTAAAAACTTTTAGAAAGGGGTTGACAATCTCTTAGTGTGGGTATAAAGTAACCATACTATGAACTACACACTTGAGTATCACAACAATAATACTATCTGCATAACTAGCCTAGTTCATGGTCTGGGCTTTGATGTTATGTCTAAAGGGGTACGGGCTTTCTCAAGTGGGCTTGTGCCTCTTTTTTTGTTTAAATTCGCTACAGGCAGGGTGGCTTCTTTGTGGCGGTTCTGGGGGTACCGACCTGCTAACCCCCGTTTTTTTAAGGAGATAAAATGACTATATCAGTAGAACAATTAGAATTTAAAAAAGGAAAGATTGGAGCGAGTCAATCAGCGAGTTGTCTTGGCTACAGTAAATATAGTACGCCTGCACAAGAGTTTCATCGTATGCAAGGCAACATGCCAGTGTTTGTTGATACAACAGCTACTCGTGTAGGTAGTGCGATGGAGCCTACTATATTAAATGAGTACAATGTATTGAACGATTACGATGCAGTGCCTTACGAAGAAACTTTAGTACATGCAGACGAACCAAGAATCATAGCTCATTGTGATGCTAAAGATCATAAGCGTAATGTCTTGGTAGAGATTAAGAATGTCGGCCCACGCATGAAAGACAACTGGAAAGATGGGGCACCTGATTACGTTAGGATACAAGCGTGTCATCAGTCGATGTTAGACCAAACACCTGACGTTGATATAGTGGCTTACTTTGGTGGTAATGATGTGCGTGTGTTTCCGCAAGTATTCACCGAAGAAAACTGGGCTTCATTATACGACAGCCTTAAAGATTTCTTGGGTTATGTAGATCGTAACGAATGTCCACCTATCGCTAAAGCTGATCTTCCATTTCTTAAACATTTTTATCAGGATGCAGGAACTTCTATAGAAGCTGATGAAAGAATTTACAATTATGCTAAAAGTCTATATAAGGACAAGGCAAGCCTTAAGCCAAATAAGGATTTAGAGGGACACATCCAAGAAGCTGAATTTGAGATACAAAAGTACATGGGTAACAACTCTACTTTGTTAGATCAGGAAGGTAACACGCTTTACACATGGAAAGAAGGTAAAGCAAAAAGAGTTGTTGACTGGGAAGAATTTACAAAACATGTTTATCAATGTTATTTATCAGAAGTACCCAACGCAATTAGTTGGAACGATATGTTTGACAAGTTTGTTTCAGAAAAGAAAAGTTCAAGACGTTTTTTATGCAAATTAAAATAGGAGCAATACACCATGCCTAAAAAGAAAGTAGAAGCAGTTGAACCAAAGGCAGTTGAAGCACCAGTAGTTGAACCAAAGGTAAAAGCAGAGCCAGTCAGGGCAACCCACGAGCAGGTAATTATTACATTCATGAATAAAGTCATGGCTGAAGTTGGTTATGTACAAAAGAAAGATGAAAACAAGTTTCAGAAGTATAAGTATGCAGGCGAAGGTGCCCTGCTTGCCGCTTTGAGGCCGTCTATGGTCAAACATGGTCTAGTATTATTTCCCTCCGTTAAATCAGTCTCTCCTATTGATGAGTATGGAAACACCCACGTTATTATGAATTACACCCTCTCACATATATCAGGTGCAGTTTGGCCTCATACGCTTCAAGCGGCAGGTTCGGGTAACGATAGAAACAGTAAAGGTGGTGTTGGTGATAAAGGTGTTTATAAGGCGATAACAGGAACAAACAAGTACATGCTTTTTAAATTGTTTCAACTGGAGACAGGTGATGACGCAGAAAAGGCAGACAACCAAGAAGGTAAAGCCAAGGATAGTAACATGGAAAAAGTTATGTCTTACATCAGAACAATCCATCCATCAGCGAGTGAAGAAGATAGGAAAGCGAGAATGGAGTTACTGCACCACATGTTAGCTCAAAAGGGCTTTGATGCGGTGGAGTCACATACCCATGTGTCCGGGGATCAGTGGGCACAATTATCAACCCTAGTTAGGGAGTTACAAAATGTTTAATACTTTTACAGGATTTGGCAGACTTACAGCAGACCCAGAGTATCGGGTAGTGGGTGAAAGCCAAGTAGCAAATTTCACGGTGGCAACAGATACAGGCTACGGTGAAAGAAAGGCACCGCTGTTTACCAAGTGTGCAGCTTGGGGTAAGCAGGCAGAATTGATTAACGGTTCTTTTAAAAAAGGGAATCGCATCTTGATTGTTGGTGAGATGCAACCTAAAAACTGGGAGAACAAAAATGGAGATACGGTTTATGACACACAGGTTAACGTGCGTAGCTTCAACTTTGTTGACCCTAAAGAAGAGGGTGCTAAATCTGCTAAAAAAGATGAAGACGTACCGTTTTAGTAGTTTAAACTAAAAGTAGGGGCTGGTAGTCAAAACAAGGTTAAAAATGACTAACCTTTGGCTGGTATATCTAGTGTCAGCTAATTTAGACTACTAGCCCCTGTTTTGCCACAAATGGCTATGATAAAAAAATATAAAACTCATTTAACAGAGATGTCTAATCTAAAGAAAGTTTTAGAGGGAGATGTCAAGAAGTTAAGAGAAAACTACGCTTCCACAAACAATAGATATGAACTGGATAGAATAGCTAATACAGGTAAGATTAAGAAAGAAAGGTTAGAGCGTATTGTAGAACACATCAAAGAGTGCTACAGCTTGTTGACTAAGTGGGATACAATAACTAACGATAAGTTGAGGGAGTTAATCCACAATGGTAAATCGATCTAAGAAGATAACTAATAAATTCCTTAAGAGCATACCACAGGGTTCGTTAGTAAGAGTTCGTTGGCCTGATGCTTCAGCCGATGCTTGCGATGACGGTTCTCCTGATGAAATATTAAGAGATCATCTTTCTGTAGTGTACGACAGCTATGGTTTGTGGATAGGTGTGTCAAGAGAAGATGTAATTTTAACTAATGACAAGCGTGTTGACAAAGATGAATACAGAGGTAAACTTAATATTCCTAAACGATGGGTCATGGATATAGAGGTGATTAAGTGAATATTGAAGGTATTCGTATTATAAACAAGGATGTTATGACTGGCATATTAGATGTAGAAGACGGATCGGTGCAGACTTGTGTGACATCACCGCCCTACTGGGGTCTTAGGGATTACGGTACTGGTAAGTGGATAGGTGGTGACACTGAGTGCAGTCATGTAAGAGATTCAAAAAAGAGTGAACATACTATAACAGGGCATAAGAATAATCCTATGGTTGGTGATGCCATATACAAGACAGAGTGTCCACGTTGTGGTGCTAAGAGGAAGGACTTACAGTTAGGTCTTGAGGAAACTCCAGAAGAATACATAGATAACATGGTGAAAGTATTCCGTGAGATAAAGAGAGTCCTCAAGGATGATGGAACATTATGGCTTAACCTTGGTGACAGCTATTCAGGCAGTGGCAAAGGGCCAAGCAATTCCTTAAATAAAGAACATCACAACCTAGAAGATACTCACAGTAAAATAGTCCCAAACGGTTTGAAACCAAAAGATTTAGTGGGTATCCCGTGGAGAGTTGCGTTGGCTTTGCAGTCAGATGGGTGGTATTTGCGTCAAGACATAATATGGCATAAGCCAAACCCCATGCCAGAAAGTGTAAAAGATAGATGCACTAAGGCACATGAGTATATTTTCCTATTGTCCAAAAGTAGCAAATATTATTTTGATTACGAAGCATTGAAAGAGCCAACAACAACTTTTAATAACAAAGTAAGAGATCGGGATAAGGGGAAACTTAACAATACCCCCGGCAGATCAAAGATGTCTGGGCTAAAGACAAATGATTATGAGTTTAGAAATAAGAGATCGGTATGGAGCATTAATACTAAGCCATATAAAAATGCTCACTTTGCAGTTTTCCCCCCAGAGTTACCAGAACTTTGCATACTAGCCGGTAGTAAGGAAGGAGATACTGTGCTTGATCCTTTCTGGGGGTCAGGGACTACAGGTGCGGTAGCAAGGAAGCACGGCAGAAAAGTAATAGGTATAGAATTAAACCCTGAATATGTAGAAATAAGCATGGGGAGATTTCAACAACATTATTTAGACTTTGGATGTTA
>Ga0209140_1001697_pt1 | contig 11221 bp, 7 predicted proteins | sample SaaInlV_120m_DNA_3_FD_184666 | JGI IMG/M metagenome (GOLD analysis project Ga0209140, IMG submission 184666) | Marine microbial communities from expanding oxygen minimum zones in the Saanich Inlet - Saanich Inlet SI073_LV_100m_DNA (SPAdes) (version 2) | ecosystem: Environmental > Aquatic > Marine... | reverse complement strand
CCCCATCCGATGGATTGCCACACTACACCTCGGCATTTTCTCCATCGTTTGCAAGGCGCCTGCCGAACAAGATACCTTCCGACCCGAGGCTGGAAAGTTTCCACCTATGGAAAAGGCTCATTCCTACCAAGGCGAGCTCACTTTTGTGGATCATGCCAACCGTCGCGGCAGTATACGCATCGACGGGAACGGTAAGTTTCGATTTACCGACCCGTCCCCCTTTGCCCTACTCCCCTACGGTTTGGTCCGTTACCAGGGAGCTCCGGCCGATCTTCGGGATATCCCTTTGGGTACGGTGATGCACGTAAAAGCCTTTCTTCCACCCGACCCCAAGATATCAGCCGTACCGGTCTTACCCACCGACAACCGGCTAAAAAAATACGGCAATGCAGGAACAGGCGTGGCACCGGCTGAGAACTACGTTTACATACTTGAAGACGAGCCAAGCCATTGCAAACGCCTCGGATTGGTCTGGAAACTTCAGGAAGTGGAGCTGAAGGAAAAAGCCGGCATGATCGTCGCACGCAGGGAGCCCAAAGCAGGCATAGGGCAGATTCATGAGGAAACCTTTTCCGTCGACGCAACCACCCGTTTTTGGCGGGGACGGGAACGACTATGTATCACCGATCTCATGAACGAAAAAACCTGGCCAAAAAACGGAAAAAAAGATCTCAATGACCAAACGGTCTTTCTTGGCATTACCTGGAAACCCACCCCGGGCGGTGTCTTCAAACGCTTTCACGTCAGCGACATCTGGCTGGATGAACTTGCCATGGAACGGGCCGCTCAAATCCAAAACGAAACCCACAAGGCATTTATCAGGAGCCGTTGGATGCCAGGCTGGGTGGACAAGGTCGAATACGGCAAGTTTGGACGGGCCAAAGTTACCGTTACCCTATTCGGTGGCATGGATGACTCCTTATACACCGATTTCAAAAAAGGGGGAAAGGCCATGCTTGCCTCCTCGGAAAACACCTTGAAACATTGGGCGGGAGGGACTGCAGGCACTGCCCAGATGGCAAGCAGGGGGATTTTAATAGAGGTTTCAAAAACCGATAAAAGAGGATCCCCCGGAAGCAGTGGTATTGAGGTAAGTCTCGAGACCAACCTCGTAACGGAAGGCTTTAGACCCGGAAAAGTAATAAGAATCCGTCCCGAAAGTTGGCCGCTACTGGAAGTACCCCGGGAAGAATACATCCACCACACCAGGGACGGAATCGAAAAACGTTTCCCAACCCCGGACATCTTTCCGAAATACTAGACCGACGGAATCCATCCTTATGAAACTAAACTTTGCCCGATGGGTCTCTACACTACACCTAGTCCTGTTCATACTCGTCTCCAATGCACGCCCCGAGGAACAACCGTTCCGGCCGGAGACGGGAAAATTCCCTCCCCTTGAAAAGGCACATTCCTACCGTGGAGAACTTGTTTTCGTGGACCATGCCAACCGTCGCGGCAGCATCCGCATACAAGGTGAAGGCATGTACTTTCGAAACAAGCCGCACCCCTTCGCCATGTTACCCTACGGGATCATTCGCTACCACAATGCTCCTGCCCAACTCCGCGACATTCCATTGGGCACCGTGCTGCACGTACGGGCTTTTCTCCCTCCTGATCCCAAGCTCTCCGCCGTACCCGTGTTGCCAATCAACAACCGCAACAAGACCGCCGGCTATAGTGGCAAAGGCATCGCCCCGGCCGAAAACCACGTGATTCTTCTTGAAGACGAAGCAAGCCACTGCCTGCGAGAGGGCAAAGTATGGGAGCTGAAGGAGGTGAATATCAAAGACGGCGCCGGCAAAATCATAGCCCGACGAGAATCCAAGAACAGCGGAACCAAGGCTGAAGAGGAAACGATGACCTTCGATGCCGCCACCCGCATATGGCGAGGCCTGGAGAAGCTTCAAGTGGCTGACCTCGTCCACGAAGGCACTTGGCCTGAGAGCGGAAAGAAATCCCTCAAAGACCAGGCGGTCCTGCTCGGCATCACCTGGAGGCCCACGCCGGACGGTGTCTTTACCCGCTTTCACGTCTCCGACGTCTGGCTCGACGACGTTTCGATTCAACGGGCCGCCCGCAACCAGACCGAGACGCACAAGGCGTTCATCCGGAGCCGCTGGATGCCTGCCTTTGTTGATGCCATAGAGTATGGTAAATTTGGCACTGCCACCGTTACCGCCACCCTCTTCGGCGGCATGGACGATTCCCTCTACGCGGATTTCAAGAAGGACGTTTCCGCAATGATGAATCCCGTCGAGAACACCTTGAAACACACCCACGGGGCCTATGGCCCCGGCCATATGGCCTGCAGAGGCCCAATCCTTGAGGTCACAAGGCTCGAAGGCGATGCTCCGCTTGGCAGCAGCGGTATCCGGATTCGATTCAAGACCGACCTGATCATCGAAGGCATCCGTCCCGGACGGGTTGTCCGTATCTGTCCAGGAAGCTGGCCACAGGTCCAAATACCACGTGAGGAATACCTCGGAGGAAACAAGCCTGAAGAACGCTTTCCTACTCCTGCCATCTTTCCGAAGTATTGAGTCCTCGTCAATTGTGACAGCTATTCAATGAGCCCAAAAAAGAATTCTCTAAGAACATTCATATAACATTTGAATCAAGAACCTTTTGAAAATATAAATTTCAGTATGCTTAGAGCCATAATTTTGATGATTTCACTGCCGATTACTTTGCTATCGGCCAACAAATCATTTGAAGGTTTCCTCAACGACCATTGCATCAGTTGCCACGGCCCAAAGAAGGAAAAAGGTGACTTGCGCATCGACAAGCTTTCGCGGGATTTCAAGGTGGGCGCGGACGGACATCTCTGGGCGGAGATCGTGGAACGGATCAATGCCGGGGAAATGCCCCCGAAAAAAGAACCCCGACCGACCGAAAGCGAGATCGCATCGGTCATTGGCCAGCTTGACACCAGAATTAGCGAAGGCCGTGCCGCCCGTATGGCCGCCCGACCACCGGTCGCCCACTATAGGCTCAGCCGCAAGGAATACCGGAATACGGTCCACGATCTCCTGGGCGTCCGCTACGATCCCACGAAACCAGGTGAGTTGAACGCGGATCCGCTTTGGCACGGTTTCGAGCGCATCGGCTCCCTGCTTACACTTTCACCCTCGCATGTCGAACGGTACTACAAGGCCGCCGAAACCGTACTAGCACGGGCCTTTCCGCTCAAGCCGGTCGAAGCCAAGAAAGTCAGAATGACGGCAGCGGACATTCACTATAATGGAGGTAAGCAGCAACAAAAGTACCTCGATCAATTCGGTATCAAGAGGCCCTTGCGTGCCTTGATTTTCCCAGGGCGACTGCAACAAGCCTTCAGGCATAATTGGTTTGGAAGAACCGGCCCCGAGCACAGCGGGCTTTATCGGGCAAAAATGCAAGTCAGTGGCATTCGTCCCAAAGGTGGCCAAGTCGCTCACTTGCGAATTGGCAAGAGGACTTTTGAGGCGGCCAACGAGGGACTTTTGGAACTCGATGTCATGGGCCCCGAAGACAAGCCGGAAATCCTCAAATTCGAAGTGTTCTTGGAGATGCCCGCCAGCCTGGACTTCAACCTTATTGCATCCGACATCATCGATCGGCGCAAGGGGGCTCATTACCGAAACGCCTTTTCCAGCACCAGCTACATATTCACCCACAGCAGCGAAACCACCCTGCTCAACCCGATCGCTCCCAAGATGTTCGACGAGGAGGGGAACGGCATCTTCTCCTTCGTCCTGCTGGACTGGATCGAATGGGAAGGACCAATCGTAAGCGAGTCCGAGAAGGCAACCCGCAATGGATTGCTCCCTGAAAACAACGCAACAAGTACGGAAGTCGCTCAACTGTTGAAAAATTTCGCTGAACGGGCTTGGCGCCGCCCAGTGAAGATCAACGAACTGCAACCCTATCTTCGTTCCTATGAGGAAGAACGAAAGCTTGGGGAAAAGGTCTTCGACGCTTATCAGGTGGCCCTGCTCGGGATGTTGACTTCACGGAACTTCACCTACCTCGTGGAAGGGGACGTCAAAGCCCGCGAAAGACTCAATGACTGGGAACTGGCCTCCCGCCTTTCCTATTTCCTCTGGAGTTCCATGCCGGATCCATCGCTCTTTAATACGGCAAAAGAGAGCAAACTGACTAGTGACAAAAAAGCCCTCGCGGCACATGTAGACCGGATGCTCGCCGATTCCAAGATCGAGCGGTTCATCGAGGACTTTCCCCGCCAATGGCTTCAGCTCCACAAGCTCGGGATGTTTCCGCCCGATCTGAAACTCTATCCGGACTACGAAGTCTGGCTGGAGGCCAGCATGCGAGAGGAAGTGGTTCAATATTTTGACGAAGTCTTCCGTCAAAACCTAGCCATCGACTCTTTTCTTCAATCCGACTGGACGATGGCCAACCCTCGCCTGTGCGACTTCTATGGATTCCCCGAACCGAACAAGGGAGGCTTTCAGCGGGTTGCCCTCCGCCCCGAAGACAACCGTGGCGGACTTCTCACCACGGGGGCGATCCTTGGGCTTACTTCCGATGGCACGCGACATCGCCCCGTGCACCGTGGAGTCTGGGTCAGCGAGACCATCTTCGGCAAAACCCCGCCTCCACCTCCCGCCAACGTCGACCCGATCGAACCGAACCCGCCGGACAGCCCCAAGGCGACCATTCGACAAAAGCTGGAAGCTCACGCCCATAACCCGAACTGCGCTGCCTGTCACAAAAACATCGACCCCCTCGGCTTGGCCTTCGACCAGTTTGATGCCATCGGCCAATGGCGCACCCACGAGCGCGTAGAAAAGGGTACGGGTTCCAACCCGCCGGTCAACCCAGGCGGTAAAATGCCGGACGGAAGAACATTCAGCGATGCCAGCGAGTTCAAGAACCTGCTCATCGAGGACCGTGACCGCTTTCTCAAAGCCTTCGTCGAGCACCTTTGCACCTATGCCCTTCGCCGGGTCCTTACCATCGATGACCGAGAAGACATTCATTCCATCGTTGAAGAAGCGAAACGAACGAACTACAAACTTAAGGACATCGTCCGGGCCGTGGCCCTGGCCGACTTCATCCAAAAACGCTAAGCAATCATGAGTAACCTAAACACACAATCCTGGCTGATCAACCGGCGGCACGCCCTGAAAGGGCTCGGTACATTCATTGCCCTCCCCCTCCTCGACTGTATGACTCCCCTCCGAGCGGCCGAGCCAATCATGCCTCGCCGAAGCGCCTTCATCTATCTTCCTAACGGGGTCAACACCCTCGACTACCAGATTATTGCCGATGGAGCGGACTACGAGTTTTCACGTTCCCTTAAACCCCTCGAGAAGCACCGAAGCGTCGTCACCCCCATCAGCGGCCTCCACCACCCGGGTGGATTGGGACATCACCACAACTGCCAGAAAATCTGGCTGACCGGAGGCAAACTTGGCCCCTCGGACAGTAACACAATTTCCATTGACCAACGAATGGCCGAACTGACGGCACCACACACGCGCTTTCATTCGCTCGAGCTAGCCAACGCAGGGGAATCACTTGCCTGGACAGCCGACGGCATCCGTTTACCAGCGATGAGCCGATGCAAGCAAATCTTCGCTCACCTTTTCGAGGAACCCAAGAATGGTACTGATGCCCAGCGTCGGGCCCTTCGACGCAAGGGCAGCGTGCTCGACGCGAACCTCGAGGAAGTGCGTAAGCTGGAGAAACAAATTGGAGCGGAGGACAAGGGGCGAATGAACCAGTACCTCACTTCCGTACGCGAGACCGAGATTCGCACCGAGAGGGCTGATGCCTGGCTCGACGTACCACGCCCGAAAATCGCCGAGACCGACCGCAAGCGGACCAATAGAGACATTCCTCAGACTCAAGCGGGGGAATACTTCAGGACCATTTACGACCTGATGGTACTGGCCTTCCAAACCGATGCCACCCGCGTCGCCACCTTCAGCAGCGGCAACGAGGGCCGAGGACTTCCCATTCCCGAGCTTGGCATTTCCCAGTCCCGTCACGAACTCAGCCACCACAACGGCGACCCCAATCACATGGAGAACCTTACGCTTAGCGACGCCTTTTCCTTCGAACAGTTCGGCTACTTCATCGGCCGACTGGCCGAGACCAAGGACTTGAACGGCAAACCCCTGCTCGACTCCACCATGGCCCTCATGGGAGGAGGCATGTCCTATGGACACAGCCACGGAAACGCCAACCTGCCTCTTGTTCTCGCCGGAGGAACCGGCCTTGGCATCAAGCATGGACGGCACCTCGATTTCAACAAAGGCCACTTTGACGGCTACAGCCTCGACAACGCGGGAGCTCACTACCGCCTCTGCGGTCGCCCGGCCAACGCCGATGCCCACATGAGCAATCTATTGTTGTCCATGGCCCAGAAGATGGGCGTGCAAAGCGACCAGTTCGGCGGCAGCAACCAGGCCATGGACTTGGGGTGATTCGCTTCCTTTTACTTTCTTTTATTGCCTCCTTGACCGCTCAGCTTTGGGCGGAGGAAGAAGCTTTTCGACCGGAACAAGGAAAATTTCCCCCAATCGGAAAAGCCAAGGCCTATCGGGGAGAACTCGTTTTCGTCGACCACGTAAACCGCCGGGGCAGCCTACGTTTGTTCGTGGACGGCTATTTCCGGGAACGCAGGCTTCACCACTTCGCCATGTTGCCTTATGGAATGATTTATTATCGAGGAGCCCCAGCTGATCTTAGGGACGTTCCCTTGGGAACCATCCTCTATGGGGAATTTTTCCTCCCCTGCGACCCCAAGCTTTCGGCCGTGCCCAACTCCAAGGGCACGGATCCCGCAACCCCAGCTGAAAATCATGCGATTCTTCTGGAGGACGATCTGAGCTTTTGCCTTCGTCAAGGCAAGGCCTGGAAATTGAGGGGAGTGGACCTCACTAAGGAATCCGTAAAATACTCGACCTCGTCCAACGGGAACGAGGGCCACTTGATGGCCAGCCTGGATCGAAAGGAAGGGGAGGAAGGACTTGGGGGGGAGCACAGGGTCACCATCGACGGCTCAACCCGCATCTGGCGAGGTCGCGAACTGCTCGGCATCGACGACCTGATTGCCGAAGGTCTCTGGCAAGCCAAGGAAAAGAATTCCATCGCAGACCTTCATGTGCAACTCGCCCTCACTTGGCATCCCCGATACCTCTACCAAGAGTTTCATACTGCCGATCTCTGGTTGAACGAGGCCGCAGTCAAGGTCGCCCAGGAACGCCAGAGACAAAGGCACATCCGCTTCATCCGCTTGCGCTGGATGCCCGCCTGGGTAGACGCGATCGAGTACGGAAATTTTGGGGACGCCAACGTCACGGTCACGTTGTTCGGAGGAATGGACGAATCGCTTTACGCCGACTTCAAGCCGGGTTCCGGCGGACAGATGGCAGCGGCCGAGAACACCCTGCGTACTTATTGGCCTGATCACGACGGAATGGAGGGCAAGATCGTTGCCGTGGAGAAGACGGAAGGAGAGCCCCCATTCGGCAGTAGCGGAATCCAAGTGAAGTTTTCCATGAACTTGATTCTGGAAGGATTTCGCCCGGGTCGAATCGTCCGCATCCGCCCGAACAACTGGCCCAAGAACAAACCTCCCAAGGAGGAATTGATCGGCGACTTCGAGACCCGCTGGCCCAGTCCCGATATTTTCAAGCAATAACAAGACCATGACACGATGCCTCTTTCTGACCTGTTTCTTACTGGCATGGTCGCATTGTTGTTTCGGCAAACCCTTTTACGTCTATTCGCCTTGTAGCAATTCAAACTCCCTCTGGATCGTCAAGGCGGCCCCGAAATAAGATGGCCTTGACTTGAAGGTCGCCAAAAAGATCGACTTGGGCATTTCCGGGCGAGTCATCACCGCACACCAAACCGCTACTCTACGTCACAGCGACTGGGGGAGAACTGGTTAAAGTCCCATCAAAAAATATTTAAAAATATTTTTACGCAGCACATACATAAGAAAGGTTTATTACTTCGTACCATGATGATCCATAGTTATCCACGCCGCCCTGAACAAAAATGGTGGTAAATTGATATTTTAAAAGTGTCCACGCCTTTTCACTTCGGATAGGCACCTGTTGGGAATCAATATTAGCTTATTTTTCATCTTTGAAAAATGTATTAATCAGTTCCCCATCATATGAAGCATACAAAACTGTCGCCATATCCGTTTCTCCAACAACAAAATTCCCTTGGTAATCTAAACTAATAAGCCCGTAATAACGTGAATCTTCATTTCCATCACCAATAATCTCTGTTACCGCCTCTTTTAAGGACTTCCCACATTCGACATAACTGACAACACGTGCAGCAACGGCATAATTAACAATATGTTCACCTCTTCCTGTGCAAGAAACACCGCACATATTCGAGACATAGGTTCCAGCAACAGTCGCACTATCCCCAATTCTTCCTGGAAGCTCATAGCCAACACCACCTGTTGATGTTCCTACACAAATGATGCCTTTGTCATCTAACGCAACTGCCCCAACAGTTCCCGTATCTCCCGAACGCTACTCTTTAAATTCTTTTAAACGGTCTTCTGTGATTGGATCAAAGTATTTCACATTATTTTTCCGTGCATATTCACAAGCTTCACGCCCTCCTAAAACTGTATGTTTTTCTTTAGATAATAAATCTGCAATCTGAATTGGGTTTTTTACATTACTAATATTAATGACTCCCGAAAAACGACTATCATCTGAACTCATAATCGCTGAGGACATTCGAACCCTCCCATCACGTTGCAATTTTGATCCTTTTCCTGCATTGAAAATCGGATTGTCCTCCAACAACTTTATTGCTGTTATCACCGCCTCTCTTGAACCCTTTTCTCTAAGAATCGGATATGCTTTTTTGATGATTTTTGAAAGTGCTAAATGATATTGCTTGAAAGAAAACATACTCCCTTCCATCTGACCTGCACCACCATGTATAATTAACTTTGGAATGCTAATTTGGACCTCTTTTTCTTTGAAAGCAATATCTCTTTCATGAAATCAAGATTTGCATCCGCACTATTAAAAATTGGAATATTCGAAAATTCGGACAACTCTTTCATATGAAGAGGCGAACTAGAGCAGACACCCGAAATTGCATCTGGAGTCAATTCGAATTTTTCCTTCAATACTTGCAATCCCCCAATAGCGCCAAATGCATCATACGAACAAAAAATAAGTTTATGTATTCTTGACCTCACATCTTCATGAGCAAGTAACATAGCCGTTTCTCTTTGTAAAATACCATCCGCTAACTCAACCACCCAGAATTTTTTTGGATCGTTCGCATACTTTAAATCAATCTTGTTAAAAACATCTAACATTTTATCTTCACTTAATTTATAAGTTGAGGGATAACCTAAATAAGTGAAATCTAAATATTTATCAGCTCCTGCATCATTCATGGATAAAATATCTTTCAAACTAGCTGTACCCGTAACTTTGGATGCATTAACCGTGTAGCCCATATTACTTAGTGCCCAGCAACACGCTGCCGCAGCCATACTTTTACCTGAATTCATCGACGTCCCACAAACTAAAACTAGTTTAGCTCTTGATTTCTTTTTCGTAACCAATCGAGGATTAATTAAGTTGTAATCTAATGTATTTACAACGTTTCCATCAACCGTACAGACATAGCCTAATACTTCTATTTTTGTAGGGTCTTTAACCAAAGAGTTTTTTACAATGACATTTCCAACAACACCTGATCTAGCCAACAAATCCACTTTTTCAACTGGCTCTTCAGGAACGTGACCTTCATAATAATCAGGTGCATATCTGTGACCAAATACAAAAACGCTCAAAGAACCGTTATGAATCATATGTATTCTGGCCGATTTATTTTCTAAGTTCGAATGCTGACCAACACTCACAATCCGACCATAGACAATATCCCCCACCTGTGGCACACGCCCTGGCATTGCTTGATAAAACTTTAAAAACTTAGACTCCACTCCATACGCCGCACTCGGAACCGTTACACCTTTCTTTATTTTTTGCATTTCAATCTCCTGTTAATACACGACCATTGTTAAAAGTTAACTAATATATCACCGAAATTTAAAATTTAAAACATATTTTATTAGGTAAATATTCTTATTTTCTAACGGAACTTGAGTTAATTTTAAAGTTAAAATCTTGGGAAAACGGAAGGATAATAAAACAAAGTAACGAAACGGGAGTAGTTATTTCTCGTGTTTTATATGTTTTATCATCGATAATTGAACTTTTGGAATTGTGCGAGGATTTACATTTAGTACATCGAATAACGTTTTTTTTGATATGAAAGGGGCACCAGTTGGGCACCAACACGGGAGCCATCACCCCGCTTTAACCCAAGGACGCTAAGCCTCCGCAAGGCACCGGACCCCGCCACATGGCCTACCACCCCACCCTCCCCATGGTCTACTTCAGCAACGAGCAAGGCATTTGGCTCTCCACTTACCGCCGCGAGGCCAACGGGCAACTGAAGATCGAACAGGACATCAATGTTCTCCCTCCTGGAATGTCTAAGATCGGGCTGAGCGCCTCCGATCTGGTAGTCACTCCTGACGGCAAGCATCTCTTCGGGGGTTTGCGCGGACACAAACAAGATTTCGATCGGATCGCAAGCTACCAAGTCCTTGATCACTGGCAAGCCAAGTTTCTAGGTCTGACATTGTCCCCCGATGGAAAATTCCTCCTGGTCTCAGCCACCACCGGGGCCAGCCTAACCGCCTACCGGATTTCAGCGAACGGCGATCTCAAGCGAGTCGCTACCTTGAAGTGGGAACCCGGCATGTCCGACTTGGTGGCTCGGAAAAAGGGTTCCAAAACGCTTAATAGTCCTTGAGCAAGGAAAGCCTTCCCATTTTGATGCTTTCAAAACCTAGATACGATGAATGTACAAACAAGCAAATGGCTTATGACCCGCAGGCATGCGTTACGAGGAATCGGGGTAAGCCTGGCCTTGCCCATGCTCGAGTGCATGACGCCTCTGCGAGCTGTGCCTAAACAGCCCGAGATTGCCCGGAGCGTTTTCATGTACATCCCCAACGGGGTAAACACCCTGGATTGGCAGATCACCAACGCCGGCAAGGATTACAAGTTTTCCCACACGCTCAAGCCACTGGAGAAGTTTCGCGAGGTAATCACTCCGATCAGCGGCTTACACCATCCAAACGGCTTGGGGCATCATCACAACTGCGCCAAGATCTGGCTGACCGGAGGAAAGCTTGGTG
>Ga0209140_1001696_pt1 | contig 11228 bp, 19 predicted proteins | sample SaaInlV_120m_DNA_3_FD_184666 | JGI IMG/M metagenome (GOLD analysis project Ga0209140, IMG submission 184666) | Marine microbial communities from expanding oxygen minimum zones in the Saanich Inlet - Saanich Inlet SI073_LV_100m_DNA (SPAdes) (version 2) | ecosystem: Environmental > Aquatic >... | reverse complement strand
CCATTGATATATTCATAGAACCAATTTTATCATTACCTTCACTAACTGAAACAAAATAACCATTTTCAAATTTTTGAATTTTTAAAGAAAAACTACGATTTTCTAATTGTACCAATTTATGTAAAAATCCATCTGATGAATTCAATAATTCTTGAAGATATTCTGAGTTTTTATTACTATTGATCTAATAGAATTGGATTTTTTTTACATTTCTTTTCATGTTTATCAATAAACACATATGGTTTATCACAATATTGACATGATGTTTTTTCTTTTGATTTTGTTGTTTTAGCTTTTGTTGTTTTAGCTTTTGTTGTTTTAGCTTTTGTTTTAGCTTTAGATTTAGATTTTGGTTTTGCTTCAGCTTCTGCAAGTTCTTTTTCCATAGCTGAAATCGAATTAGCTTCAGCCTCAATTGAATCAGCTTCAACTCTTGCGCGTAATTTTGCTTTGTATTTCAAATTACGTGGTTTTGTTCTTAATCTATATCCACAACAAGGACACCACAGTCCTTCCCATTTAATGAAAATTTCACAAATTTGACATCTTCTTTGCCCAGATGCATATCTACCTGTACCAACTGGTTTTTGAGCTTTGTATCTAACACAAATTCCTTTACATGTCATTTTAGTATTTTATATAGAAATTATATGTATATAAGCATGGATCGCTATAAATTATAAAATTTAATAAAAAAACATATAATTATTTTATATTATTTCATTATAGAATAATAATTTTCAAAAAAAACCTAAAAATGTACAATAAATATGTATTGTTAATTATACAATGATATTTTTTGTAATTATAATTATTAGTCGCAATAAATTTCAAAAAAATCTTATAATTTTGAGAAATAATTAAAAAATTTATTGTAATAGTTTGAATTTTTTTATTTACAATAATTAAGATTGAAACTTCAAAGATAAATTACTGTATGTATCATGAAATACATGGCAGGAAAAATTACTTCAAAAGAATTAATGTCTCAAAAAAATGATTTTGTAATTATTGATGTTAGAGAATATGATGAATTGTCAGGTGGGATTATTGAAAATTCAACACATATGCCTTTAGGATTGTGCATTAGAAATGTAAAGAAAAATCAAATTGAAGATTTGAAAGATAAGAAAATTTGTACATATTGTGGAACTGGATATAGAGGCAATATTGCAGCTGATGAATTAATTAAAGGTGGATTCAATGCAATAACCCTAGACGGGGGTTATTCAGCATGGATGTAAAGAATTCCATTGATGAAGAAAATAAGAAAATAGATGAAGAAAATAAGAAAATAGATGAATACAATCGTAAAGTCGATAAATATAATGAAGAATTAGATAATGGAGAAAATCCTAAAAATGATTTTTAATAGAACTTGACAATGAACGACAATTCCCAAATACCCACTAAAGAAGAAATTATTAAAAATATGGCAAAACACTTGCAAACTCACATGCAAGATGGAGAAGAAGTATTACTTAGAACATATGATCTAGCTTTTATCAAAGGTAAAATGGAAGCTATCGCTGAAATGAAGGAAGAAAATAGTAAAAAAGAAAAATAAAAAATTTATTACAAAATTTAGAATTATAAATTTTTTAAAAAAATTATGCTTTCAAAATAGTAGAAACAACATGTTTTACCATATCATCAAAATTAGAATTGACATTTGAATCAATCTCAGACAATTTAGATTCACCGTCTTGTGCAATTTTTGCAGATTCAGTATTTGCCTTTTCCTTTGCTGCATTAATTATTACTTCAGCTTCTTTAGTTGCCATTTCACGAGTTTTTTCTAATAATGCATCAATTTCAGTTAAAGTTTTAACATTTAGTTGTTTTTTCATATCTCCTACTTTACCAGTTAAAGAATCAAGATCATCTTCTAAGACATTCAAAGTCTTAATTATTCCAGTAACTTTGGATTCTGCTACATCAGTCATTATAATCAGAATTCATAAATTCCATTATTAAATCATTCATTTTTAGGCACAAAAAGTGGATTTTAACCAGTTGTTAAAAGTAAAATTGCTCGAGCTAGATCGCCTTTAGCCTCTTCTAAAGCACTTTTTGCTTTTTCCTCATCAACACCAGCCTGCTGACTAACTAATTGAATATCTTCGTCTGAGAAGATTGGAACCTCTAATTCTGCTTCCTCATAGCTATCTGCAGTTACGGTAAAAATAGAGCTATCTTTTCCTTTCATTTCAGTAACAGAAGGTTTTGAAATAATGATTTCTTTTTTATCAGTTTTAATAATAACTTCTTGAACATTTTGTAACTCGTTCATATCAAGACCCATCTTATCCATCATTCTTCGCATTTCACGATTACCTCCTCGCATCATACCACTATCTCCTCCTTACGACTTTTTAAACTATCTCTAACTTTAATTGCCACACCTCGATTAAAATCAGAAATCATTTCAGAGGATAAAATGGCTTTACCTACTGCAATTACATTATTCTCAAATAATATCGGGGTATCAGCTGCAACACGAACATTTTTTCCACACCATACAACATGTTTTGAAAATACAGATCTTCCCTCCATTACAAATGGGGCAGCATCCTTGTTAATTTCAATACAATTTTCTCGAAAGGTTTTACTTTGAAGTAGCATTTGAGCAAAATCAATACTGATTGCCAAACTTCCATTAATTCTCAAAGTACAAAGGAGTTTTCCTTTATGAGAAACTGTTCTAATTCTACCAGTTTTTCGGGATAAAATAACATCAATATCTTTTGGCAAGTATTTTGAGGAACCAGGGCCAAATAATGCATCTAGTGATTGTTGAAGTTTTAAAAAATGTTCCACAATATACTGAAAATAATTGGAAATATTAGTTAATGCTAATCTATAGCAAAAATAAATAACTATATAGATAGTTTTTTAATCATTAGATTATGGAAGAACAAGGAGAAACCAGAAAAATACAGTTTACAGGTAAATCAACATATACAGTTTCACTGCCTAAACAATGGATTAGTGAGTTAGGGCTTAAACAAGGTGATCAAGTAAGAATGGTTCGAAAAGGTTCATCCACTTTAGAACTATATCCACCAAAATTTGAATCTCGTGTACAAAAAAAAGAAGATGCCACTATAGAAATTAATGAAGATGAAAAACCAGATTCCATAGTTAGAAAATTAATTTCATTATACTTTTTAGGATTTAAAACAATTAATTTAAAATCAAAAAGTGGAAGATTAACACCAACACAAAGAAACACTGCAAAAGAAGCTGTCAAAAGAATGCTAATGGGTTCTGAAATAATATCAGATTCAAGTAATGGAATAACAGTTCAGGTTTTAGTAAATTTGTTAGAATTATCAGTTGATGGTGCTTTCAAACGAATGATACACTTAGCAAAATCAATGTCAAATGATGCAATTTTAGCAGTTAAAGAAAATAATCTAGATTTAGCACAGGAAGTAATCAATACAGATGATGAAGTAGATAGATTTGGATTTTATATTATTCGTCAATTAAAAATTGCAATACAAAATGAACATGTTTTAAAAGAAATGGGATTTGCTAATGCCAGAAATTGTTTAGGATATAGATTAGTTGTAAAGAATATTGAGAGAACAGGAGATCATGCATCCTATATTGCAAAGGATCTTTTAGAATTTAAAAAATCAATTAAAAAAGAGATTTTAGATAAACTACAAGAAATGAATGATTTTTCATTAACTGTATTAGATGAATCATGTTTGGCTTTATTCAAAGAAGATTACTATCAAGCTGAAAAAACTATCAAAAAAGTGGAAGAAATTAGCAAATATGAAAAAAAGATTAGAGACGCGTCAAAATCACTAAAAGAGGATGAGGAGATATACAGAGTTAGAAGATTGGCTGAAAATATAAGAAGAATTTCTGAATATGCTAGTGATATTGCAGAAATTGTGTTAAATATGAATATAGAGAAAACATTGAAAAAAACGGAATAATCTTACAAAATGGACAAAGCAATTCTCATTACATATGACAAAGAAGATACGATAAATGAAGCAAAAGGGCTATGTGAAGCTGCAGGATACGAAGTAGTTCACATTATTCAAGAAAATTATCTTCAAAAACCAAAATATGGAATTAGTGGAGGAGTATTAGAAAAACTACAAGAAATTGCAGATAAAATCCGACCAGATGTAATAGTATTTGATGAAATTCTAAAACCTAGTCAAAATTATAATTTAGCAACTGAATTACAAAGAGAAGTTTTAGACAGAGAAGGATTAATTCTAGAAATTTTTGAAAGCAGGGCATCTAGTGCAGAGTCAAAATTACAAGTAAAATTAGCACAATTAAGATACGAAATGGTTAGGGCAAAAGAAAAAGTTCGTTTAGCCAATATGGGTGAACAGCCAGGATTTATGGGAATAGGAAAATTTGAAGTTGATGTTTACTATAATGACATAAAACATAGAATGCAGACAGTAAAAAAGAAATTACAAAAAGCAGGAAAGCAAAGAGAACTTCACAGACAAGGAAGAAAGAGAATGGGATTTACAACAATTTCATTAGCAGGATATACATCTGCAGGAAAAACAACATTGTTTAATAAAACTACAGGTGAAACAAGAACCCAAAGTAAGGAATTGTTTACAACATTATCCACCACTACAAGAAGAATCATAATTAATCAAGAACCAGCATTAATTGCAGATACAGTAGGATTCATCAGTAAATTACCTGCATACATGATTGATGCATTCAAATCTACATTAGAAGAATTAACTTATTCAAATATAATTATTTTAGTAATTGATATTAGTGATTCACAATTAGAACTTAAGAAGAAATTTGCTAGTTGTATGCGAACATTAGATGAATTAGGAGTTAAAAAAGAAAAAATTATTTTTGCATTAAATAAATCAGATTTAATTAAAGAAGATCAAATTGATTATAAAAAAGAATTACTAAATTTAATTGAAAATGAAAAAGTAGTTTTAGTATCTTCAAAAACAGGTGAAAACATTAAAGAGTTAAAGGAATTGATTCAAAATATAATTATAAATCAAAATCCACATAAATATAAAAAAAATGAAGTAGAAGGAGTTGCAAACACATTTGGTAATTGAAGTTGTTAGGATAGGTCAACGCGTTGTAAGAGATGACAGAGTTACAACTCATGTTGCATTAGTGTCAAGATCTTTTGGGGCAGAAAAAATATTCATGACAGAGGTAAATCCAGAAATTAAAGATACATTAGACAAAATCAATAGTACATGGGGCGGGAATTTTGTTGTTGAGTTTATCGATAATTGGAAATCAGTTGTTAAGAAAAAGAAAGAAGATGGATTTAAGATAATTCACCTATCTATGTATGGTGAAAAAATCAATGATATACAAAACCAATTACGTAAAGAAGAAAAGATGCTAGTTGTAGTAGGAGCAGAAAAAGTGCCAAGAGAAATTTATGAATTAGCTGATTACAATATAGGCGTTGGAAGCCAGCCTCATTCAGAAATTAGTGCGTTGGCCATATTATTAGATAGAATTCAAGATGGTGAACAATTTGAGAAAGTCTTCCCAGATGCCAAAAGAAAGATCATACCCACAAAAAATGGTAAAAATGTCGAAGTAAATGAGACAAGGGATTAATAGTAGAAACTTAGGAGTGATTAGAGTTGGTAGACAAATACGAAGATCCTTTTGTTAGAATTGCCTCAATGATTGGTGGCGATGAATATCTCAAAGTTGCAAGATCGTTGTTAAAAGCAGAAGATGCAACTGATGAAGAAATTGCAAGTTCCACAGGTCTTAGAATTAACATGGTAAGAAAAGTATTGTATGATCTTTTTGGAAAATCTTTGATCACAGGTATTAGAGTTAAAGATGAAAGAAAAGGTTGGTTTGTCTATAGATGGAGAACACGAAGAGAAGAAGTTGAACATTTTATTGAAAATCAAAAAAAGAAAATTGGAGAAAGATTACAACAGAGATTTGATTATGAAAATGCTTCTGACTTTTATCATTGTGGAAATGAAGACTGCCCAAGAGTTACATTTGAAGAAGCACTTGATGGGATGTTTAAATGTCCATCATGTCAGGATGTATTAAATATTAAAAAGAACGAAAAATCTAGAAAAGCATATTCAAAGAAGATTGATGAAATTAAAAAAGATATGCAACAAACTTTTTGATCAGTTAAAAATAAAATATATTAATTTAATAATTAAAATCTAAAATTCGGTATCATTATCTTCTTCATCTTCTTTATCATCTTCTTCATCATCACATTGTTCTAATTCCATATGACTAGGAATTCCATCATCTTGGAAAAAAATCTCAACACAAATAGTGGTATCCAATGTTGAAGCTAATGTTTCAGCTAAATTTTTTGGAAAATTACCTAGTCTACCAGGATCAGCAGAATAACGATATTCAGTGATTTGCTCCTCATGATGAAAATCAATTTCAATATCACCAGTAGTAAATTTTCTAACCCTAATTACTTCACCAAATACACTTGAAGTCAAAGTTAATTTCCTTGATTAGAAACGTCACGAGTAAGATTTTCAGCTAATTCCTCGTAATGTTGTCTTGATTTTCCCAATTGATTTAATTGTGATTCTTCAATTCCAGAAAGTTCTTTGTCAACTTTTTCAGAAACATATTGTAATCTTGCTTCAGCCATCATGAATAATTTGTTGTTTTCTTTCCACAAATGTTCGGTTATATGATCAACATAAAGTTGCATATCAGAAATTAATTTCTCAGAATTTCCTGATGAAAGATATTCTTTTGCAGAAATTTCCATTTCATTTCCAATTTCTCGTGAACGTTCATGATCAATTAACATCATTGCAATAGGTCCCATTTTACTTGGTAATCCTGCTTTTTCTAATGCAGGAAATAATGATTTTTCTTCTTTTGTGTGATGACAAACATCAGTAAAATTTTTTGAAAAATCAATTACAGGAAGTAAAATTGATTCAGGGATTTGTGTATTGTTATTTAATAATTCAATTGTAGATTGCATTGATTTAATGACTTTTTCAATCAATTCGTGATCTTTTCTAAGTGAAGTAGTAGACATAATTACAAAAAATAAAATCCAATATCTATATCTTTTTAATAAAAATAATTAAAAGATAGAAATTAGTTAACGAGTATTCGTTAACAATGGGTTTAACGATTAGATAGGCTGTTTGCTTTAACAAATGCCCAGATTTTTTTGGTCATCTCACTAGGAGCGATTGGTTTCTTTCCAAATACTTTTTCTACAGTCTCTTGACGACCTGCAAAATTAATGGCGTATCCTCCAAATGCTGGTTTCTTTGCTTTTGATTTAGTAGCAGCCTTCTTTTTAGGTGCAACTTTCTTTTTTGTTGCAGCCTTCTTTTTAGGTGCAACTTTCTTTTTTGTTGCAGCCTTCTTTTTTGTTGTAGCTTTCTTTTTAATTGCCAATTTCTTGTAATTTTATTTGAGATAAAGTATAAGAACTTACACTTTGAGATAATTGAGTACAAGATAATTTTTGAGCCTCTTAATTGATTTTAATTTTAATTTAGGAGAATTTGTGATTTTTGCAAATCCTTTTCCTTCAACAAAAGAAATAGAATCATTGCCTCCAATCAGATAAGGAGATAAAGTAACAATTAATTCATTAAAAATATTATTTTTTATAAATTCCCAATTTACAGTACCACCACCTTCAACTAAAATAGTTTTAATTTTTTTAGTTGAAAGTTTCTTCATTAATAATTTTAGATTAACAGAATTCTCTCCAGATACAATTATTTCAACAGGTAATTTTTTTAATTTTAATAAATTTTTATCAGTAATTTTTTTTGAAACAACAATTATAGTAGGAATTTCACTACTTGTTTTAATAATTCTAGAAGTAATTGGTATTGTACCTTTAGAATCTAAAATTACTCTTATTGGGTTTTTTCCTTTAGTGTGACGTACTGTTAATAATGGATCATCTTGTAGTAGTGTATTTTTTCCTATAAGAATTGCATCCACTTTTGATCTTAATTTATGTAATCTAATACTATCTTCTTTAGAAGATATTTTAGAATCATTTGTTCTTGTTGAGATTTTTCCATCAATTGAAATTGCTGCACTCAAAATAACATGTATGTTAGATTTTTCCATGTACAATCTTTCCTCCAATCATTACTGCCTTAATTGTTGATTCAGATGCTCTATGTACAATTGATGCATATGGGTTATGCATTGGTTCCAAATCTAATGCGTGTTTATCAAGAAAAATGCAATCAGCTATTTTTTTTGTTTGAATAATACCAATATTTTTTTGTAAAATTTTTCCAGCATTTACAGTAGCCATTTTAAGAATTTCTTTTGGGTTTATTCTCTTTTTTTTCATTCCCATTGTTACTTTCCAAAGAAAATCCATTTCACGAAACATGTCTGGAGAATTAATCATCACATTATCAGTGCCTAATGCTAAGAGACACCCAGCATTTTGCATTTTTTCAATATCAGGTATACCCTCTGATAGTGAAGAATTTGCTCGAGGACAAATTATAATTCCTCTAGTTTTCTTAGATGTTGCCTCTAGATCACTTTTTGAAGCGTGAGTCATATGAATTAAAAAATCAGGATTTAGAGATAATGCTCGAATTGTTTCAGATTTGCCAGTTACTCTTTTAGATTTTTGTACACTTTCTTGAGTTTCAGAAGAATGAATTGCTCGTAATTTTTTTGTTTTAGAATATGAAATTAATACGGAAGTACTATGCTCATTTGCACCACTAATACCAATTCCATCACATGATTTAATTAAAGATGGAAGTTCAAGGAGTTTTTCTTTTGGAAAAGAGTCATTTTTTTTAATTTCAGAGACATTTTGATGAAAATCAAGTCTTCCCAAAATAATTGAACGAATTGAAGTATCATCAGATACTTTTTTGAGTAAAAGTGCACCATCCAATCCCCCTTCTCTAAAATCAACAAATGTAGTGATTCCTTTTTGAATCATAGATTGACAAGTATTTTTCATAAATGTAGAGAGATTTTCATTAGATGTATTTTTTAAAATTTTTGATTTAATTCCAAACATAGGATGAATTTTTTGATTAACTGTACTGTTTAATGTAATATCTTTTCCAATTGAATCAGCAATATGTGTGTGGGAATTTATGAATCCAGGAATTAATAATAATCCTTCACAATTAATTATATCTTTTTTTGAATTTGACTTGATATTGGAATGAATTTTTTGAAATTTTTCATCTTTAATTTGTATATCAATATTTGAAACAAAATCTAAATTTTCACCTATCAAAGCACTGATATTTTTTAATAACATTATAATTCATAAACATCAGGTTTTTGTTTTCCTGAATCTCTGATATCACGTATAGTATCAAGAGATTTTGTGGCTAATTTGACTGCATCTCTACTAGTTTGTGCATTTCCAATTCCACAATTCAATGTAATATGATCATCATTTTTAATCATATCAATAAAATTTTGAATTGAATTTTTTGCATCATTACTTGCAACAACCATATAATTATCACCACCCATAAAAAATGTAAGAGATTTTTTTTCAATAAAATATCTACTAATTTTAGAATATAATTCAAAAATTTTTAATGAAATCTCATATGGAGAATTATCATTTCTTTTTGATTTTAAGTCATCGACATCTAAATGCATTATTGAAACACTTAGATCTAATTTATTATCAATGAATCCAAAAATAGCATGTTCCTCATTTAGTATAACATTATTTTGTTTACCATTGTATGCTTTTAGATTAGCATCAAAAGGAGTATTACCGTAACCTATTGAAATAGTTAAAGTCACTTCAAATAATTTTTTAAGAGATTTTTGAATTTCAATATGATCATCTAAAGTAAGACCATTTGATACAACAAAAAATTCATCAGATTTATTTAAAAATACCAAACAATTTTTTGCAGAAAATAATTCTTGAATTTTTTTGTATAATGATGCCTGAAGCATTTGTAATTCATGTTCTCGATCACTACCTAAAGTTAAGGTCCATGGACCATATTCAGTAATTTTCAAAATACTAAGTTGGATCATTGTTGAATTTTTTCCAATTCTTTAGAAATTTTAACAAGTGCTTCTATAGCTCTCTCTGCAACAGGTCTTATTCTAGCATAAGCATGTCTTTCTTGCATTCCTGGACCAGATATTCCTAAAGATACAGGTTTTTGATATTTTAATGATAAATCAGTAAGAGATCTAGCAGCAGCATGAGAGATTACTTCATCATGTTTAGTTTGACCTTGGATGATTGCACCCAAAGTTGCAACTCCATCAATTTTTTGATTTTGGAGTAATTTATCTACAAGTATAGGCATGTCATAGGCTCCAGGAACCATGCAAATATGAGAAATCGTTAATTGCATAGAATTGGCTTTCTCTTTAGCAACTTCTAACATACGAGACGTTATCTCTTCATTGAATTCTGAAACTACAATAGCAATATTCATAATTAATTCACCTTAGCATATTCCAAAAGTTCTTTTCCATCAATTAATGGAATTCCATTTTGTTTTCCAAATTTTTCTGCTTTATCAACTGATAATGCAGAATATGTTTCAGCATCCATCATTTCACAAATAGCTGTAACAGGAGTTAATCCTGCAATTTGAGTTAAATAAACGGACATTTCAGTATGTCCTTGACGTGATGCCAATAATCCTTCTGATGCAATCAACAATGGTACATGTCCAGGAGTTTTAAATGAAGATACAAATTTTTTCTGTTTATTATCAACTTTGTAGATATTAGCCATTTCCATTATAGTTAATGCTCTATCTTTGTCAGTAATTCCTGTATAAGTTTGATAATGATTTATAGATAATGAAAATGTTGGATAATCACCATAAGGAGCTAACCCCATAATCATTTCTTTATTTGAGATTGATGAACTAGCTAAGAGATCATGCATATATTGTAATTCAAGAGATTTTGCAAAATTATTTTCTAATGCAATACAAAGTAAACCACCAGCATTTTGGCGCATTCGTGCAACATGTTCAGGAGTAATGAATTCTGCAGCTACAACCATATCAATTTCATTTTCACGACCAGCTGAATCAAATAGCAATACAAATTCTCCACGTTTAAGAGATTCAAGCCCACTTTCTAGTGACATGCATAAAAATAATTTCAATCTAGGTATATAGTTTACTAAAAAATGGGTAATTACCACTATAGTAGTAGATAATTAGCCTTGTTTTAAGATATACTTACCGAGAATGTCAGTT
>Ga0209140_1001661_pt1 | contig 11326 bp, 14 predicted proteins | sample SaaInlV_120m_DNA_3_FD_184666 | JGI IMG/M metagenome (GOLD analysis project Ga0209140, IMG submission 184666) | Marine microbial communities from expanding oxygen minimum zones in the Saanich Inlet - Saanich Inlet SI073_LV_100m_DNA (SPAdes) (version 2) | ecosystem: Environmental > Aquatic >... | reverse complement strand
TAAAATTAAAGTTATCCATTAAATTAGAGTATTTATAAATTAAAATTATTTATATAATAACAAATTTACATACAAATTGCTGAATAAATCAATATTAGCTCTTGTTATACTTTTAAAAATTTGAGAAGGTTCTTTTTTTATAAAAAAAACAACAAGAGGGAAAATACAATATGAAAAAAATCATATCATTAGTTGTAGGAACTCTTCTTTTAACAGTAATGACTGTTACAGGAGCAAATTCTGCACAAACTCTTAAGTGTCAAACTGTAATTAGTGCAAAAGCTGACGAAGTGAAAATGTTAAAAGATTTCACGGACACAGTAACTGAACTAACACAAGGTTCACTTAAGTTCGAAATTATGCCAGCTGGTTCAGTAGTTGGTGTTAAAGAAACTTTAGATGCAGTAGATAAAGGTCTTATCGATTGTGGTTTCGCTTGGACTCACTATTGGTCAGGTGATCACCCAGCAGCTATGTTATTTGGTTCGCCAGTAGCAGGTGCAGGTGTTGGTATCGATAACATCGCATTTTTATCTTGGTTCCAATATGGTGGTGGTAAAGAGCTTTACGACCAACTATGGTCTGAGATGGGAAGAGACATCAAAGGGTTTATGTTACAACCAGTAGGTCCAGAAGCTTTAGGTTGGTTCAAAGAACCAATTAACAGCATGGCAGACTTTAGAAAGTACAAGTTCAGAACTCCTCCAGGAATTCCAGGACAAACTTATAAAGATATTGGTGTAGCTTCTGTTGCAATGGGGGGTGGAGATATTCTTCCAGCTCTTGAAGCAGGAACAATTGATGCTGCTGAATGGTGTTGTCCAAAGCCTGACATGACATTCGGTTTCCAAAAAGTTCTAAAACATTACTATTTACAAGGTCTTCACCAAGTAGTAGTAAATGCTGACTTCTATTTAACAGGAAGCAAATATAAGAAAATGTCTGCTTTAGAGAAGAAAGCTTTAGAAGTTGCTGCGAATGCATCTCTATCAAAATCAATGAGTTACAGAATATACGAAAACGGAAAAGCTCTTGCTGAGTTAACTGGAAAACATGGCGTAATTTTACATGATACTCCAGCTGACTATTTCCCAGCGTATATGGCTGCTGCAAAAGCAAGTTTAGAGAAGAATGCTGCGAAGAATAAATTCTTTGCTCAAGTATGGCAGTCTCAAAAAGACTTTGCGGATATTGCAGTACCATTCTGGTCTGGATCTCAAATGTCTAATGCGAAGCTAGGAATGGCTCACGCAGAAACATTAAAATAGTATTAAGATACTTTATTAAAGCGGGCAATTTATTGCCCGCTTTATTTTTAAATTAAAAAATTTTTATAGATGCCCAAAAACCATAAATCAAAAAAACCACTTAAACCTATGAAGCTTGATATTTCTGACGAGATGATAGCTGAAAGAAGAGGTGGGTCAGGCCCTATGCCTAAGAACATGCCTAAGTGGATGGCATCTTCAATTACAAAGATTGATTTATTTAATAAGTGGGTTGGAAACACTGTTTGTTGGATTACAGTTCCATTAATATTAGCAATGACCTATGAAGTTTTAGCAAGAAAATTATTTACAGCTCCCACTATGTGGGCGTACGACATGAGTAGATTTTTGTATGGTGCTTTATTTATGCTTGGAGCAGGTTACGCTTTATCAAAAGGCGTTCATATAAGAGCTGACTTTTTATACAGAAATTTTAAAACTAAAACTCAAGGAATGATTGATTTTTGGTTGTATCTTTTATTTTATTTTCCGGGCCTGATTGTTTTTCTTTATATGACAACTGGTTTCGTACAAGAGTCTATAATGAGAGGTGAAAAAGGTATGGACACTGCTTGGATGCCTTATATGTGGCCAATTAAATCCTGTTTATGGCTTGGAATTGTTTTTTTACTTGTTCAGGGAATATCAGAATTATTTAAAAGTTATTGGGCTGCTACTAAAGGTGAATGGCCAGGAGAGGAAGATTAGATGTTAGCAGAATTTATAGATCCAGCTATTTTAGGTTTTATTTTAATTGGTGTAATGCTTTTTTCAATTTTTGTTGGGTTTCCGATATCATTTACATTAATCTTTCTTGGTTTTGTATTTGGCTATCTAGGTTTTGGAAAACTAGTGTTTTATTTAATGACCTTACAATTCTCGATGGTCATGACCGAACAAACTCTGGCAGCCGTCCCACTCTTTGTATTTATGGGAATAATGATGGAACAAGCTGGATTAATGGAAAGATTATTTTCTGCATTCCAGTTAATGTTAGCAAAAGTTAGAGGTTCACTTTATTACGCAGTACTATTTGTTTCAGTAGTATTTGCTGCTGCAACAGGAATAGTTGGAGCTTCAGTTACAATATTAGGAATCATGGCTGCAAAGTCCATGAATAAATCTGGATATAACGTAAGATTAGCAGCTGGAACAATTACAGCTGGAGGTACTTTAGGTATTTTAATTCCACCAAGTATTATGCTTGTTGTAATGGGACCCATTATGGAAATACCTGTTACTGATTTATTTGCAGCTGCAATTATTCCAGGAATATTACTTGCAACACTTTATGCTGCATACACAACAATTAGATGTTGGATTGATCCTACTTTAGGTCCTGTACTTCCACCAGAATTAAGAGCTTCAAGTATGAAAGAAGTTTGGATTGAATTCTTTTTAGGTTTAGTTCCACCAGCTGCACTTGTTTTTGCAGCACTAGGTAGTATTTTATTTGGGTTTGCAACACCAACAGAAGCCGCAGGTTGTGGTGCTATGGGTTCTTTACTTCTAGCTTTAGCATATAGAAAATTAACATTTAAAAAATTACAAGATGCTCTAGTTAAAACTCTTGAAATTTCTGCATTAATAATGGTTTTGGTTGCAGCTTCAAACTTTTTTGGCGCTGTGTTTTCAAGACTTGGAACACCGATGTTACTTACTGACTTTCTGTTAGGTTTAGAGATGAATAGATATTTAATTCTAGCATTAATTATGGTGATGATTTTTTTATTGGGTTGGCCTTTAGAGTGGGTGCCAATAGTAATGATTATAATTCCAATAATATTACCTTTAGTCGAAGCTTTAGGGTTTAACTTAACTTGGTTTGCAATTCTTGTAGCGGTCAATCTCCAAACCGCCTGGCTGTCTCCACCTGTAGCACTTTCTGCGTATTTTTTAAAAGGTGTAGTTCCTGAATGGGATTTAAAAGATATTTATTATGGAATGATGCAATTTATGGTTATCCAAGTGATAGGATTAATATTAATAATTGTATTCCCTAAGATTGCTTTGTGGTTACCTGCCTATCTATATGGACAGTAGAAATTATTAGTTTATTATAATTTTTAGTGAATCAGCCAAAAGTTAAATATTCTCTTTCAAACTGGGATCTAGTTACAGTTAATCCTAATTATAAAACTTGGGATTGGAAAGACCTCTTTTGTTATTGGGGTGTTAATGTTCAAAGTATTATAGGATTTTCTTTAATTGCTTCATTATACACGATTTATAGTTTGAACACTTTTGTAGTTTTTTTCGGAACTATATTAGGGTCATTGTTAGTTTATTTGTTTTCAAATTTAATTGGTAAACCTTCACAAAAATTTGGATTACCATTTGCAGTTCTATTAAGGTCTTCTTTAGGTTTTAGAGGTGCAAAATTTTTTGGTTTATTTAGAAGTATTGTTGGAATATTTATGTTTGGTATACAAACATATTTTTTATCAAAAGCTCTTGGTTATCTTATAAGAATATCAATTTTTTCAATTGATAATTCTCTTTTAGATCAAGAAATCTTTCTTACATTTTTGTTAGGATTAAATATTATTGACTGGACATCATTTAGTGGTGTTATTATTTTTCAAGCATTGATGTTTAGTGTAGGAATTCAATTTAATAAAAAGTTGATTAATATTTCGGCTATCACAGTCTATGTTGGAATGATAATTTTTTTCTTTGTTGTGTTTTTAAGTGATGCAAAGGTCACATCTAAAGCTTTTATTAATATTTTAGATTTTAAAAATTTTTTAGACATCAATAACATAGTCCCATTATTAACAGTGGCAGGAACAATTTTTACATATTTTTCAATAATAATTCTGAGTTTTGGAGATTATTCAAGATATGTAAAAGATGAGAAAAGTTTAAAAAAAGGAAATTTAAGTTTAATTTTAAATCTAATTATCTTTTCATTTTTTGCTGTGTTTATTGTTATTGGGTCTGACACATTTTTAAATCAAAAATTTGAAGATTTAGACAGAATTTTTACAAATCCTACAGATATCATCGGTAAATTCGATAATTTGCAAATTACTATTGTAGTTCTTTTTTTTATAATTGTTGCTTCGGCCTCTACCAATCTGGTAGCAAATTTTATCCCATCTCAATATTCACTTATAAATTTTATGCCAAGCAAACTAACTCTAAAAAGTGCTAGTTATATAATTTCAATTATAGGTTTTTTAATTGGAATTTTTTGGCTTACATTTTTAAGTCAAATTGGAATTTTATCTTTTATAGATACATTTGGTGCATTTTTTGGACCTTTATTTGGAGTAATAATAGTTGATTATTATTTGATAAAAAAAAGTAGCTTAAGTAATAAAGACATCTACTCAGTTGAAGCCGACAGTGTTTATTATTATTCAAAAGGATGGCACATCAAAGCATTATATTCATTAATTATAGGTTTTACTTTTTCTGCTTCAACAATTTGGAATATAAATCTAATGTTCTTACAGTCTTACGCCTGGATAATTGGTGCAATTGTATCTTCTATAACGTATTACTTGCTGGCAAAAAGATAAATTTAATGAACGAATTTGATTTTAAAAATAGAACAGCTGTAATAACTGGTGGTGGACAAGGTTTTGGTCTTGATATTGCAAAACGTTTTTTAAACTCTGGTGCTAAAGTTATTATTTGGGATATCGATGAAAAATTACTTAAGTCAGCAGTTGATGAAGTCAATAATACCAATTTAAGTTATAATGTAGTTGATGTTTCAAATTACAAAGAAATTGAAAAAACAGTTTCAGACATTATATCAAAATCTAACATTGATATTTTAATTAATAATGCTGGGATTACAGGACCAACAGCTCCATTATGGGAGTATGACGTTGAAATGTGGAATAAAATTGTTCAAATAAATCTTGTTGGCACTTTTAATTGTTGTAGAGCAATAGTTCCAAATATGATTCAAAATAATTATGGTAGAATAGTAAACGTAGCTTCTGTAGCCGGCAAAGATGGAAACGCTAATGCAAGCGCTTATAGTTCTGGAAAAGCAGGTGCAATAGGCCTTACTAAATCACTTGGAAAGGAACTTGCTGATAAAAATATAGCTGTAAATGCTGTAACACCAGCAGGAGCCAAAACAAGAATTTTAAATCAAATGAGTAAAGAACATGTTCAAAGGATGCTTTCCAAGGTACCTAGAGGTAGATTTCTTGAAATACATGAGTTTACCTCGTTAGTTTGCTGGCTTTCATCAGAGGAAAATTCTTTTTCTACAGCAGCTGTATTTGATATTAGTGGTGGTAGGTCTACGTATTAAGATAATTAGTAATTATAAATTTTTTTATGTACAGATTTTTTAGTTTAATTTGTTTAATTTCTATTTCATACTCTTCTGTTAACGCAGATGTTATAAATGTTTTTGAATTTACAAACTCAGAGCTTTCCAAATTAGAAGTAAGAAAAGTAAGAGGAGCTGATAATAAAACGGTTTATTCCATAGGATCTAATGAGAACGGTAATTATTTAAAAGCTATTGCAGATAATGCAGCTTCAGGATTAGGAAAAGAGATAAATATTGATCTAAACAAAACTCCATTTATCAATATTACTTGGAAAATCGAGAAAGATTTAAAAGGAATTAAAGAAAACACCAAAAAAGGGCATGATTTTGCGGCTCGTGTTTTTGTCATAAAAAAAACAGGTGCAACCGTTTTATCAAATAGGGCTATCAATTATGTATTTTCAAGTAATAAAGGGGTGGGATTTAATTCACCAAGTCCATATACAAAAAAATCTATAGATAATGTTTTGGCATCCACAAAAGAAAATTTAGATAAGTGGATTACAGTTAAAGCAAATGTGAAAGATGATTTTAAAAAATTTCATGATTTAGATGTAAATCAATTAGATGGTTTAGCGATTATGGTAGATACCGATAATTCAAAAATGAAAGCTATCTCTTATTTTCAAAATATTTATTTTTCTGCAAATTAATTAAAGTTTAAGATATTTTTTTAATCCTATACTTAAAAAAGATAAAAGAATTGCTACAATAACATCTTCTATTGGCTGTGCGTTGGGGAAACCAAAATTCCACAAAATGACTCCAATTAACCAGATGATATATATTTTCATTATTCAAATTATATCTTAGTTTCTATTAAATTATCATTTTTTTTGATATGTTATTTTTATGCATGAAAACTTTTACCATAATGTTAAAGTATATTACGAAGATACAGACGCAGGTGGAGTTGTATATTATGCCAATTACCTTAAGTACCTTGAAAGAGCTAGAACAGAAGCTTTAGCAACAATTGGGCTGAGCAATTTACAAATAAAAGAAAAATTTGGTGCACTTATTATTGTTAAATCTTGTAATATTGAATATAAAAAATCTGCTCATCTTGAGGACCAATTAGTTATTAGATCATTTGTAAAATCAGTAACAAAAACATCTTTTTTCATGAATCAGCTTATTACTAAAGGCGAATCCTTGATAGTAGAAGCACAAGTTCATTTAGTTTTCATAAATGAAAAAGGTAAACCAGTTAAAGTACCAGATGTAATTTTTGATAATTTTAAACCTTATTTTTGTGACAGTATTAAGCTTTAGATATTCTTTTAGCTCTTTTAAATAAAGTAACCATCATTTTTTCGGAAATTAATTTTGTATTTACATTTCTTGGACTGGGATGGTAGCTGGGAATTAATGTTACATTATCAGGTAGTAAATAAGATTTTCCATGTTTGAAATGCATCTTTTTAGTTAGAGTGTATTTTTTTTTATAAAATTTAAGACAGTTATCAAAAGCTACTTTTCCCAACGTAATAATTATCTTTAATTTATTTAAATTCGAAATTTCAGCATCAAAATATTTAGAACAATTATCCAATTCTTTATTTAGGGGTTTGTCTCCAGGAGGAACACATTTTAGGATATTTGTTATATAGGTAGATTTTATTTTGAGACCATCATTTAAACTATTTGAAAATGGTTGATTGGAAATTTTAGATTTATATAAACAATGAAATAAAAATTCTCCAGATTTATCACCAGTAAACACACGCCCAGTTCTTGTTCCGCCATGAGCGGCAGGAGCCAATCCCAAAATCAAAAGTTTTGCATTTATGTCACCAAATCCTGTAACTGGTTTACCCCAATAGTTTTCATTAATATTTTGCTTTCTTTTTTCTGAAGAAATTTTTTTAATGAAACTAGTTAATCTTGGGCATTTTTTGCATTTAATAATTGTTTTATTTAGGTTATTAAATTTATACTTCATTTAAGTAATTGATATTGATTGGAAATAGAATATTAGATTATAGATATTATGTCTTCTAAAAAAGCAATGAAACAGGCTCAAAAACAAGCTTATGCAAAACACAGAAGTAGTATAACAAATAGTAGTAGGTTTAACTTTAAAAATAAAAATTCTATAAAAAAAAATAAAAAAAAAAGTTAACTTTCTTTTTCAAATCTTTCAATTTTTCTACAAGCAGACATTGAAGAGACAGCCTCTTCATTGTTAATTACAGTTTTTATCATTATATTGGGATTATCTATTTCAAATAATAATTGCGTGTAAAATTGAGGGTAGCCAACTTTATCAGTTAAAATTTTATTATCTTCCTGGTATATAAATTTTGTCAATGTGTTTTCTTTTTTTACTGAGAGATCAGTTATACGATATTTTTTGAACGTTTTATTGTTGTAAACAAAATTTCTTGTCATTAATGATTTTTCTAAATCTAAAATGTATTCATTCTTTAAGAAACCATCTTTTTTATTATCACATGAGCTGAGGATGATAATTTCTGCATTTAGATTACTAGACGTAAATAAACTAAATAATATTAAACTAAGAAAATTACAAAATTTAATTTTTTTCATTTTTTTCAGTTAAAAATAATCCTATTAATAATAATGCTGTCCACCCAATACCTATTAAAGCTTTTGGACTAGTTTTGGCATTCCACATATCTAATACTAGGGCACCAAAAATTAAACCTATGATATAAATTATAATTACAATTGTTGATTTATTCATTTTTTAAATTTTTTTTAAATAGAGAAATTCCATTATTGATTTTGTGCTGATAGGACTCATTAAAGCTTTCTAGCTGCCAGCCACTAAGTCTATCTTTGATACTATCTAAATTTTCTTTTTTCCATTCGTCTGTCGTATCTTCAGATTTCCAAATCTTTTTTTCATCATTATTTCTTCCACAACCATAGCAATAACCTGTTGAGGGATCTGTTTTACAAATACTTATGCAAGGTGAAATAATCATTTTTTTAAAATTTTATAAATAATAGCTGATAAATAGTTAATTTTTGACCAATTGTCATTGGACAAATAGTTTCAATAATATATAAAACCACGTAATTTGTGGGGCGATGGCGGAATTGGTAGACGCGTTGGTCTTAGGAACCAATATTTTCGGATGTGAAGGTTCGAGTCCTTTTCGCCCTACCATTAAAAAATTATGAAAGTAACTGTAGAAAATATAAAAGGTTTAAATAAAGACGTTAAAGTTTTTATCGATAAAGAGACAATGAACTCTTATATGGATAAAAAATATGAAGAGATTAAAGGCACTGTAAATCTAAAAGGTTTTCGTCCAGGAAAAGTTCCAAAAGAAGTCTTAAAAAGACAATTTGGCAAAGCTTTATTTGGAGAAGTTTTAGATAAAGTATTAAAAGATACATCAACAAAGGCTCTTAAAGAAAATAAAATTAAACCCGCCGGTCAACCAAAATTAGATCTAAAAACTTACGGTGAAGACAAAGAGTTAGAATATATCTTGTCGGTAACTGAATTACCTAAAGTAGATGTTAAATCTATAGAAAGTATAAAATTTGATCAATATTCTGTTAAAATTGATAATAGTGAAACAGATAAAAGAATTAAAGAAATAGCAAAAAATCAACCTAGCTTTAAAGAAGCAAGTGCTGAGACTAAAGCAAAAGAGGGTGATTTAGTAACATTAGATTATCAGGCTACTGTAGATGGCAAAGAATTTAAAGGTAGCGAAGGTAAAAACACCCAATTAACACTTGGTAAAGATTTGTTTTTAAAAGGTTTTGATAAACAGCTTATTGGTGTCAAAAAAAATGATGAAAAAATTGTAGATGCTGTTTTACCAGAAAACTTTCCTGAAAAAGAATTAGTAAATAAAGCTGCTAAATTTAATTGTAAAATATTAAATGTAAAAAATCCTGAAGAAGTAAAAATTGATGATACTTTTGCAAAAAACCTAGGTGCTAAAGATTTAAATGATCTTAAAATTTTAATATCAAAACAGATTAATGATGAATATAAAAATTCATTGGATCAATTATCTAAAAATCAAATATTAAAAGAAATTGAAAAAATTAAAGTAGATGAAATTCCTGAAAATTTAATTGAAGAAGAAATTAAAATTCTTTCACAAGGAATGCCTGAAGAAGAAGCTAAAAAAAATAAAACTAAATTTACAGAAACTGCTAAGACAAGAATTAAAACTGGATTAATATTAAATGAATTTGGTGAACAAAACAAAGTTCAGGTATCTGAACAAGAAGTTCAAGCTGAAGTTCAAAAGCAATTAAGAATGATGCCAGGTCAAGAAAAGATGGTAATGGATTTTTATCAGAAAAATCCTTCAGCTGTAGCTAGTTTAAGGGGAACAGTTTATGAGGAAAAAATTCTTAATTTGATAAAGGAAAAAGCTAAGCCAAACAAAAAAGAAATTTCTAAAGATGAAGCAGAAAAAATTCTAAAAGAAGCACATAAACATGATCACAACCACGACCATGATCATGAACATGATCTTGGTGAAGATAAAAAAGTTAAAGCAAAATCTACTAAAGAAAAAAAATCACCTTCAAAAGCTTCAAAATCAAAGCCAGCAGCAAAAAAAGTTAGCAAAAAGTAATCTCAAGTTGTATAAGTTAAGACGAATCAACTTATGACAACAAATATTCCTGAACACATGAACACTTTGGTCCCAATGGTTGTTGAACAATCAAATAAGGGTGAGAGAGCTTACGATATTTATTCAAGACTTTTAAAAGAAAGAATTATTTTTTTAACAGGTCAAATTAATGACAATGTAGCATCATTAGTTACTGCACAGCTATTATTTCTTGAAGCAGAAGATCCTAAGAAAGAAATTTATTTATATATAAACAGTCCTGGTGGTCTTGTTACAGCTGGTCTTGGTATTTATGATACTATGCAATACGTTAAACCAGATATTTCAACTTTATGTATTGGTCAAGCAGCCTCAATGGGATCTTTTTTACTTGCAGCTGGAACAAAAGGAAAAAGATTTTCACTTCCAAATTCACGAGTTATGGTTCACCAGCCTTCAGCAGGGTTCCAAGGTCAAGTAACAGATATAGAAATACACGCTAATGAAGTCTCGTCACTAAAAAAAAGATTAAATGAAATTTATTCAAAACATACAGGTAAATCTGTGGATGAAGTAAAGTCTGCACTAGAGAGAGACAATTTTATGACTGCGGAAGTTGCCAAAGACTTTGGTCTAATAGACGAAGTAGTAGACAAAAGATCTTAAACCACCATATATTGGATGCGATACATTCCAAACTTGATTAGTAGGAGTCTTCTATAATAAAGTATCTTAATTGATTCGTTAAAAAAAATTATGACAACAAGTAATAAAAATATTCTTTACTGTTCTTTTTGTGGAAAGAGCCAACATGAAGTAAGAAAATTAATTGCTGGACCTACAGTATTTATTTGTGATGAATGTGTTGAATTATGCATGGATATTATCAAAGAGGAAAGCAAAGATACTTTTGTAAAACATCAAGACGGTCTTCCCTCACCAAAAGAAATTTGTTCAGTTCTAGATGATTATGTAATAGGTCAGCCTCATGCAAAAAAAGTTTTATCAGTTGCTGTTCACAATCATTACAAAAGATTAAATTATGAGAGTAAAACAAGTAAAAATGTTGAGCTTGCAAAATCTAATATATTATTAGTTGGTCCAACAGGTTGTGGTAAAACATTATTAGCACAAACTCTTGCTAGAATTTTAGATGTTCCTTTTACAATGGCTGATGCAACAACATTAACTGAAGC
>Ga0209140_1001637_pt1 | contig 11420 bp, 9 predicted proteins | sample SaaInlV_120m_DNA_3_FD_184666 | JGI IMG/M metagenome (GOLD analysis project Ga0209140, IMG submission 184666) | Marine microbial communities from expanding oxygen minimum zones in the Saanich Inlet - Saanich Inlet SI073_LV_100m_DNA (SPAdes) (version 2) | ecosystem: Environmental > Aquatic > Marine... | reverse complement strand
GATACAAGGGATTGAAATGATGTTGCTTTTTCCAAAATGCTGTCCTCCAGATTGATCTTCTGGAAGTGTTGAATCAGACAATACTCACTTCTGCAAACCCAATGCGCTATTCATGCGATCCCCCTGTAAATTCCATCAAATAGGGATATATTCAATAATTGAGCCACTGGTGGCAAAGGGCGCGTAAGGTGGTCGAACTGCCAAGGCATTTGACCGCGATAAAACGGTTAAAAGAGCGCTGTCTTGACGTTTATCAATATGCAGGCCATCGGGATGTAAAGTTGCTCGCATGTAATGCTCTCTGGGGCCATTTTCAGCTAAATCATGGGCCAACTTTGCCTCGAACCGTTGCCTTTGGATTTGCTCTAATCCAAGCATAGCCTGCACCATAGGGATCAAAAATATATGACCGCAAACCATGGCTGACACAGGATTTCCGGGCAGGCCAATCAGTGCAGCATTGCCCAGCCGCCCTGCCATGAGTGGTTTTCCCGGTCGCATGGCAACTTTATAAAAATTTTGTTCAAAGCCTATTTGCGTCGCTGCTTTTGCCACTAGGTCATGATCGCCGACAGACGCGCCGCCAATTGTAACAATGAGGTCAGCACCTTCAGAAAGTTGCAAAGCCGTTTGAAGAGATTTTATGTTGTCTCTTGCGATAGGTAATATCCGAGCCACTGCACCGTACGTGCGAATTAAAGCAGCAAGACCAAAAGTATTTGAGGCAATTATTTGATCCTCCCCGGGGGATTGTCCCGGCGTAACCAGTTCGTCACCATTTGAAATCAAAGCAATTACTGGTTTTTTCCGTACAGATAATTTTGGCGCATTCATAGCCGCCAAAAGAGCGATATCAGAAGGCTTTAAGACCATTGGTGGCCGCATCTGATCCGTTGATTTAAAATCGCATCCAGAAACTCGAATATGTGATGATGTGCTCTCGACGCTTTGAATGACTATTTTGTCGCCATTTCGCTTTATATTTTCCTGAATGATCACTTGGTTTGTATTTTTTGGTATCGGAGCCCCAGTAAAAATACGAACAGCTTCCCCAGCGCGTACAGCCCCATTAAACCTATGTCCAGCAGCAGATTCACCAATAACTTTCAACTCTAAGCCAGGGGTTATAACTTTCTCAGAAACAGCATACCCGTCCATGGCCGAGGCCGAAAAGGGTGATTGATCGCGATGGGCAGTCACAGATTTTGCCAAAACTCGACCACAGGCCTGATCTAAGGGTACAGTTTCAGTCTCAGTTGTCACCACAAGATCAAAAAGATGTGCAAGGGCGGTTTCAACAGAAATCATGACGCCTCAAAACGACCCGATTTACCACCGTCTTTAAATTTGAGCCGAATAGCACCAATTTCCATCGTTTTATCAACGGCTTTCATCATGTCATATACGGTTAAACCTGCAATGCTAACGGCTGTCAAAGCCTCCATTTCCACGCCAGTTTGGCCGCTGGATTTTACTTTAGCTTGAATTTGGACCCCGGGCAGATCCGGATCCAAGGACAAATCTACAGAAATTTTACTTAAAAACAAGGGATGGCATAGTGGAATTAGGTCTGGTGTTTTTTTTGCGCCCATGATTCCAGCCAAGCGTGCAACACCCAAAACATCCCCCTTTTTTGCACCACCTTTAGAAATGATTTCATAAGCTTGAGCCTGCATCTTAATGTATCCAATTGCAACCGCCATACGTTCGGAATGGTCTTTTTTCGAGACATCAACCATATGCGTGTTTCCGTCATGGTCAAAATGCGACAAACCAGACATTACGCTTTCTCCCTCACTGGGTTGGATAACAGCTTTTTAGTTGCTGACGTCACATCCTCTTGCCGCATAAGACTTTCGCCGATTAAAAACGTGCGTGCACCAAAAGAAGCCATATCTGCGAGGTCATTGGGAGTGTTCAGCCCCGATTCAGATACCAACAAACGATCTATGGGAATGATCTGCGACAGTGTGCGGGTAACGTTCAAAGATGTTTCAAAAGTTTTTAAATTACGGTTGTTTATGCCTATCATCGGAGATTTTAAATCAAGCGCCCGGTCCAATTCTTGCCTGTCATGGACTTCGATCAAGGCATCCATCCCCCAGGCATTTGCTGCGCTTTCCAGTTCCAAGGCCTGACCATCAGAAACCGAAGCCATAATAATTAAAATACAGTCGGCCCCTAACGCCCTTGCTTCTGCAACTTGATAGGTGTCGTACATAAAGTCTTTGCGTAGCGCCGGAAGGGATGTTGCATTGCGTGCCAAAGGTAGAAATTCTTTTGCGCCTTGGAAACTGGGGGTATCCGTTAAGACCGACAAACATGTCGCGCCTCCTGCCTGATAGGCTTTTGCCAAACCGCTAGGGTCAAAATCGCCACGAATAAGACCTTTTGAGGGTGAGGCTTTTTTGATCTCGGCAATCAGGCCGTAACCGGTTTTGGTGGCCGCCTTTAGAGTGAAATAAAACCCACGGGGCGGCGTAGCAGCTTTGGCTTCATCTTCTAACAAAGATAGTGGTTTAGTGGCTTTGTCAGCTTTAACTTCTTCGAGTTTATAGGCCTTGATACGATCGAGAACTGTTTCTGTCATTTTGCCTCCGATGTCGCTCGCGCAAGCATTTCTATCTTTTGCTTTGCCGCTTTGCTATCGATACTTTCGCGCGCCATTTCCACTGCTTGTTTTTTATCTTCGGCAACACCAGCCACCAATAATGCGGCAGCAGAATTGAGCAAAACGGCATCGCGATATGCTGATATCTCGCCCTCTAATAGCGCTTTAAACGCGCTTGCATTCTCCGCTGGGCTGCCCCCTAGAATATCTTTAAAGGCATGCTCTGGCAGTCCAAATTCTTCTGGATGGGTCTCAAAATCATCCACAGATCCGTCTTCATTTAATTGCGACACCCAACTGATCCCAGATATTGCCAGCTCGTCAGTGCCGTCACTACCATGCACCAGCCAAGCTCTTTTCGAGCCCAATTGACCAAGCGTAAGAGCCATGGGGCGAATTAATTCACGCGAATAGGCGCCAGTAAGCTGGAATTTCACACCAGCTGGATTGGTAAGAGGTCCCAAAATATTAAAGATTGTGCGCGCACCAAGCTCGGCGCGAACTGGGCCGACATGGGCCATCGCTGGATGATGCATCGGGGCCATCATAAAACATATTCCGACTTTACGCAGCGCTTCTTCCACCTTTGGTGCTTGGATCATGACATTCACGCCCATACTACCAAGGGCATCGGCCGCGCCCGATTTGGAAGATAGATTTCTATTGCCGTGTTTTGCGACGATCACACCAGCACCGGCCACCACAAAGGCCGTGGCGGTGGAAATATTCAGGGTCCCTTTGCCATCACCACCTGTTCCAACAATGTCCATCGCGCCTTCTGGGGCGACAACCTTTTTACATTTTTCGCGCATAACAGAGGCAGCGGCCGCAAATTCATCCACAGTTTCCCCACGGGTACGAAGCGCCATAAGAAACCCGCCGATTTGTGCCGGCGTTGCCGCCCCTTCGAACAGAATTTTAAAGGCCGTTTGCGCTTGAGATAAGCTCAGCGGTTGATCCGCAGCCGCAGAAATCAGAGGTTTTAGCTGGTCACTCATGCCGTTACCCTTAATGAACTTGTGAAATTTTTGAGCAAATCATGACCATGTTCTGCTGCGATAGACTCAGGGTGGAACTGCACGCCTTCAATCGGCAGATATTTGTGCTTAAGTCCCATTATTGTACCGTCTTCCAACTCAGCTGATATTTCAAGACACTCCGGAAGTGTTTTTCGATCTACTACAAGCGAATGATACCGTGTTGCATTAAAAGGGGAAGGTAAATTTTTGAAAACGCCTATATTTTCATGATGAATTCTTCCCAGTTTTCCATGCACAATTTCATGACATCTGACAACTTTACCACCAAATGACTGTCCAATTGTTTGATGTCCAAGACACACGCCCAAAAGCGGAATTTGGTTTTCAGCGGCCGCAGAGGTCAGGGGCAAGCAAATACCCGCCTGATCAGGATCGCAGGGACCCGGTGATAAAACAATACCATCAGGCTTTAACTCTAATGCCTCTTGAACATTTATTGCATCATTACGCCGTACGGTGACCTCTTGACCGATCTCGCCTAAATAATGAACCAAATTATAAGTAAAGCTGTCATAGTTATCGATAAGCAGCAGCATCATCTTTCTTTCGTTTTAGTTTCATTCAGGGCTAGCCCCAAGCTCTTTGGTCGCGTAATACATGTTCAGGCTTCGCCCCTAGCGTCAAGAGGTGGCTGGGCATTAGACGCCTAAAAAAAAATAAAGAGCGCACTATTAGAAAAAGGGTGTGGTGTGGGACGCGGATTTACAGGTGGATTAATATGGGGAGTAATGGCAGCCATCTTCTGCCTTTTTCTGCTTATTGCCTATCAGAGTATGAAACCCGAAAAATCACCCGACACTATAAGTTTAGAAGTGCCGGCTGGATCAGCATTCAACCATACCCGAGATGATAAGGCGGTCAGAAGCCCAAAACAAATCACTAACGCCAATCGGGCGCAAGTTGAGAAGTCAGAACTTATCGAGCCCAGTCAGGGTTCGGGTATTGATAAAACAATTGGATCATCGATTAAAGCTCCGGCGGCAGATACAAATACTCTTTCCAGCATTTCAAGCAACTCATCAACCAGTTCTGATTTATCAATCCAGAGATCGGTCTCATTAGGGGAAAAGCCAGCCTTTGCATCACGAAACATGCAAAGGCCTACAGCGCCGCGTGCCGAGGGCGCAGTTGCAGTTTATTCTGAGACGCCTTCATCACTGCCAAAAGAAGAAATAATCCTAGAACAAAAAGTTGAAACAAAACTACCGACCCCAGAGTTGGAGGTTTCTATAGACCCGATAGAACCAAATCTTGCAGAGGCAAATCTTAACATTACAGGTGATAGCTCTCTCAAATCAGGTGACAAAAGTACTTCAATAGATATTCCAAAAGATCAAACAACGGGTTCATCGCAGTTTTCTGAGTTAGAGCTTCAAGTAAGCCCCCAACTCCCAGATGCTGATTTTTCTGTGATGGTTAATACCGATACTGCAAGTACACTGCCCGAATCCGCTCTGCTTAACCCTGTTGCTGAAACAAATCGCGATGAGGTGCAAAATATTGATTTTAGTGGTTTGAAGGATACTGATGAACACATAGGGTTCGCGACCCCGGATCTTTCTACGGCTCCACAACTTCCAAACGCAATGCAGACGCCAACTCAGGACATTTCAGAGCCTCAATTGCAGCAACCCGCGATATCATTAGGCGAAACTTCGCAACTGAAGCTACCTTACTCTGGCGCCGATAATAATATTATTGCCCCCTCGTTTCAGAGCAAGGTACCGAACTCATTTGTGCCAAATGATCCACAGCCATTAGATGCGAGTCCCGTAGTTCAAGACGCAGACATCCAACCACGCGATCTGGGGCAAGATGTCTCTGCTGATGGATTTGGCTCTATTCAAAGCAATGTTACAGCCCCTGCAGAAAATAATAATCCGCCAACCCCTGAGGATTTTGATCAAAGTAAAGAAGAAGTTCCTAATTCCACAAGGAACGCCACAGGAGTTGACGTTTTTATTAATCCATTGAAAACAATACCTGTTTCCGAAAATGCGCCAGAGGCACAAAGTGCAAGCCCTGAAGCAAGCCTTTCAGCCACCGATTCAACTTTTGAAAAGTCTAGGTTGTCTACGACGACATCAGAACAAAATAAAACCCGTCCAATTGAAACTTTTGCGATGCCAAAGGTCTCTGATGAAGCCAAACCATTGCTCACTGTTGTGCTTATTGCGGACGAAAAAAACCCAATAGATATACAGGCCCTCAAACAGGTTCCTTTTCCGATAAGCTTGGCCATACCCATGACAGGTCTTGAAAGCGAAAAACTGATGAATTTCTATCGCTCAAATGGATTTGAAGTCGCTGTGATTATCGATTACCCAAATGCAGCTTCAGTACAAGAAATTGATGCAATTTTAACATCTGGGCTCGCGCGACTTAACAAAACCGTTGCAGTCATAGAGGGCTCTCCAGGAAATTTACAAAAAACACGTTCAAGAAGCGAACAAACTGCTAAAACTCTAAGTCAAACTGGGCATGGGCTTTTGGTTTATGACAAAGGCCTTAACACAATCGTGCGCGAGGCAGAAAACCTCGGAGTTCCAGTTCGAACAATCTATCGCAATTTTGATGAACTGAAAGGTGGTTCTCGGACCATTCGGAGGTTTCTAGATGGAGCAGCTTTTCGAGCAAGACAAGAGGGCTTAAAAAGCGCGATCGTAGTGACAGCTAGTTTGCATCCTGAAACGCTTAACGCTCTTTTATTATGGAGCATGCAAAGCCGCTCACAAACTGTGACCATAGCCCCATTGTCACAGGCTCTAATGCTTGAAAATTGACATTATGAATTGCTGCCCGACTTGTCCGCAAACATCCCGGCATTCGCGGCAGCTCGTTTTATCGCGTTAGATTTATGAACTGTTTCCATATATTCCGCTTCAGGATCACTATCATAAACTACGCCGCCGCCGGCCTGAATATATAATTTCTGCTCAGATAGAATGGCCGTCCGCAGGGCAATACACATATCCATGTCGCCGCCGGCGCTAAAATACCCAACGCCGCCGCCATAAATACCACGTTTTTCTGGCTCTAACTCATCAATGATTTCCATTGCACGTACCTTTGGTGCGCCAGAAACCGTACCAGCAGGCATCCCGGCGAAAAAGGCCGAGAGGGCATCCTGATCCTCGTTTAATTCGCCGACTACATTAGAAACAATATGCATAACATGGCTGTATCGCTCTATGTTAAACTCTTCTGTCGGTCGCACAGTTCCAACCTTTGCAACCCTTCCCACATCATTCCGGCCCAGATCCAATAACATAAGGTGTTCAGCCAGTTCTTTTTTATCGGCCAAAAGATCGCGTTCGTTTTGATTATCTTCTTCTAACGTGGCCCCGCGGGGGCGTGTGCCTGCAATTGGGCGAATTGTAACCTCATTTCCAAAAACCCTAACAAGAATTTCTGGGCTGGCACCAATCACTTGGAAATCGCCGAAATTAAAGAAGAACATAAACGGTGAAGGGTTCGTTTGCCTGAGTGAGCGATAAAGAGAAAATGGGGGCAGGGTGAAACCTTGCTCCCATCGTTGAGCGGGAACGACCTGAAAAATATCACCAGCCCGAATATAGCTTTTCGCTTTTTCCACCGCTTGGATATAGTCCTGCTTCGAGAAGTTCGAAGTTAAGGGGGCCACCTTTTCAGGTGCTCCTAATCGGCGTGGATCGGGAACGGGTCGCTCTAAATCACGAACGGCATCCATAATGCGTTCGGCTGCCTGTGCATAGGCCGCTTTTGGTGAAACAGAAGAATTGTGCCAAACTGGGGCAACCAAAATCACCTCGCCTTTAACCCCATCGAGAACGGCAATGACCGTTGGTCGAAGAAAAATAGAATCCGGCAAGCCAATAGGATCTGGGTTTATGTTGGGCAAGTGCTCGACAAGACGTATCATGTCGTATCCAAGGTATCCAAAGAGCCCGGCCGAAGACTGAGGCAGATCATCCGGTAAATCAATATGGCTCTCGGTGAGCAGATCCCGAAGCGCGGAAAGTGGCGCTTTTGATTGCAGGACATAACCATCCTGATCGAACCGAGCATCACGATTTAAATAGCTCTTATCACCTTCGCATTTCCAAACAAGATCTGGCTTCATGCCAACAATAGAATAGCGTCCGCGCACCTCTCCACCAGTTACCGATTCAAGTACAAAAGAGTCCTTTTGGGTACCCGTCAGTTTCATCATCAAAGATACTGGCGTATCAAGATCGGCCGCTAAGCGCGTGTAAATAACCTGATTTTTCTCAGCATTATAGTGAGAGGTGAAATCTTCAAATTCAGGAATGATTGGCATGCTTGGCCCTATTGGAAGTTAGCATGGACCGCATTAATGGCCTGTTGATTAAGAGCAATTTCAGCGCGCTTTTGTATTCCTGAAAGATACGATTCGATTAAGTCTTGTGACAGACTTGAAGTTAACTGTGATGTGATCTGGGCGTGTAAACTTATAGCTTGCTCAGTTGTCGTATCAGCTTCCTGGATATCAAGAACTTGAACAAGATAAACTGCCAAGTCACCATCAACCGCGCTTGCACCCTTGATCTCCAACTGAAAAGCTTGGGCTAAAACCGCAGGGGGAGCGCCCTCTATAGTCTGATCTCTGGTTAGATTTTCAAAGGTTTTATGACCTAAATCTAGACTTGCTAAAGAGTTATTTGAATCCACATTTGCAACTTTCTCTTTTGCCTCTGCCCGAAGCGCTTTCATAAGTGAATCATTTTTCCAAGCTTGCTGCACTGCCGTGCGCACGTCGTCAAACGGTTCGGGGCTTGCGGGAAGTATCTCTTCTAGGCGAAGCGCCATAATACCACCATCGGAAAGCTGGATAACACTTGGAAAATCACTTTCGCCTAATTCTCTCGCGGCTTTTTTAAATTCTGAATAGGCCGCTATTCCAGAATTAACCCCGGTGTAAAACCGGATATTTTCCAATTCTGCATCGCTCTCTTCTATGACCTCTTCAAGCGTGGCTCCGGCAGCTAAAAGATCATCGATATTAGTGGCTTGCGATTCTATAAGTCTGCGCGCTTGATCTAGGGCGAGTTCATCTCGTAATTCATTACGCACCTCTTCAAAGCTTATTTTATTAGCTTTCTTTTGGCCGGTTATACGAAACAATGCCGGCCCCAAAGATGTTTCAACCGGGCCAACAACCTCTTTGATGGCAGCGGCAAAAATCAAACTACCAGATGCTCCAAAATCTTCCAGATTTACGTCACTCAAAGCTATATCTGTCAAATTTAGGCCGCGGTTGATGACCAATTGTTCAAAGGTAATGGCTCCTGATTTAAGTTGCTCAAAGCCTGTCTGCGCCTCGGCTTCATTCAGAAAGACCAAACGTTCAACAGATCGTTGCTCGGGCGTGGAGTATTGGTCTTGATTTTTTTTGTACAACGACTGAAGGGAACCTTCTTCAATGGCAACCCGATCTAAAACCATTTCGGGTGACAACAATATAAATGTTATTGATTTGCTTTCGGGAAGCGAAAATTGATCAATATTTTCGGTATAAAATGCAGTAAGCTGATCTGATGTTGCCGCAGCTGGTGGCGTTTTTAGATCATTTTCAGTCAGCTGTATCAAAAGGCCACTACGCTCTTCGAGCAAGAAAGAGATCAATCTGTCAGAATATGCCGAGGGCATTGAATTTCCTGATAAAACAGACGCTTGCAAAAGAGTTCGCGTGGTTTCATCGCGTAATTGGTTTTCAAAGGTTTCTTCACTTAAGCCTGCATTGCCCAAAGCATAAGCATAGGTGTCACGATCAAAATTCCCATCAACGCCTTGAAACCCGGGAATGTTCATAAGCCGGTCCCGTACAGCTTCATCTCCAACCGAAAGACCTAAGTTGTCAGCCTCATGATCTAAGGCTTTCTCACCCAGAATTCGGCTCAATGTTTGTTGCGGTATTCCAAACAGTTCAGCTTGTTGGAACGTCAGTTGCTGCCCAAATTGGCTTGCTGTCGCACGAATATCGCTTTGCAGCGCCCGTGCATACTCATCAACAGGGATATCGCGTTTTCCAACTTGCCCGATGCTGCGAATTGTTCCACCAAGGTTCGTGGCGCCAAAGCCTGCCAAACCAACAATGAGTAGTGCCAGTAAAATCCAAACAAATGTTTTCGACAGCGATTGTGTGCGCGACGCCATAGTGCCCTCTTGGTCCTTGATTTTGTTATTGCTCTCTCTACGCGCCTAGAGCTTAAGGAGCAAGCTGGAAGCGAAAATTAGCTAACCTTTCCAGTAAGATTTTAAGTTTTTGTGCATCTACATTCGCAAAAGCCAACCTTAAGTGTTGTTTAGAAGAGACCATTTCAAGGGGAGCAAACATTTCCCCAGGTAAAGCTAAAACAGCCGATTTTTCAACGAGCATCTTCGCCAAATCAAAAGACGAAAGAGTGAAAGGATGTTGTACATAAGCGAAATAAGCCCCGCAGCCCATAAGTTTCCAGCCTTTGCCGGAAAGAGGATCAAACGAGTTTCGGATGAAAGCTTGCCGCTCAAGCAACTCTTTGCGCTGCTCAGCCACCCAATCAGAAAGGTTTTCCAATCCCCACAAAGCGGCATATTGCCCAACCTGAGAAGGGCAAATGGTTACAGAATCGAGAAATTTCTCAATTTCGGCCATTAAAGTGCTTGATCCAACTACCGCTCCAACCCTGTGTCCTGTCAAATGGTAGGATTTCGAAAATGAATATAGCTGAATAAGTGTCTTGTCCCAATCAGGATCTGCAAGTAGACCATGCGGAGGGCTGTCTTTACTTCTAAAGTCTTTATATGTTTCATCCAAAATCAACGCGATTTTTCGTGTTTTGGCAAGTTCATAAAACTCATTTAATAGCGCATCGGGGTATTCTATTCCCGACGGATTATTCGGGGTGACCAAAACAATAGCTTTGGTTTTGCTGGTTATCATCGAGGCCGCATTATTCGGATCAGGCAGTAAATCGCTTCCCGTCATTAATGGGCGGGTGATCATGCCATTCATATCCAGCCACATTTTGTGATTAAAGTACCAGGGCGCTGGCAGAATTATTTCATCACCTTGATCAGCGATTGCAGATATAACAGCGCAAAAAGCTTGGTTGCACCCAGAGGTAATAGCGACGTTATGTGCCGCTACACTGCCAAAATACGATTTGCTCCAATGTTTGGCCAAAGCGCTACGCAATTCGGGCATTCCTAATATCTCACCGTAGAGATGGGCTTTGGGGTCGTTCAAAACAAATTTGGCCAAAGCTTCGCGCAAAACTTGAGCAGGTGGTTCCGTGGGCGCGGCTTGAGAGACGTCAATCAATGGGTGATTGGGTGAAAACTCAATGCCATCCAACCAATCACTTGCTTTTTTTATGGGGGCAGGCGCGGTAAATTTGGTGCGACCTGACAAACTAGATAGATCAGATGTTGTTCGGGACACCATTCAAGTTTAATCCGTTCCGCGAAAGGGCTCTACATATTGTAAAGCCATATCCCAAGGAAAGAATATCCACGTATCCTGGCTTACTTCGGTGATAAAGGTGTTGACCTGTGCGCGGCCTTTAGGTTTTGCATAAACAGTTGCAACATGCGCCTTTGGCATCAACTTGCGCACAACTTCCAGTGTGCGCCCGGTATCGACCAGATCATCAATGATCAACACACCCGTTCCGTCACCCACAAGATCCATATCAGGTGCCTTTATAACATGTGGCTCGCTTTGCGATTGATGATTATAGGACTTAATGCTGATGGTATCGACTGTTCTGATATCAAGCTCTCGGGCG
>Ga0209140_1001605_pt1 | contig 11577 bp, 10 predicted proteins | sample SaaInlV_120m_DNA_3_FD_184666 | JGI IMG/M metagenome (GOLD analysis project Ga0209140, IMG submission 184666) | Marine microbial communities from expanding oxygen minimum zones in the Saanich Inlet - Saanich Inlet SI073_LV_100m_DNA (SPAdes) (version 2) | ecosystem: Environmental > Aquatic >... | reverse complement strand
GCGAAGTATCTATCTGAAGGTCCAGGGAAAAGAGCCTTTATAATCAAGGAGTGGAATCAAGGCTTAAACTAGGGAGTTGAATACCCTACCAAGAGAGTTTGAACGACAAGACATGGCAAAGATATTTAATAAGAAAATTAAAACACGATTCCCAATTCTATTTAAACGGGCACTTGATTTTCATTTGATGAAAGCAAAGGGACGTATATAAATTAAATACTGAGGTACAACTTGAATTAAGGGAGGTGGAAGTTCATTGAAGGAAAAAATCAATGACTACGTACTACCTACAGGATGAAAGGGAGAACACCTTCAATGAACTTCCATAATAATACTTGAAAGTCATTAATAATATATCAAATAAGCAACAATAAATCAATAGGTTGTGAAAGCCAAGGGAAGGTTGTGAAAAATCCTCCGTGGCAAAAACAAATTCACTTGGAGGAGACTAAGACCCCAGATCATTATAAACGCCACGGAGGAAGTTTAATTCAATGATGGAAATAGTAGTTAGTGTTTTTGTAATGGTCATACCTCCTTATCGATATAATGGTTTCAGAGCATGAGCATAATATTGCCAGATTAAATCAAAAAGCCCCATCAACCCCGTTGCAGGGTTGTGGGGCTTTTATTCTCTTTTGTTGACCCGTCTTTTAAATCATTCGATCAAGATCGGGTGTATCCCAATTTATATCGGGATTAAAGGCATTGCTATTGTTACGGTGTTAGCAATTTGATTTTGTTTATATGAATTAATTATTGGGTGGACTCTCAGCTCTCATAAAAACCTCCGAAGTAAGAAAGGAAATTAGATGAACAATTAAATGTTACTACACCTTTTGAAAAAGTAAACGTCAAAATTGTATGTCATTTAAATATAACAGGTTAAGGTACTTGGTCGGTTCTGCCTTATGAGGGTCGCAGCGGGCGAAAAACAGCTATGTTTTTGACACGGGGGGTAGTGGACATCCATGTATCAAGCAACTGTTCCACTTTTTTCTCATCATCATAATTTTGTATTCGTTGTAAAGCTTATGAGCTAAAAAGATAAATACAATCCCAAAGATAATTACAAATGAATTGAACATGAATTTTCTCCATTTATAAATCTAGTAATTTTTTTTCATTTTCCCGTGCTAAACGGCGTTCCTCAACTCGGTCATATTTTCGATCACAGTCGTTACAAAATCTTTTACCCATTGGGTTCGGAGTAATAGATATGAATGTATTTTTTGATTGGCAATAAGGACAAATTTGATGCAAAGGCATTATTTCTTTCCTAGTTAAATTTGCAATACTTTCTCAATACCCCTTAGAGCATAAGTTGTACCAAAATAAGGAAAGAAGAAAATTAATTATGAAAGTATTGAATAGTAAAGGTTTGTGAGGTTGTTTCTAACAGAGAAGTTGCCTAAGAGATTGAGACAATTTCGCAAATTGAGATAGGAATCTCATTAGGGAAGTAATGAATAATCAACATGAGACAGAAAATATAATTCAGTGCACTTGTAATACAAGAACAAAGTCTGTGCCTCCCGGTGCAAACAGACTTTGTTCGAGATAGTGATCGCATGGAGGAGATCAATGCGACCTTTCTATACATATAGATTAACTCAGGAACATTAACCATTTGTTAATTTGCTGTTAACAATTTTTAACTTAAACCCCCCAGATGGTTTTTTTTATTTCAGGCTATCCATGACTAAATACCTAGCTATAGCGTTCTTGATCACGGGCTTCCTAGTAGGGGATGCTTATGGGGAGAATAGAGGAAAACTCAATAACTGCAGTTCACAAGTATATCCAGTTAGTAATGACACTAGTAGTTATCATCATTACTTTATTCCCAAGCTAAATCTAATTAATCCGAAGTAGTTTCTCTCAGCACACATTCATGCCTGACTGACTTCCAGATAAAATACAAATTCATAAGTATTGAAATACCCATTGCTGCCGGAATTAAAATCACAAAAATCCAAACGTTCAAAGCTTCATAAGTTGTTCCTAAAGCTGTTGCAACATTCATTAGAAAATTCACACACCAGTCAAATATAGTAATAATCCAGTTGTTGTTCATTTTAATTACCTCACTTTGTTTAATGTTTTTAAATTAGTTACTTACGCCAGTTTCGATAAAAGAACTTTTGCCACAAATAAAATCCTCCAGCATAAATCACCCCACAAATAAAATTGGAAGTGGTAATCCAGGTTCCCTTGGTAATTCCAACCCACTCACTAGTCCAGTACGGATGGAATAAACCCCAGAATAAAACCGAATACATTAATGCAATGGAATATAAAGCCTGTTTCCCAAAGGGGCCCTTTTTCTGTGGAGCCCCACATTGAGGACAGACGATTGCCTCGGTGCTAATCTCCTTATTGCATTCGTAGCAGGATTTAAAAGCCATTTAGAATTATTCTTACCTACGTTTATTAGGTCTTTGCAATCGAAGTAGTTTTGACCTTAAAAACTTTTTATCTTTCGGGCCTGCATTGCATATTAAATTCGACCGCTTCTCAAGAATTGCTCGTGAGATCGTGTTTTTTAGTTTGCCTTTCTCATCGTAAATACGAACTTCGAACATAATTACCCCCTCATACTCTTTATATATTTGTAATTATTTATAGAATTAGCAGTCGCCAATTCTTTTTCTTTCCTTTTCAAGTTCTCCAACTCTGCTTTAATAGTTTGTATTTTTTGTTCAAGAGTTTTCTGCTCAGCGTCTTTGTTTTTATAAATTGATCCTAATTCATCAATATGCTTTTCCAGAATGCTTTGCGCTTTTGATTTTCTATAGCTACCCAACGGTTTTCTCCTTTAATTTAATGGTTGGTATTATTCTTAAAGTTATTTATTTCCGGTTGGGTCATTACTTTCCCCAACGAATATCCATTTAAAGTCTGCGTGTTCAAAGAACCTATGGTCTGGAATAAATGGTCTATTGCGTTTTCTCTGGCTCTTTTAATTCGATTTTCTCCTTTCCCTGTTAATTCCTTCGTGTTGTGTAAAAAATTTACCAGCAACCCTGTCGGAACTCGTTGGCTTTGACCCAAGGACGCTTTTTTAAGGTTGAGCATGTACCAGACCTGGGTATCCAAATTTACTTGGCTTGGTTTGAATTTTGGAATCGAAGCAAGCACAGGGATTTTCCTTTCTGGTCTATTAATGTTCTTCTTACTTTTTGTTTCAACTTTTAACTTTTTAGGTAGAACCGTTTGGGCAACCTTTACACTTTGTATGTTTTTTTGAATGATCCCGGTAGGTTTCAAAGGCAAAACAACACCCGAGTGGAGAGCAACCCGCATAGTGTCTTTTGATTTTTTTGGAGCAAAGAACCCATTGTGGTAATTAACCTGTTCATAACGCACATCTTTGGGTAATTTAAATTCCTTTTTCTTTATATCTTTGTGAATTTTTTTCATATACGTCCCCCATATAGGAGCTGCGGCATGAGCTCCGGTTAATCCTTTCCCGTTCGGCCCAATAAGCGGGCTATTGTCATCAAACCCTACCCATACCGACGTTGAGTAATTCTTGGTAAATCCTGTAAACCAGCTGTCCCTAAAATCGTTTGTCGTTCCTGTTTTCCCTCCCGCTGGATGATCAAACCCGACTCGACGAACTACTCGCCCCGATCCATTTTCAACAACACCTTTCATCATATCCAGCAAGGGGAAAATGTCTTTTTCAGAAAAGCGCTCGGTTTTTTCAATAAAGTGGTCATACAGAATGTTTCCTCCGTAATCTTCTACCCTGAAAACAAGAAACGGTTCCTTGTATGTTCCAAGGTTCGCAATTACGCTGTAAGCTGAAGCAAGTTCTAAGGCGGAAACACCCGATGACCCCAACGCGAGGGAGTAGTTATTTTTTAATGGTGACTTAATTCCAAATTTACGTGCTGTCTTGATCACACGCTTGGGACTTAGTTCGTACATTAACTTTGCAGATATTACATTTAAGGATTTAGCCAGTGCTTCTTTTAAAATCACAGGTCCTTTAAATTTGTCGTTGAAGTTATTCGGTTCCCATGGAGTGGTCCCCGGAATATCCAATGAAATCGGTTCATCGACTATGACGGTTCCAGGGTGATATCCTAGATTTTCAAAAGCACTCATGTATACGAATGGCTTGAAAGACGAACCAGGCATGCGATTACTGGATACGGCGCGGTTAAACTGGCTTTTTGAATAGTCCAACCCACCGAGTAGAACCCGAACCGCCCCTGATTGATTATCAATAGTAGCCACCGCAGCCTCAAGGCTCCCCTGCCCCTCCTCCTTGATCATGCGGCTTTCAAGGAATTTAATATGACGTTTGGCTGAATCGTGTGCCGCTTGTTGCATGTTCGAATCTAGCGTCGTAAATATTTTCAACCCACCAAAATGAATAAAGTCTTTTTCATACATTTCCTCCATTTCACCCAACACATAATCCAAGAAGTAACTATCAGGGTTTTGTTTCCTACTTGTTTTCCGAATATCCAGTTCTGATATTAATGCCTCGGCTCTTTGGGTTTCGTCGATGTATCCTTCATCCACCATTCTTTGCAGAACGTAGCTTGCTCTTTGGATCGAAGCTTCCTTATTATTTATAGGATTAACCTTGTTTGGTGATTTTGGTATTGCTGCGAGAATTGCACTTTGAAAAAGACTCAGTTCACTCGGGTTTTTTCCAAAGTAAACCTGGCTTGCCCTATTTATTCCGTATGCACCTTTACCAAAATAAACCTGGTTAGCATAAGCCTCGAGTATTTCTGGTTTACTGAAAGTCGATTCAATCTGAAATGCCATCAACAATTCTTTTAGTTTCCGTTCGTAACTTTTTTCAAAGCTAAAAAAAAGGTTCTTGGCCAGTTGTTGTGTAATCGTGCTGCCTCCCTGTGCTGTTTTGCCTTTTACCGTGTTTTTATATAGTGCTCTAAGAATTGCAACTGGATCCAATCCGTGATGTTCATAAAACGTGGAATCTTCAACTGCAATGATGGCTTTCTGGAAATGAGGTGAGATCAGATCAAGTGTCATGTAACTTCGATCACCCAGTATTTTTAATACCTTCCCATCTCGCGAATAGATTTCAGTTGGTGGTTGTTGGTTTAAGTATCGGAGGTTTTTTGGGATTTGTGGCAACTCATCCTTTACATGAAAGTAAATTACCCCAGCACCGGAAATAACGATAACCCAGGACATGACAGCAATCCCAACCATATATTTTTGCAAAAATTTTATTACCTGCATGTAAAATCCTTTAATTTTTCTAAAGGTTCACTAAAAGGAGTAATAGCAACATAGGAAATCCCAGGAAAATAATTTGTATCAGGACAAGGCTCTTTAGGACTAACTTCACTTGGATTGATCTCCTTTACTTGATTAGAAATAACTTCACTGTCTAAACGATATTAGTTAAGACCAACTATTCGATATCTATTGTTTGATTCATCTTGTTGAACAGAAATTTTCTTTCTCTTGCCAGTTGCATATTTTTAAAAACCCACTTGCTAATGAATTTCATTGACGTTTTTTCATTTCCGTTGAGATTATTGCTTGATAGAAGGGCTGTTTGAACGGTTTTAAAATCAAGGCGTGCCAGGGAAAATCTTGTTCTTGAATCAGATTGATCCCAGTGATCAACTATGTTTGTATCCAGAAGTGAAATGGCGGCCGTATCATTGATTACAGATTGAAGTTTTTCTTTGTCAATCCACCCTGGTTCTCGAGGGTCTTTTACTGCCTGGTGATATCGAATCAAACCTTTATTAAAATGACCGAGAACACTGATCAAGCTATTTCGTGCCGCATCATTTGCATCAATTTGGGCTTTGCCAGAGTGCTCTATATATTTTTTCTTTCCCACACCAAAAAACGCATCTTTTGATCCATGGTTGTCTGACAACGAAACGCCACTACCCGTTGATAGCCAGGAAGGTGTTTCTTTTTTTTCTATTTCTGCTTTAAGGATAGGTTTTGGTACCAACGTTCCCGATCGACTAAATATTTCTTTATTCGTTGTCGAACAACCAAACATAACTGCTGCCCCTAAAACCGTTAGAATTAATTTATTCATGATTAACCTCAGTAAAAATTTGTGAACTGACAGGCCAGCCAAATTTCATCCTGGTAGGAAGGAACCCAGAATAAAATAAGAGGAGACCCCCTGGTACTTGAATGGACAGGCTTTATTCCAATCATGTTCAGGTAAGCTGACCTATCAGCCCAATTCGGTTTTCTGTTTTCACAAAACTAGACCCTTGCTTTCCTGTTTAGATAAAATGGATAGCTTTTAATACCGGGAGGGGCGAACCATATTCCCCTCATACTCCCATTACTTAGAATCTTCCCTTCAAATGTTCCGGTTACCTGACCCTTAAGGTATTCACTAAAAAGAAACCTTTCATCTTCGCTAATAGAACCTTTTAGTTCCCTAATTTCCCTGTGCGTATTGACTATGGTTCCCGTAATATTTTTCCCTACTTGATCAATCGAAAGGCTCATTGCGTGTTTACCTCCAATAGTTCCTTCAAAGTAGAGTTTTTGAATTACGGGTACTGGCGCAGAGCTTGGCCTCGTTAAGTTATTGAACTTAACCCAGGCAATTATTGAAATACATAGTGCAAAAACCACAAAAGTTATTTTTGTCCAATAATTCACGAAGCCAACCTCCACATAAAAATGTTATTAGTTATTTCGGATACTCAAAAATCCAGTCACCAACAAAAGGGTCATCTTTTTTATTTTGAGGCCCTTTCTTAACAGCTACCTTTTTTGTTAGTTTGGAATTATCTAAGGATGAGCTTCTGTTATTTGCCAGGAACTCACCGTTAGCAGTGCTAACCTTAAGTACCTTCACCGTCTGTCCATGTTCCGTGATCGTTTCATCCCTGATTGAAATCGAATCAACGGGTTGGGTATCAACATGTTCTTTGCTCGCTACTTGAACATTCTCAACCTTATTGGTTACGGATGTATCCGGGTCTTCCGATGCAGGGGCAAGCCGAAGCTCAAGAGTTTTTTCCAAGTTACCGGATGTGTTTGAGGCCGATTGAATCTGCTTGGATGGTTTAACCTTTGTCCGGGTTAAACTTTCAATCAAACCGGCAAGATATTTTTCCTGGCCTTCATTGTTATCTTCTTTGTAAAGATCTCTTGCCTTGGTTAGGTAGGGAATGGATTGATCAAGATCATTCTTCTCGTTATAGGCAAGTCCAAGGTTATAGTTTGCAACTGCGTTATTTTCATCTATGGATAAGGCAATTTCATAATCCTCAATGGCATTGTCTAGTTGACCGAGTTGTTCGTGAACCATCCCAAGGCCGTTGTATGCTTGAGCATATTTTGGATTGATCCTTAGTGCCTCGTTGTACGCCTCTTGGGCCAACTCTAGTTTTTTCTCGACTAGTCGAACCGCACCGAGGTTATTATGAGAACGGGCAAATTCATTGTTTTGTTCAACTACTTTTTGAAAGTCTGAAATCTTGCTCTTGTATCGTTCCGCATCGGTATAGATATCTCCGAACAGGAAAGGACCTAATGAATAGACTCGATCGGTTTCAAGGGCTGACTTGAACTCCTTCTCAGCTTCTTCCAGTCGTCTTAACTTTAAATACGCCTCGCCAAGATCATTGTGTGCTTTCGTGTTATGCCAATCTTCCTTGATCAGTTTTTGGTTCTTGATTATGTTTTCTTTCTGTTGTTCAAGACTGTCATACTTTTTCTGAACTTCTTGTCCGCTTGCACCTGTAGCAATGAAACTTAAGCTAAGAAGCAAAGCTACCATGTAGATTTTGTTTTTCATGCTTTCACCTTTTGTAGAGTTAATAAGTTGGTTGTAAATTTTTTCCTTTTTTATATGAGACGACCGATGATTCGTCTCCTATCATTGCGATCACAAGATCGATATCCTTTGTTGAGTGATACATTTCTGTTTTCCTGTAACCACCCCTTGGACTCAGCTGCATGACATGCTTGTAGCCGTTCTCGAAATTGAGATTTCCCTTACGATCTGTTTCTCCAAGAAAAAATATTTTGCCGCTTGCGGTCATGGAAAATATTTTGACTCTGTCGATGGGTTTTCTTGTCATGGAAGAAGAAACATTTACCCTGCCTTTATTCATGGAATACCTTCCAACGCTCACTTCTAAATAGGGACTTTGTTCCTGCGAAAGAACTACTGCTTGAAAGTAGCTGCCGAGTTTATGATCAGCGCTGGCATGTGATGGGAATACCGTCCACATCAACCCAACGATTGCCAACTTTGTCATGAACGATGTTTTCTTCATTTGTCTCCTCCTCTAATTAATTTATGTTTTAAACTTGCTCTTTAATTAGATAGTTCGAGAAATCGAAGTTAATTGGCTAACGGTTCTATTATTTTTGTGAGGGGGTGAAAAGGCTTTATTAATAAAGAGATTTGGGCGGGTAGGATTTACTTAATACCTGTTCGAGAATTTTTCTGCTCGAACAATATGATCTATTCTATGGAGATTAAAATGGAGTGTCCCTGATTGTTCGGTCCGATTGCTGTGATTTCGTGAGTTCCTTTCATAAGAGTAACAGTCGTATGGTGCGGGAGACTAGTGCTTGCGGTTTCTAAACCATTAACATACCAGGACACTATCTGTGTTGGGGCTTTGCCTATTGCTGACAACCGAATTTCATAGGAAGTTTTACCGGGATCAAGCAAATACACTTCTTCCGTCAGGGGACTCGTTATTTTTATTCCTGCTTTGCCAGATTTAGAAGGGTCACCTAATGGATTGCTGCCATTAAAAATATTCTCTAAGTTGTTTGAAAATCCAGCTAAGCGATATTTCCCCTCTCCACCATTTTTAAATCTTTTGTAGACCCAATCTGTATATTGCGAAGGTAGGCTGTGAAATTTTTTATCATTAGAGTGATACTGACATTTTTCTTGTGGCTCAAACCCACTAATAAACAATTCTTTTTTTGTCTGTGGACAACTTGGATTTGGCACCGATCCCGAGTACGAGCAAACCGTTTTACTTATCACGCTCTCAGGTTTTTTAAACCTGGAAGCAAAGCTATCGGGATATAACTCATTAAGGATATCTATAAAAATAGGTCCTCCTCCTTTAGCACCTGTCAAACCATTCGTGGAACTGCCATCGAAATTACCTATCCAGATTGCGATGGTATATTCGTGGGTGTAACCTATAATCCAGCTGTCCCTATAATGAGTACTCGTCCCCGTCTTGAGAGCCACTTTAAAAGGTAATTTCTGGTTGAAGAAATCACCGAAAGTAAGAACACGGGCAGAAGGGTCCGAGAGAATGTCGGTGATGATATAGCTCGCCTCGGGGGAAAATATCCTGTTTGGAAAATGTTTGGGTTCACTTTTTAAAAAACGGGGAGACATAAACTCACCGCCCCGTGCCAAGGTTGCATAGGCTGCTGCAAGCTGGATGAGCTTGACTTCAAGGTTTCCTATAACAAGACCCAGTCCATAATAATCGGCGTCATGCTCTTTATAATTATTAAGACCGAGTAATGATACGGTTTTAAAAAAGTTTTCGTACCCAATCTGGTTAATTAAAAATATCGCAGACTGGTTTAACGAGTTTCCCAGAGCTTCCCGCATGGATACAGGGCCATACGAAGCACGGTTGAAATTTACAGGCCGGTAAACCCCCTGCGGGGAAATATAACTGCGTTTAAGGTCTTCGAGGGTATCCGATGGACTATGGCCTTCATCGAGAGCCTTCGCATAAAGAAAAGGTTTCAAGGTCGACCCTGCAGACCGTTTTGAGATTGCACCATTGTTAAATCCAAGATTTGTCTTGGAATGTTCCATTGACCCGACAAGAGCTAGAACGTTTGATGTCTTGTTTTCAATTACAACAACAGACCCCTGCATGGCTTTTTGTTTCTTTAATCGTTTACGATGAGAATTAAGAATCTGTTCAACTCTTTTCTGCAAAATTAAATTGATCGTTGTTGGCGTATTCCCTGATACTTTATTTTGATCTAACATCTCAACGAAGTGAGGTGCATCAAATGGAAATACTTTTTCACTAACATGAATAGGTTTTTTCTCCGCCCTTAGTTTCTCGTCGAGACTGATAAACCCAAGTGCATACATTCTCTTTAGAACCCAGTTCCTCCTGACTTTAAGTTTCTCTATATTATGTCCATACGGATTCAATGTTCCTGGTGCTTTTGGAAGTGCTGCTAGTAAAGCGGTTTCGTGCAAGCTCAAGCTGCTGGATGGTTTTGTAAAGTAGATTCTGGATGCTGCTTCAACCCCCGTCAGGTTGTTACCCATAGGCACCCTGTTTAGATAAACCTCAAGAATCTCTTCTTTAGATAGATGCCCTTCGGCTCTGAAACTTCTTAGCACTTCAATAAATTTCTTTGAGTACGTGCGATTTCTGGGATAGGTAATCCTGATCATCTGTTGAGTTAAGGTCGATGCACCAGATACGATTTTTCCCTGAACCATGTTTTCTTTAAGAGCTCGTACCATCGCAAAAGGATCAATTCCTATGTGAGAAAAGAATCTCTGGTCCTCAGCGGCAATAAAAGCCTTTATTGTTGTGTCTGATATTTTGTCTAAGGAAATCCAGATATGCCTTTCACCTTTGATATCAGGAAACCAGCGTAAGGGCTTTTCAGATCGATCAGATACGATTCTGTTGTCAGGAGAGTAGAACCTATTGATATCGACCCGGCTTATTTTTTCAAGATATAATCCTGCGATTATTGCGACTACAAATAAAAGAGCAGTAACTATTTTTGCCTTGAGTCGGAGCTTCATCGAATCTGAGAGGCTTTGATGTTAACGATGCTTTTTGGCGTGAGACCCATGACCTGAGGCGAGTACATCAACTGCGCCTTGGTTGACGGGAGGACAAACTGACCTTCTGTGGTAGCTCTTGCATAGTAGGAGTACTGATATTTTCCATCCCAGATGTTTGAGTCCCTGAAGATCAGGACGCGGTCATCCCTGATTTCCTGAAAACTCGGAACCAATACACGAGCACCGTCTTCCGTGTAAGAATCTTCGTCATTCTCAGGGACAACCTCTTCTGTCTTGATACTGCTATTGATCGCAACGAGTCCTGCTGGAAGGGGGTCATCTATAACGATGTAACGATAGCGTCGACTGTGGCCTGTCTTATCTTTTTCTATATCGATTGTAACTTTAACCAGATCACCGACTCTAATATCTTGTGAACCATCGATATTTCTAATCGACTTATTTACATGGAAACCATTTGAAGTCCCCGATTCGGCGTAATCCACCCTTGGAAACTGGAGTACTGCTTTATAGTAAATGGGGAGGTTTGAACTTGCGTTTAATTCTAAGAACGGATTTTTGAAATATTCGTCGGGGCTCAGTTGAATTTTCTTATGAATTTTATTGATGACACCAGTATCAACCGTATGCGAACCTGCCGTTATCTTCACACTGTAAGGTTCGTTATTAGATTCTTGCGCTGAATAATAATTTCCAAGTGCGTATAAAGCCCACCCCGTATCACTTGTTGATGTCCACCTTCCTGATGAACCAAAACCCTGGAATAAAGATTCGGCGATACGGTGAGTAAACTTGTCTTCTGGGTC
>Ga0209140_1001595_pt1 | contig 11635 bp, 10 predicted proteins | sample SaaInlV_120m_DNA_3_FD_184666 | JGI IMG/M metagenome (GOLD analysis project Ga0209140, IMG submission 184666) | Marine microbial communities from expanding oxygen minimum zones in the Saanich Inlet - Saanich Inlet SI073_LV_100m_DNA (SPAdes) (version 2) | ecosystem: Environmental > Aquatic >... | reverse complement strand
GCCGAAGCACACGCGCCTAGGGAATTACTCGAGGTCTATCAGACATACACCGCGCACGAACAAGCACTGGCAGACTACTTGCGGCTCGAACGAGATGGAAAAGGCGGTGCGCATATGCTCGAGAACCACATCGAACGAGTTGCTCCTAAGGTCCCCTGGAGGTCCGAAGAAATACGATACGGCGAGTGAAGGCGTACGTTGTCGGCCTGTGCATCTAGAATGGATCAGCAGACTACAGTGTCCCGTAGTGAACCTGGATTCATCTGCCGCTCCACAGGTACTAGCGGAAGAGGTTATTCGTGCTATCGCCTAACAACTCGCTGGCGTTCTATCCCAATACCAAACGTTTGGCTTGCAGCGAAGATTCATAGGCAACCGTCAATCGCTTTCCTCGCATACCAGTTGCCCAGAAGGCTGTAGCAAGCAATGGACTTAAGCAAAATTGCGATTCGCCAGTCATATTCAAACTGCTCTTCTTCATAAGGTGTTTGGCGTTGGTATCGCGCGATCAATTCCTTATGCTTTTGCAGGCAGCTAAAGACTATCAAGTGCATCAGATCCTCTACCGTCGGGACGCCAAGCCCTACTAGTTCCCAATCGATCAGTACGGCTTCACTCGTGCTGTACAGAAAATTCCTCGGATGTGGATCACCATGCAAAATTGTTAGTGGCTGTTTCCTGACACGATCAAAATAGTCTTCCCACAACGGCTGGTTGATTAGATCATGCATTTCTACTTTATCGGATAAACCCAATTCTGAAAACATGCCGTCAACACGATGACGCATTCTAATCCGCCATTCCCCGACAGTCTCCGGATCCACATTTGGCTTTATTTCATCCAGCCGTGGATCGTTCCAGAACCCCGAGTGCAATGCCGACAAGTTATCAACACAGTGCTGTTCCCAGGCTGGTAAATTGGGTGTCCATTGGGTATGTGTGCTGGAAAGATCTTCAAGAATTATGGTGCTTGCACCTTCATCATTAGCGAGAGCTGCAAAGTACTTAACCGCGGGTATGTCGAGTCCTTCCTGCAGCTTACTGAACCAGACTGCGCGTCGGTTGAATTGTGCTTTGCGAGATGAATAGCTATCGGGTCGTGTCCATTTGATGAACAGCATTCTGTTATCAGCAATCAGATGGGCGAAGGCGCCCATATTGGTCTGGCCAGTTTTTAGGATCTGAACAATCTTTATGGGCTGCTCAAGTAGTCTGGATAGTTTATCTGCAGTGATGTCCTCAGATTTGGTAATAAAATGATTCATCAAACACCTTCCTTCTATTTACCTCAGTTACTAACATGCAATTCTGACATGCCCGAGCATCTTGACGCAGAGGTTGTTTTCAACCGGAGCTCTTGAGCATACTATCGGGGAACTAATGAAGAGCGCATGAACATGAAAACGTTATTCCCCTTAATAGTTACCCTGTTCTCAGTTTCTGTTTCCAGTTCACTTTACGGCCATGGGATTATTCCCGAATTTGTACCCACCGACAAAAACCGGTTAATCGTATTTCCCGATACTAGGCGCTACAAAACCCTAGTTCTCGATCCACATACCCACTCTACCTTCTCTGATGGCCATGTCTGGCCAACTGTCCGTATATCAGAAGCACTGCGAGATGGATTGGATGCAATCGCTATTACAGAACATCTTGAATGGCAGCCGCACCTCGCTGATATCGGGCACCCCGACAGAAATCGGGCTTTTGAAATTGCCGACGATGCCAATAGCAAGAACAATCTTATTGTGATCCCAGGTGCCGAGATTACCCGCACAGCCCCGGCAAGCCACATCAATGCAATATTTATCTCGGATGCCAACAAGCTGCTCAAGAATCTTGTTCCTGCCGATCCCGGTGATACACGCGCTTACTTTGCTGCAACTTCTGAGTGGCCCGCCCAGAAAGCTGTGGATGCCGCCAACAACCAGGGTGCCTTTTTATTCTGGAATCACGCCTGGTGGCGAAACGATTTCCCAAACGGCATACCTTTGGCCCCAAAATTTCACATCGATAACGCAAAGAAAAAACTGTTACATGGTATTGAGATAGCCAATGGCCGAAGTTATTCGGAGGAGGCTTTCCAGATAGCGCTTGATCTAGACCTGACCCTGATAGGCGTGTCAGATGTCCATGGCCTGATAGACTGGGACTACAAACCTCATGAGGGCGGCCATCGGCCGGTTACTCTGGTGCTGGCAAAAGAACGTTCGCCACAGGCCATCAAGGAGGCCTTATTCAAAGGCAGAACAGTCGTCTGGTTTAAGAATCTACTCATCGCCCACAAGAAAAACATGGACAGTTTACTCGAAGCTTCGATGGCCGTAGTGAGCGCAACCTATACCGGTAAATCGGACATCCTGGTGATTACAATCGAAAATCATTCTGATGCCAACTTCCTGCTTGAGAATCGTAGTGATTTTACCTTTGCGGGGAACAGCGACGTTATCGAACTAAAGCAGCATGCAACAACCCGACTTGGGATTAAAACCGGCAGGCGACTGAAGCGAATTAAACTGCACTTCAAGGTTCTGAATGCCCTCGTGAAACCTGGGGAGAATGCTGAGATTACGTTTGCGTCTAAAATTGAAGTGGTCGAGCAATTACCTGGCAACTGATCACTCAGCTCTTTCGAGAACCATGATTGGTGAGCGGCGAAGAGAGATGAGAATGATGTCAGGCGAGCCGTGGCGTCGCAAATGCCGAGTGATCTCCGCTGATTGCTTCGCGCACGATCGCCTCGCTTCGGCGAGACGTTATTATGCTATTTTGTCGGTTGATGCAATCCCGTCAATTTATCAGCAGCAGGACATTGGTTATGCGTGTATTGGTTTTATCGATTCTGATGTGGCCCGCTTTGAGCTTTGGTGCTACTTCTGCGGCAGAATTGCTAGCAAATGAGTTACGGTTTGAAGCTGATAAGGGCGATGCTAAAGCGCAGTTCAATCTTGCCTCGATGTATGCCAATGGCGAAGGCATTCCCGAAGACGACAAAGAAGCCGTGAAGTGGTACCGGCTTGCTGCTGACCAGGGGTTTGCTCAAGCGCAGCACAACCTTGGCTTAAGGTACGACATTGGCCTGGGTGTTCCTGAAGACGACAAAGAAGCCGTGAAGTGGTATCGGCTTGCCGCGGAGCAGGGGCATGCTAAAGCGCAGTTCAACCTTGCCTCGATGTATGGCAATGGCAAAGGCGTTCCCGAAGACGACAAAGAAGCTGTGAAGTGGTATCGGCTTGCAGCGGAGCAGGGACATCTTTCTGCCCAGCACCAGCTTGGCTTGATGTATGACAATGGCGAGGGGCTTCCTGAAGACGACAAGGCAGCTGTTAAATGGTATCGGCTTGCCGCTGATCAGGGACTTGCTGAAGCCCAGTATAGCGTTGGCGTGATGTATGCGAATGGCGAAGGTGTTGCTGTAGACTATGCGCTCGCTTACATGTGGGCCAATATTGCTGGTGCAAACGGCCTTGATGTCAGTAAGTTCAAGGGATTTTTAACTGAAAAATTGACTCAGGCGGATATGAGCAAAGTCCAGGAACTCACCGGACAATACATCAAGGGTAATCCGGAAGTTTATTGAGTTAGTGAAAGGCTGACGGTACTGACTACTGCCCCAGAGTGAACCAGGCTATTGCAAACGTTTTCGGACACTAGCCTCTTTGGCGGGGCTTTTTTTATCTTGGGTTTTTTGTCGTGATTGGCGCTACAGCAACTACAGGGGTTAAGCTTAAATACTTGTTTGCTTCGAATGAAATAGTATGCTGGTATTTATGAAGCCTTTACTATTGATGTCACTTCTCATGTCGAGTCTGTTCTCTATGTCTACCCATGGTCAGTCAGTTAACGGGACGTTACTAAGAGTGACGATTGCCGTGGATGGCATGATGAAAAGTAAGGGCGGTGTAACTTGACTGACGTGACCAGATTCGGTCTCAGCCGTTCTGTTAGAACTGGCAGGTGTAAAAACGGTAGACATTGATCTCGAAAATGATTGCTTCACCATCACATACGACAGTAACGCCACTTCCTCAGATAAAATGAAAGTTGCAATTGTGACGTTGGGATACGAGCCCAGGATTGTACAAAGCACTTTAAACAAAATGCGGCCATCACACGATGGAACAGAACCGATACCCGAACCTGTCGCTATGGCACTAGAACGCGTTGAGAATACTGACACGTCTATATTCATCGATTTTTACGCGAAATGGTGTGGTGCCTGTAAGGTCATGGACAAAACAACACTCGTTGATCCAAAGGTGGTCAAGACGCTGGTGCAATTTCATACCCTGAAAGTTGATGCAGATGAATTTCCACTTGCAACACAACATTTTGGAATTTTCGCAATGCCAACCTACATAGTGCTAAACCCGTCGGGCGAGGAGGTATTCCGCCACGTCGGGCCCATTACCGCCGGAAGTCTTGTTGAAAGGTTGTTGCCATTAAACGGGGATGCAGGCTAACTTCGACACCGTCTCCGACCTAAACCCTCGCCAAGCCATCTGGATTGATCGCGACTGTGGGCCTGGCTGTGTTGATCTGGGTCGGGTTGAGCCAGAATATGGCGCTCAACCAAAATCGAACAATTAATAACACCTCTTTAACGCTGTGTTACACAGATCCTTGCACCAGAAAAACCCCTAATCAACGGAGCAATCTCAAGGATATATCCTCGAAACTAAAGCTTGGACCTGCATTGAGTCTCGGTGCCCTCACGTTATCTTTTTCGGCCGTAAGCCAAGCGGAGCCGGCGATGCTTTTGACTACCATCAACACCCAGGATGGCGCTGGCGATGTTGCATGGATTAAGGGCAGTGCAAAGGCCATAGCCAAATGGGCGATCACTACATATTTACGTTTTTCGATTCTCAGAAAGCACTTTGGGCAGCCGATCCCGTGGATCCAATCATGGTTAAAGAAATCGCCAAGATGAACGTTAAGCGAACAGTCAAAGAACAGGACCACTGGGCTGTCGTACGAGCCCTACCCACCAATGGTGACATCGGCTATTTCTGGAATATTACCGTAATCGCTGAGAACGCCAACCGCTACCTCAGCACGCTGGATAAGCTAGTGCCCGCAATGAAGGCCAATGGCCATGACGTATCGATGAATGTTTTCGTCGCAGACACAGGCCGACGAGCGGGTCAATTCATGGTATCGATGGGCTCGCCCGACCGCGCCGCTTTGGGCGCTTTGCTGGACGATAGGACTCAGCCCTGGTTCGCTGAGGTCATGTCCGACCTGGAAGGCACTCGGGAGATCGTACTTGGCCAAGCGCTTCGCTGTGAAAGCTGCTATAGTGCGCCCCAGTAACAGACCTAAATCGGGCCGTTGTGTTGCGTTAAAGACATAACGGTTCGATCACTGGCCTTGCTCGAAGCCTTTTGTGGGAAATTTCTCCGCCTGAGTAATTAAATCAATGCGGTATGAGTCAACAAACGGAAACCCTAACTAAGTCGCCAGCATTGTGACCTCTGTTAATCTCTTGTCAGTTTTATAAATTCTGCGATGGCGAATGATTTTCAACACGGCTGCATCTAACTTACTTTTACTGATCAAATAGGCTATGAAAATGAAAACACTTTTATTGGGCGCTGTAATGTTGGCTAGCTTAACGGCTTGTGGCGGTGGGGGCGGGGGCGGATCTTCAAGTCCGCCTGAACCTGTTGCTGCAGACCCGGCCCCAACCCCGGTGGAGTCAGCCCCGGTTACGGTCATCGTAGACATCATAGGTGTCATTACCGGGTTCGGCAGCGTGTTTGTTAGCGGTGATAAATATGAAGTGGAGCCCGATACGTCCATTATCATTGACGGCGAAGGTGAAAGCTTAGGTGATGACAGTGATTTGCGGGTGGGTATGAAGGTAAATATTTCTTCCAGTGAATCTGATGGCGAACGTACGGCACAGCGTATTGAGTATGACGATGACCTGAAAGGCCCAGCTTCAAACGTAGTGTTGGATACGCAAGATCCTTCGCTCGGCTCATTTTCGGTTGTGCAGCAAACGGTTGTCGTAGACGGGAACACAATTTTTGATAACAACATTGGCGATAATAACGCTGATGGAAATATTGATATCGGAGACCTGACGGCGGGTAGCGCCCAGGTTGTTGTGGAAGTCAGTGGTTTATTGATTTCCGAGGGTTTTGTTGCAACCCGCATTGAGCGATCTGATTCGGTCGCTGGTCGGCCTGACGTGAGCGACGATGAATACGAAGTGAAGGGTTTTGTTGACGAAGTGGCCAGCGATGGCAGTGAATTTCGTATCAACGGGGCTACATTTTTGGTTGTCGATGGTGCCGATGGTACCAGTGGTACGGTATTCGATGATGGCTTGGCTGCAGATTCATCTCTTGTTGGCGAATATGTTGAGGTTAAAGCGGATCAAAATAATGCTGGTGCCTGGGTCGCGGTTCGGGTTGAACGTGAAGATGACTTTGACGATGACAATGGTGATGGTCAGGTTAATGACGACGATCGTAATGGCAGATATGAGATCGAAGGGGTGCTTAGTGCTGTAGACACCTCGACCACGCCTAGTATCGTGACAATTGGCTCGGTTATCCTGGAAGTGATTGATGCGAGTGATCTTGTTGGTCAGGTAGGTAACATAGTAAAGATCAAAGGCACGTTTGATGAATCTGGCGTGCTGGTGATCGATCAGTCGCGCTCACAGGTTGAAAGTTATCTTCGTGTGCAAGACCAGGTGGCGGAGGTTAGCGCCTCTTCATTTACGACGCGCTTGGGAGTTTCGATTACGCCCACGGGCAACAGTCGAGTGAAAGATGACGACAGTGACGATGACGAAGGTGATCACTTGACGCCACAACAATTCCTGGGGCGAGTGCAGCAGGGCGATTATATCGAAGCCAGAGCGTTTCTTGATGCCAACGGTGAAGCGGTATGGACACGCATCGAGCGCGAAGATGAAGATGATATGGATTGTAGGATACAAGGGCCGGTCGAGGCGATACAAGGTGACAGTGCCAGTGACTTTACCTTTGTTATTCAGGGTGTCACGGTAGATGTGAGCCAAATTATCTCAGAAGGCGACTTTGAAGGAGCTAACGGTCAGACCCTGGGTAGACAGGGATTTTTTGATCAGTTGAGCGTGGATGATGTTGTGAAGGCAACCAGCGATAAACAAGGTCTTGGCTGTGAGCTGGACCGTCTTACCGCTCGCGAAGTTGAGTTTGAAAACAATGATGGATTGTTCGGTACTTCATCGTCTTCATCGTCTTCATCGTCTTCATCGTCTTCATCGTCTTCATCGTCTTCATCGGGGGAAGATGATGAAGATGAGCTGTCAGGCCTGCCCAGTGCGGTCACTGAAAATACTTTTGTTCTTAACGGCCGCACCATTACGGTGGTGGGTAGCACTCTGATCGACGATTCTCTTGTCGAAGCGGCCCTGGGTCGTGAAATAGATAGCGATGATATTGCGTTTGATCAGCTCCCCGGCGAGTTGACGCTTGCAGATTTGTTGCCCACAGACATTGTTATTAAAGTGAAGGTTACCGCTGATGATGTTGCCATCGAGATAGAAGATAGCTAGTCAGAGCATGGGGTCATCGTTTTGCGATGACCCCACCCGTAAGGTTTAGGTCTTACTACGACAAAAGTCATAGATAATTATTTATCGCGCGAGGCCCGACGAACCTTATGCCCAGTGGTGCGTATACTTACCTCATAGATTAAGTGAGTTAAATGCCGGTGAATTCTTTTCTAAACAATCCTTATGGGGATACTTTTGCCATCCAGGGTAAATAGGCATTATTATTCCTGTTTTTTGCACGAGGGGCAGATCAATCGACCAGCTCAGCCAACAATGACATGAGCGCAAACTGGTTATAGCTCGCAACCTCTGCCCCGGTCGAATTTGGGCAGGCGTTACGCGCCGTGCACGTATTAGGGAAATTGCTGTCAGATAGAACGTAACCCTGGTTGGCGCTATGTTCGTACTGTGTCTGCACCACCAGGACAAGGTCTTCTGCAGGCCAGACATAGATCTGTTGACCGTTTAACCCCAGCGCTGCAGAGATCAAAATGGGCGGCTCTTGTGCAAAGAACGCGCTATTCAAAACCCACCAATGTAAGCCATAAAAGTCAGTTTGTGCAGCCAGGCTTGCTTGCACATAGCTGCCAGGCACGATTTGGTTACCGTCCCATTCACCATTCCGCGCGTAAAGCAGGCCAAATCGAGCCATGTCCAACGGTGTCATATCCAGCCCCATGTAGGTGAGGGGGTTGGTGCCGGTCCGATCCAGCCACATGCCAATCAGGTTCGGGTCGATACCAATTGGCAATAGAATTTTTTCAGTCAGGTAAGCATGCGCATCCATGCCGGTCGACCGTAGGATAATCGGCTCTAAGAGCTGGGATGTCGGGTCTGAGTATTCAAATGTCGTGCCCTGCTGCCTTGTTTTTGGAAAATCGATCGCAAACGTTGATTGATCCGTTTCATAGTAAATCCCGCTATCTGCACCATAACCCGCACGCATTTCCAGGATATCTCGAATGGTGACAGCCTCCTTGTCGGTACCTACCCATTCGCTTAAAAACTCGCTCGCCGGTTGATCCAGGTCCGTTAGCCAACCTTCCTCTAACGCAACCCCGATTAACGCAGCGTAAAAACTTTTGGCTACTGACCAGCTGGTCCCAAGCGTGCTGATATCAACACCCGGGGAGAAACGCTGCCCAATTACCCACCCGTTGCGCACCAATACCGCAGACTGAACCGCCTGATCCGTAAAAATGTGGTTTAGGATAGCGTCAACATCGCTGGTATTTAGATTCAATTCCGCAGGGTCTGCGGCCTGGAGTGTCCATGTTGGGTCAAGTTGACGCGCCGGAGGGTCGGGCACATTCGCAGAACCGCTGCCGCCACCGCCACCGCTACCGCTACCGCTACCGCCACCGCCGCACCCGGACATCCCGACGACGATTGAAAGAATAAAAAGGAAATTGAATTTCATGCCGAATTTATAACAGCTATAGACATGATTTGCAGGCCAAAAGACTATCTGGCTTATTCAGATTTTCGGTATTCCTTAGGCGTTATGCCCTCCCAGCGCCGGAAGGCTCGTGAGAAATTTGAAGGGTCATTAAAACCAAGGCTATAAGCGACTTCTTTTACCGAGAGATGCTTCTGTCCCAGATAAGAGACAGACAATTGATGGCGGGTAGAGTCGACGATTTTTTTCACTGAACTATTTTGCTCGTTGAGGCGGCGCTGAAGGGTTCTGGGTGAAAGGTTCAGCTCGTCTGCTACGATTTCCCTATCTGGTTCGCCATGCACCAAATAGTTGGCGACGACTTCTCGCACACGACCAACGATGTCTGTTTTTTTGAATTGGCGCAGATAGGTGTCTATCAGATCGTCCATCGCTGCTGCGATTTGTGGATTCGACCCTCTCAAATTCCGTTGCAGGTCTGCGGTACTAAACACCATGCGGTTTTCTTTTTCTCCATAAGTGACCGAGCAACCAAAAAAATCATCAAGTGGGCTAGTGTCTTCTGGCGCTGAACGAATCAAATGAACCTCTAGCGGCGTTAAATCGTTACCGTAGGATATTCGCGACATTTGTAGAATAAGCGCGATAACAGCGTCGGTGTTATCCGTTGATTCCTTCAAATTAGCCGTCAAGTCCCAGGCCCCCTGCATACGCGTAAGAGTAAATTCGACATTGGTACTTAGCATGCTATACGCACGCCTACAGCGTTGAAATGCAGCCAGTAGTGTTGGACTGGTAATCCAGGCATGGCCAACCGCGTGGAGCATAGAAGGCTTCACGTGTTTAACCACCTCGACAACCAGACAGGGGTTTTTTGTTTCGCGCTTCGCCAGGCGCCAAAGCTGGTTGATTTCACTGGTACCAAACCGGGCTTCTGGATCGTTTATCCTCGTGAAATCTAAGCCGGCTTCAGTAAACAAACGCTCTGGATCAATGCTCATGTCAGTAACGCAATCAGCAAATGCCTGGTAGATTGTGGCCAGGGTTGAGCGATTAATAGTCATACCACTGGCTCTTTTGGATATAGATATCTAATGGTATCTAAACTTTACCCTGGGTGCGACCACTCGGCGCCTTAAGACATCTTGTTCGCGTACTACGCCTATCCAGCAGGCTTTTGGTGACTAGCTTTTGGCGCCGATTGACTACTTATTCAAAACCGTGCCTTCAGAATGTGCTTCGTAAATACGAAAAGGGTTAATCATGAATAGGGGTCAAAATGAATATAAATGAGGTAAATGAAGAGAATCTACCTGTGCCAAGACATCTATTTCATCAACGGAACAACAAAGAGGTCATGGCCCATGAAAGTATTGGTGGTTGACGACGAGAAGCTAGCCAGAGAAAGGTTGGTGAGAATGGTAGAAATTCTTGACGACCATGAAGTCACAGGGATTGCAGAATCCGGCGACGATGCGGTCAGGCAGGCGATCAAACTGGAACCGGATATTGTGTTGCTGGATATCCGTATGCCCGGCATGGACGGAATGGAAGCGGGCAAACAGCTTGCAACGCTGGCGACGCCGCCGGCGGTGATATTTTGTACTGCTTTTGATGAACATGCGATAGCAGCGTTTAACGTCAATGCTTCAGGGTACCTGATGAAACCCGTTCGTCGTGAAGCGCTTACCGAGGCGCTGGGCAAGGTGTCTGCCGTTAACAAGGTCCAGAGGGAAGCGATCATAGGGAAAGACGAAACACCCCATGCCCGCTCGAGAACGCATATCAGTGCCCGGACGTGGCGGGGCATCGAATTGATTCCGCTGGCGGATGTGAAGTTCTTCCACGCAGATCATAAATACGTAACAGTGCGCTATGGAGATGGTGAGGTCCTGATCGACGATACCCTTCGCGACCTTGAGGAAGAGTTTGGTGATCGGGTAGTCCGGATTCACCGGAATGCACTGGTGATGATGGATCATCTTGAGGGGCTGGAGAGAGCGCCTTGCGGACACTACCAGGTGAGGATGCGCGGTGTTGAAGAGCGATTGGATGTCAGTAGAAGGCATGTTCCTGGGCTACGCAGGCTGGTGCGGGCTTTGTAGTACACGAACTGAATCAGGAAAGGCGGCCGTTGCCGCCTTTTTTGTTGGCTGATTCAGTATTTTGGACCCTTAAACTATGCTTCGGTGAGCCCTCTTCGTTGATTGATGATCTGGAACTCATTAATGTGGGCGGCTGGAACAGTCGCCGGTTACAACTACAATATGGAAAAACTTCGAATCGCCACACGCCAAAGCGCACTGGCGCTGTGGCAGGCCAATTACATCAAAAGCCTGCTCGAATCCGCGCATGCCGAACTGCAGTGTGAAATTATTGGCATGACCACGCTGGGTGACAGAAATAAATCTTCCCCGCTTAGCCAGATGGGCGGCAAAGGGGTCTTCGTCAAAGAGCTTGAAACTGCACTGCTTGATGGTTCTGCCGATATTGCGGTTCACTCTATGAAAGATGTGCCGGGTGAACTACCCCGGGGCCTGGCGATTACGTCGATCGTTGAGCGGGCCAGCCCGCAGGACGCGTTTGTCTCAAACAGATTTGCGTCACTCGCTGATTTACCAAAGGGTTCAAGGGTTGGGTCTTCCAGTTTACGTCGCGTCAGGCAGTTGCAGCTT
>Ga0209140_1001591_pt1 | contig 11659 bp, 6 predicted proteins | sample SaaInlV_120m_DNA_3_FD_184666 | JGI IMG/M metagenome (GOLD analysis project Ga0209140, IMG submission 184666) | Marine microbial communities from expanding oxygen minimum zones in the Saanich Inlet - Saanich Inlet SI073_LV_100m_DNA (SPAdes) (version 2) | ecosystem: Environmental > Aquatic > Marine... | reverse complement strand
AGTTGCCGCAACTATGTTTTCCGGATTAGTATCTTCTGACACCATTAAAACAGGAATCTGCTTTAGCTCCTGATCTGCACGGATTTGCTGCAATAATTGAAGTCCGCTCATTTTCGACATTTCCCTGTCTGTAATCACCAGTTCAAAAAGCGCTGATTTAAGTCTTACCAAGGCAGAGTAAGCGTCCGTTACCTCTTCCAAATTGTCAAAACCCAATTGTTCAAGAGTATAAACCAAGACCTTCCGGGACGCTGCAAATTCACCTGCAACAAGAATTTTGATGGATGCTTTAACCGACACACTCACTCCAAAATAGAATGATTTTCAACTTAATAAAACACACACAGATGATCAGCCTTATTTCAGAGTTAAGATGTTTTAAAGCTCTTGTTAACATTGTTTACAAACAATTTAAAATTTACTTACAAGATGTCTAATGGTTCTGCAAACGTTTATCAGCAATCGCAAGTTGATCTGAAAGCAAACAGACAACGTCTTCAAGGAATTGTGCGGCAAGACGTGGTTCATGTTTTGCCAGTGCAAGTAATTTAGTTTCGGTAAACTGGAGTAGTGTTGAATCCTGCCTTGCGATTGCCCGGGCAGTTGCTGTTTCGTTTGGTGTACAAAGAGAAAATTCTCCGATTAAATCAAAATCTTTCCTCGTCCAGCAATAACCGACAGAAAACGTATCGTTTTTTGCTGAAACTATTGACGCAATTTCCACAGTTCCGGAAGTAATGAACAGGAAATCGCCCTTATCGTTTTTAATTTTTGATAATCTTTTTCCTCTGGCAACTTTATAGGTTTCACTAAACGATTGTAGTTTATGTCGCCATTTTGCACCTAGACTTTCCCAAAGATCTTCAGGTTTTATCGAAATTTCCTGTTCTGCTAATTTTTCATCATTGTTTAATTTTGCCTCAAGACTGGTGAGGTTAAAGTCTTTTTGCGCCAGCAGACGCTCATCTGTGTCCTTCAGTGACGATTGAAGTCGGTTGGCCAAATTCAAAAATAGCTTTGCTGCAATTTTTGGATTACGTTTTTTAAGTGGATCAAGACAGTCACGGTTAACAACCAGCAAACGTGTTTTTTCAGCAGCTTCTGCACTGGCGCTACGCTCCGCTTTTCTGAAAAGTCCCATTTCACCAAATGTATTGCCTTTTTCCAAGCGGACCAGATCTGTACGTTTTCCATTTTTTTCCAGAAAGATGGAAATAGAACCTTCGAGGATGACATACATTTCATCACCTATATCTCCTTCTGAAAAAAGCAACTCACCTTGTTTGAGGTCTTCAGGGTAGGCCATCAAACTTGCTATTTTAGCTTCTCTGACAGTCATGTTTTGAAAGAGATCAATTCCTCCTATAAATTCTTCATCAAATTTCAGTCCAACGTAATCCCAGACAGTTATCAAACCTGTTTCCATGACAACCGAGGGTAAAAAAGTCATGTCTATTGCCAGACACACCAGCAGGGTAAAGGCGGTGAAAGTACCAAACAATACTTGAGATTCCATCTCAGATTGCGCGAAGAGGATAAATCCCGCTGAAAGTGCTATCGTTGAAAACAGCATCGGACGTGCAACAATTGGTAAAGTTTTTAAAGATGCCTCACGTTTATTACGTAATTTATTCGCATTTTCGTTGTAATGACTTAAAAAATGGATTGTGTCGTCTACTCCAATTCCGAGAGCAATTGCTGCAATTACTGAAATCGTAACGCCGATTGGAATGTCGAGCCAGCCTAGTGAACCAAAAAATATGAGGATTGTAATTACATTCGGAAATAAGGCAATTACACCCATCTTCCAGGAAAGGAACAACAGCGACAGAATGACGAATACTATGATCAATGCCAGAAAAACGCTGTTTATCTGACCTTGAGCGATGTTGTTCGCAGATTCGCTGGAGAGCACTCCTCCACCTGTATAACTAAATTTTAAATGCGGTAACAATTCCGGCACCTTTAACAACAGCAAATCCCTCAGTGCAAGAAATGCTGTTGATCCGTTGCTGCGCATTCTAATAGTTACCTGAAGAACATCTTCTGCAGTACTTAAAAACCTTGGCCCGTTCTCACTGGTTTTTTCAAAAAACTGCACTACTTCTTCGTCACTCAATTTATCAAGTCCCAAACGGTAATGCGATAGGACATCAACCGGAGAATGTAATTTATCAATTCTCAGGCCTTTTATATTATCAATTTCTGTAGCACCGTTTACCTGAAACAACCAGTCCTGAAGCTCTTTTAGTCCGTAAATAGTTTTTGCGGTTTTCAAAGGATTTTTTGCTGAAGACTGCTGACCCTCACTGTCTGTTTCCGCTTTGAATAATAAACGTAAAGTGTCAGTTCCGGACAATTCATTTTCAATCAACTTTAAGTCTTTTACTAATTGACTATCTGCCGGAAAAGTTTTGGTAGAACTGTTGATGCTGAGCCCCAGCATACCAAATGCCGCAAAGCCAGCAATTATAAGCCAAATCCAGATCAAACGTTTGGAATGAAGTCTGAGCCATTCTGTAATGAGTAGAAAGAAACGATTGAGCAAACTACTGCCTTCTTCTGTTGGTGCCAAATCAGGCATATAGATATAATGCAGTAAAGCCGGTGCGAGGGTGAGTGTAAATAAATTAATGGAAATAATACCCACGCTTGAATAGAGTCCCAATTGCTGAACAGCAGGAATTGGACTGACCATGAGTGCGATAAATCCGGCAACCGTTGTGATTGCTGTCACGGTAACAGGAACGGTTACGGAATTTAGCGTTGCGCTTATTATTTGCGGAATTGATGCAGGCGGATCAGCGGCACTCCTTTCTTGTTTCATTTCAAGTGCTTCAGTCTGATATTGATTGAGAAACTTGATCACGTACGCACTACCCACACAAACAATGATCGGTGCACAGGCCATAGTAACGAGATTAAGTTCGTCTCCGATCCAGCCGATAATTCCGGCTGTCCAGAGAATCCCAAATAAGACCACTGACAATGGTACAAAAACGGCTTTAATACTTCGGAAAGCAATTAACAGCACGATAACAATCAAGAGTAAACTCATTGGAAGAATGAGCTGCATATCCTGTCGTATCAAACGGCTGGCCTTGTTTATTTGCCGTGGTTGACCTGCATAAGCAATCCGGAGGGTGTCAGCAATTTTAGGATTCTGTTGATGCTTGACTAACAGTTGCTTAATTATTTGCTGGGTTTCAGCTGATTCAGGTTTTGATTCCGGATTAAATGTGATAATCAGTGCAGCAGTGCTTGCATCCTTGGAGAGAACATCTCCCTGAAAAAGAGGGTGATTTTTTAAACTGCTGACAGTTTTACGTATTGTTGCTTCAGCATCAGCATGTATGTTTTGTGGACTTGAGTCGGTTTTTTCTAAAGCACAGTCCAGTGATGTATCTTCCTCAGCATCAACTTCAGTCTCTGAATTTCCGGAATCTGCTATATCTTCGTCCAGGCTTTCTTCTAGGTTTTCGTCGAGACTATCTTCAAGACTTTCCTCCAGATTCTGTTCTGGACTATCTTCAAGTTCATCCTCAAGACCTTCTTCGAGACTTTCTTCGAGACTTTCTTCCAGATTGTCATCACTCTCAGCGGAGCTTGATTTATCAGCAGAGGAACTATTCAGGCAGGAAATTTGATGTTCATATTTTTCTAAAACAGAAAGGCAAACAGAACCTATTCCCATTTGATGAAAATATGATTTACCTGCGCATTTTCCTGAAGCTTGTGGAATATCCAGCATACTAAGTACTTTGGAAATCCCTGGAACATTGGTCTCAATATCTGCTTTCAAGTGAGAAAGTGTCAACAGATAATCGAGACCTACAGGTTCTTTTTCTGTATTGTGTAGAGCAATCACGACCACTTCTTCACTGCCGAAAGCCTCTCTGGCGTCCAGGAATTGCTGGTAGGCTCCTGAATCACGTTCAATGAAAGGTTCAACTGTGCTGTTGATACGTAAGCTCCCACTGACTGGATCAAATAGACCGTCCCTGGCCTGCACAAAAAAGAATGCGCTGAGGGCAAGAATGACTAAAAGAATCAATTTGGGATATTGATTTAACTGAGTGAAAAAGCGGACAAACATGCTGTTCTCAGTTTGCAGTAAATTTTTGGGTGTATGTCAAAAATATCTGATTTGTCTTAATTGTATTTTCTAACATTTTTTGTCTTTCTGTTTCTAAACGAAACAATTTTAGTTCAAGTTCCATATCCTCCTTGAAACGCTCCCAGGTAAAGATGGAAGCAAAACCACGCTGTACGAAAGGCCAGGTCTGATAGTTCAGCAGTGTTATCCGCAAAGAATTGTCTGGTGTTTTCAAAACCGCTACACCGGAAACCTGATTGCGTACCACGTCCCTTATGCGGGGAATCAGAGCAGATTCATTTTCATAAAGAAAAATGTGTGAGTCAGCAGGCACATCATACGACTTCCGATGTGAATAAATCATCAGCCAATAAAAATACTTGAATGTCCTCTCAAACGAAGTTGCAAACGCAAAATGAGGTGATCTTACAGTTGAAAGCCGAATGTGTTTTCCTTCCGGAATTTCATAGGAATACAAGTTTCTTTTCTTAAATAAACCTGATTCCAATTTCCATACCATATCACTCCAAATTGCATCTAATTCGAGAGTTAAGAAATCTGAGCGAGTTTCATGCTCGTCGTAACTGGAAAGCATATTCTCAAATGAGCCCTGCAGAGTTGTCGTGCCATTGTCCGTAATTCGCTGATATTCAAGTTTTATATACGGATTTGAGTCAAACCAGTGAAACACTCCGAATCTAGCATCAACAATATCTCCAGTCCATTGATATTGCAAACCATAATAATCCCTTAGAAATGAGACATCCTCTTCCTCTTCTTCATCAGTACTTTCCACCTCTTCCCTGAATTCGGTGAACCTCATTCCAAATGTTTGCTGCCTAATCGGAGACAGATATAAAGTAGCCGTGTGTTCTCCACGGAACCAATTATATCTGATTGAAGGAATCGCATCCTTGGAGTCATCCGGATCAAAAGTATAAAGCCCCATGATATTGTTCATATGCAACACATCAATAACTTTATCTAAATCCACTTTACCAAGACCAAAAATCTGCGTTCCGTAACGTAGTTGATGTGAACCAACCCGGTAATTAGAGTAAATTTCACGTATGCTGGCAAATCCGTCAAAGATGCGTTCTTTCTCCATTTCATAGTTTTGCGAAAAGCTGATAGAAAGCCGGAAATAATTATACATCCGCGGAGATGTTTGTACCTTTACAGATTGATCGTACGTAGTAACAAGACGTAGTTCTTTGATTTCACTTAGCAAAGGATCTAAAACTGCCAAGCCCTTCGTTTCACTACCGCCTACCATTGTTTTTACTTCATGGCTGAAATTAACTCTAGGCGGGAAAATTTCCTCTTCCTCTTCGTCTGACAGTTCTTCAACCGTCTCCTGATTTATTAAATCTCCTGCTAACGGATCTTCTTCAAGTCCCAGCTCAGAGTCCGAATCTGCGAGAGGATCTTCTTCCAAGCCAAGATCTGAGTCCGAATCTGCGAGAGGATCTTCTTCAAGGCCTAGATCTGTGTCCGAATCTGCGAGAGGATCTTCTTCCAGGCCTAGATCTGCATCTTCTTCTGCGAGAGGATCTTCTTCAAGGCCTAGATCTGTGTCCGAATCTGCGAGAGGATCTTCTTCCAGGCCTAGATCTGCATCTTCTTCTGCGAGAGGATCTTCTTCCAGACCAAGATCTGCGTCTTCTTGTGCAAGCGGATCTTCTTCAAGGCCAAGATCTGCGTCTTCTTCTGCAAGCGGATCTTCTTCCAGGCCTAGATCTGCGTCTTCTTCTGCGAGAGGATCTTCTTCAAGGCTTTGCTGTAATTCAGCTTCACTGGTTTCCTGGGAATATGCAGGTGAGGCAATGAAGATAAAGGCAAGGCTGAACAGAATTGACAACAACAAGACAGGCAAGAGCTGTTTTCCAGTCAAGTGGGTAGGTGATGCAACTTCCGGTGAACCGGTTTGTGAATATTCAGTCTGTGCTGAACAGCGATTCAGGAGGTACATTTTTGAGTTCAGGATCGTCTGATATATTTAGATACAGTTTTAGTTTTTCATTTTTTTTGTCGACATTAGTCAGTGTTTCAAAAATGAATTTTTTCTCTTTTCCTAATGTTGTACGTACTCGCATTACTGTTGAGAACCATTGTCCGTCAACTTTTACATAATATTTTGGAAAGAAACGATATACTTTACGTAGAACTTTATCAGCATAAAAGTTCATCATGATCGGTACACCTTTTTTCTTATCGTAAAAACTCAGAACTTTGTCGTATGTTTGTTCGTTTTCTGCAGACTCGTTTTTGATTAGAGTTTCAATTTTAAAAAATTTTGGATTTTTAAGTTTCGAACATTTCATCTCATTTTCTGCACTAGCAGCTAAAGTAAAATCCTCAGTATCAATATTAGTACCGGGAAAAACCGAACTGCCGTCTGAGGAGAAACTTCGACAGTTTTCATTGGAAACAACTCCGCAGCTGGAACAGACAAATCGCCGTCCTCCCCTTTGGATCACACAACTCGGTGAATTAGGACCTTTTTCCGCATAAATACGCCTCTTGTTATCAAGTTTTAAAATACGCAGCGTTTCTTTCTGCGCAGCACGTTTACTTTTAGACTTGCACTGCTTGCCCTCGCAAGCATCCAGAATCAACGTAACACTAATGTTTTTTTGCAAAAGTGGACTTGATTGATTCGATTTGTTCATAAATTTATTGATTTTTGCCTTAGTATTCAAGTCTTTACAACTTACAGCACTTGCGTTGTTCTGAAAGCCAAAAATGATGATTAAGGTTGCTAAAATCCATAAATTAATTTTGTTCATAAAATTTTTCCAGTCAACAGGTTAAAAAACCACAACATGCGTGGATTCGCAGATACTAGCTGAATCCAATTTTGTGAACAAGTCAAAAGACATAATTCTCATTTTTTTTAGTATGTTTTTTCTAAATTCACTACTTTTGTTTCCGGCAAACAACTTGACTTTAAGCGTGAAATGCACGATTCTAGGTGTCAATAATTTTTGATGAATTGACTCACTGAAATAGTAAAAATGTTAAAAGACCGTATCGAAGAGAGTTACACATTTGACGATGTACTTCTCCTTCCCGGACACTCCAAAGTACTGCCCTCCGAAGTATCTGTTAAAAGCAGAATTACCCAGACTCTAGACTGCAATATCCCTTTTTTAAGTGCAGCCATGGACACAGTAACAGAACATAAAACTGCAATCTGTATGGCTCAGGAAGGTGGAATCGGCATCATTCATAAAAACATGAGTGCAGAAGAGCAGGCAACACAGGTTAATATGGTCAAGCGTTCAGAAAGCGGAATGATCTCAGATCCAATTACGGTTGAACCTGATGAACCACTGCGGAATGCGCTGAACTTGATGGAACAATATCGTATTTCCGGTGTTCCTGTCAAACAGGGAAACGAATTAGTCGGTATTTTGACCAATCGTGATTTACGTTTTGAAACTAATTATGACCAACCTGTCTCTGCTTTAATGACAGGAGGTCGTGAGCGCTTGATAACAGTTGCACCCGGCATTGAAATGGATGAAGCCAAGCGTTTACTCCATAAACATCGGATTGAAAAACTGCTTGTCGTTTCAGCAGATTATGAACTGGTAGGGCTGATAACTATCAAAGATATTGAAAAAGCCAGAAAGTATCCTGACTCCAATAAAGATGAACGAGGCCGTCTCAGAGTAGGAGCAGCATTGAGTACTTCAACTGATTTATTAGCACGTGCGGAAACATTAATCGATGCCGGAGTTGATGTAGTGGTGCTAGATACTGCTCATGGTCACTCACAAGGAGTACTGGACAGTATCACCAAACTACGCTCCACTTTTCCTGAGCTGCAGATAATCGGTGGAAATATTGCTACCGGAGAAGCAGCGGAGGCGTTGGTCAAGTCCGGAGTAAATGCTGTTAAAGTTGGAATCGGACCCGGTTCAATCTGCACAACACGTATTGTGGCCGGTATAGGAGTTCCGCAAATGACTGCTATTGACAAAGTTGCGCACGCCTTGCGGAAAACCGACATTCCGCTAATTGCAGATGGAGGTATAAAATATTCCGGAGACATCGTTAAAGCTCTCGCGGCAGGAGCACACACGGTAATGATAGGCAGCCTGTTTGCAGGAACTGCCGAATCTCCCGGACAGGTAGTGCTTTATCAAGGCAGGCGTTATAAAATTTACCGCGGCATGGGTTCATTAGGCGCAATGAAAGACGGTAGCAAAGACAGATATTTCCAAGGTCATATCGAGGAAGACGTCAAATTTGTTCCGGAAGGTATTGAGGGACGTGTGCCGTACAAAGGACATCTATCAGAATCAATCTATCAGTTTGTTGGGGGATTGCGTGCAGGCATGGGTTACACAGGTTCCCCCAGCATTGAAGCATTACGTACGGAACCACGTTTTGTAAAAATTACTGCCGCAGGTTTACAGGAAAGTCACGCCCACGATATTTTCATTACCGAGGAAGCACCGAATTATCCAATGAACGCAAAATCATGAGCTGTTGCCGTTTATCACGTTGCAAAACATTTTTACTGTTTTTGATTCCATTGTTCATAGTCGGATGTTCATTTAATTATGATCAAGGTCTGGAACTGGAAAAGCATGAGCGCTGGGCAGAAGCAGCGATAGAGTACCGCATTGCTGCAGTTGAAAATCCGGATGATGAGGATATTTCTGCAGCACTAAAACGCATGAACGTTCATGTTGCACAGGAAAATTTTGAATCTTATCAGCAGTATCTTCAGCAAAAAGATTTTCACAAAGCCTACCGCAGATTAGAAACCGCCTTAATTCAAAATCCGGATCTCAGTCCAGCCCGTGAAGAAATGCGGAAGTGGTGGCATTTATTGATAACAGGTAAGGTTGAATTGGAATTTGACCGCTTATCCTCAAATTTGCGTCTAGCGGAAGAAATGATTCTGCAAGTCAGGTTCAACACTCCAAACGGTAAAATATTAAGCGGAAACATTTCAAGTGAAACCGGAATATACTTTCTTGAAGACGTTGTCTACCGCACACAAGCAAAACAACTGGCGGAATATTCAATCAACACAATTGGGTTGAAAATTAAACGGAAATCGTCACTTGGATATGTACGCAATGAGTTCAAAAAGTTTGTAAATTTCAGGGAACTTTCACCCCTTGAAGTGAGTGGAAAAATAACTGACAATTCCCTCAATACTCCGCAAAATGTTTTGGATCACCGTCCTGTTTTAATCAGCGACAGAGAAGCTTTAGCAACTTGGCAACCGCCGCGTCTGGTAAGTTATGAACTACGTTTTGAAGGGGATACGATCAAGGTTATTTCTGCCTCGAAACGTGGTGAGTTTGCACCAGCAGTTCTTTACCTCAACAAATCGGATCTGCGGGCGAACCTTGACTTCGGAGTTTCTCAACTGAAAATGGATGCTTCAGGACGAAAATGGAGCATCCGCCGTAAAACCTACCGTACTGCTGAAGATGATTATTATTACGGACTTTCCAGCAACCTCTCGCTCAACCGCTACTTTTATTACGATAGAGTTTTCCGCTTCATCCAGTAATCCATTAAAACTGAAAATAGCTTAAAACACAAAGGGACAGTACCAGCATAATTCCGGTGAAACAGCCCATAGGGACCGGAAGGACAGGCAGGGAGGCGAATTTGAGCATGCTGTGGTTTTTAGACAATTGTGTTAGGTAGAGCTTCATGTTGAATAATTGGCTGCGAGTCCTCTGCTAAGGCGAACAGATTTTTACCCTCTGCCAACTCATGGCGGATCATGGCAATTCCTCGCAAATTTCCTCTTTCCGGAATACCAGCTAAACTGGTAATTTTTCCTATTTCTTTTGCATTGTGAAAAAGAGCATCTCCGGAATTTGCTGCAGAATCTTCCGGAAGTTTCAACCAGACCAAGACCCAATTTGGATGCCCACGATGATACATCCTGGCGTGAGGTTCCTGACCAATGTAACAACCTTTGTTGTAAGAAATATGATCAGCAAGTCCTGCTTCCTGAGGAAAATTACCTGAACTGTAATCAACGCCAAAACGTGGAATTCCCGCTGATATCCGTATTTCGTCAAAGGCTTCTAGTCCTGTTAAATCAACGTTTGCATTATTCAGTACAAGTTTGATAAAATTTTGAATGACGTTTATATCAACAAGATTTATCAAACGCGGCAACTTTCCCAAATTTGACTTTAGGCTAATGACCGCTCCAGCCTCAAATTTCCAATCAGCTTTTTCCGGAGAATAACCCAATTTTAGAAGAATTTTTTCTGCAGCCGGACCAATCAAGTCTAAACGCAGCATTTCTCCGGAATTAAGTAAACGCATTTCCAGCTCTTCACGGACATGAAAATTGTCAAGTATCGTCCCTACTGCCCGTCCCTCTCCGGGATCACAGCTTACAATCCATTCATTTTCAAGACTGCGGATAATTTCCAGATGATGCAGGATTTTGCCCTTGTTAGCACAAATCAAACTGGATTGCATTTGTCCAATTTCCAGTTTCAGCACATCACTTGTCACCATACCCTGCAAAAAAGTACCTGCTTCAGCACCTTTTAAAGCAATCAGCCAGGAGGATTTAAGATCAAATAGTCCACAACCGTGCAAGAGTAGATTGATTTCTTCAGCTAATCTGTCAGAATAACTTGTCGGCAAACCTGCTCCTCCTTCAAATTCTTGAATATTAGCAGCTAATTTCAAGTGAAGAGCGTCAATATTTTTGTAAATTTCCATAAGATTTTTTCAAATTACATTGGCAATAATCATACAGGAAGAGTGAAATATTTGTAACCCAAATTTAATTTAATCAAACGGAAAAGAGATGAGTGAGTTGATTTCTGGAAAAGTAATTGGCGCGAGTATAAATGAAGAATTGCGCAAAGAAGTTGATCAGTTAAAATCAAATGGAATAGAACCGTGTCTGGCTGTAGTTCTAGTAGGAGAAGATCCTGCTTCCGAAGTCTATGTGCGTAACAAAAAAAGAACCTGCGGAGAAATAGGTATACGTTCTATCGGTCACGATTTGCCAGCCTCCACGACTCAAGAGGAATTGGAAAATTTAATAAAGAGCCTCAACGATGATCCTGCAGTACATGGAATCCTCTGTCAGTTTCCTTTGCCTAAAGAACTCGATGAAACTCGGGTGATCCTGGCAATTTCACCTGACAAAGATGTAGACGGTCTGCATCCGTTGAACGCAGGACTGATTGCTATGGGCCAGCCCAAATTCATTTCATGTACTCCATACGGTGTCTTGCAGATGCTCAAGCGTAGTGGAATCTCAACTTCCGGAAAAAACGCGGTAGTACTCGGACGGAGTAATCTTGTCGGTCGTCCAATCGCAACTCTTCTTTCAAGCAAAGGCTGGGATGCGACTGTGACTGTTTGTCACTCCCGAACCGCAAATTTAGCTGAGGTTACTTCTCAGGCGGACATCCTGGTGGCTGCAATCGGAATTGCTGAATTTGTAAAAGCAGACATGGTCAAACCCGGTGCAGTTGTGATTGACGTTGGTATAAACCGTATCGATGATCCCAGCAAAGCTTCCGGCAGTCGGATGGTTGGTGATGT
>Ga0209140_1001586_pt1 | contig 11676 bp, 9 predicted proteins | sample SaaInlV_120m_DNA_3_FD_184666 | JGI IMG/M metagenome (GOLD analysis project Ga0209140, IMG submission 184666) | Marine microbial communities from expanding oxygen minimum zones in the Saanich Inlet - Saanich Inlet SI073_LV_100m_DNA (SPAdes) (version 2) | ecosystem: Environmental > Aquatic > Marine... | reverse complement strand
GATGTTCATCCTGCCAAGAGCCTTCGGGGCACCCACGCATGGCGTTATCCTCGCAACACAGCATCTTGGAATGGCGCAGGACATTAAAGACCATCGCCACACCACACGCACCATGATCGTCAATCCGATGCTTCGCGTGCTGTACTGGAATATGAATTTCCACATCGAGCATCACATGTTTCCTCAAGTGCCTTTTCATGCGTTGCCCCGATTACATCGCGCAATAAAGGATCAGTGCCCAACGCCAACGAATGGCGTCTTCGGTGCACTGCGTGAAATCATTATTATGATCCGGCATCAACGGACAGATGCCGGATTCACGACGCCTCGAGGTCTTACCGTTGACTAACCTTTCAGGCCAAAAAGCGTTGGTGACCGGTGCAGCAGGCGGTATTGGAATTGCCATTGTTCAGGCGCTGAAAAACGCAGGAGCCGTTGTCGCAGGCGTGGATAAACAGCCGAGTCATACGAGTGATTTTTCAATCATCGGAGACCTAACAGACCCGGCCTTCTCGGATCACTTGCCTGAGACTGCTGCCCAAACGCTTGGCGGACTGAATATTGTGATTAACAATGCAGGGATTATCCGTCGGGGCCCAATCACTGAGGCTTCAGATGAGGATTTCATTGACTCCTTTGCGGTTAATGTCGAGGCGCCCTTTCGAATCTGCCGCGCGTCGATCCCGCTTCTTGCGAGCGATGGGGGTGGCGCAATCGTCAACGTTGCGTCTTGCTGGGGTGTTCATCCTGGCCCTAATCATCCGGTTTATTGCATGTCAAAAGCGGCAATTGCGTCCATGACGCAATGTCTTGGGCATGATCATGCCCATCAAGGCATCCGGGTGAATGCGGTATGTCCCAATGAAGTGGATACACCCATGCTGCGGTCAGGATTTGAAGCAAGAGGCATGGACCCACAAACTGCGATTCAGGATCTCAACGGGTCAGTGCCCATTGGCCATATTGCACAACCCGCAGAAATTGCCGACGTCGTGGTATTTCTCGCATCTGATCAGTCCCGGTACATGTGCGGCGCTTTAGTTGAGGTCAACGGCGGTAAACCGGTTTTCTGATCGATGGATAAAGTCGCACTTATCACGGGTGGGCGAAGTGGAATCGGTCTGGCATGCGCAAATCGATTTTCCCAAAACGATTATCAAGTGATAACAGCACAGCGCTCACCTGCAGAAAATTTTGACAGCATCAAAGCGGATTTCTCTGACCCCGAAACACCTGCGCAAGTGATTGATGAAGTCATAAAACAGACCGGTCGTCTTGACGTGTTAGTCAATAACGCAGGCGTCATGCTTGAAGGGTCAGTCGATAAAATGTCTTTAAACGATTGGAATCATACGCTCGCCGTAAATCTTACGACCCCGTTCCTTTTGATCAAGAACGCCCTGCCACACCTTAAAGCGGGCAGTAGCATCATCAATATCGGCTCTATTGAAGGGTTAGGCTCAAATCCCAAACATGCGGCTTACTGCGCATCAAAAGCAGGGCTGCACGCGCTGACCCGAGCCGTGGCCGTCGACCATGGTCCGCAGGGAATACGCTGTAATGCCGTTGCGCCAGGATGGATTGATACTGAACTCAATGAGGATTTTATCGAGTCCATGGAAGACCCGACGGCTTTTCGCGCCGAGATTGGTCGAATCCATCCACTGCGTCGCACGGGCAAACCTGAAGAGGTTGCGGCGCTCGTGACCTGGCTCGCATCAGACGATGCGGCCTTTGTCACGGGACAAATTTATACGGTGGATGGCGGGCGGCTCGCCCAACTTCCTTTGCCTTAAATGGATATCAATCGCCTAAAACTATCGCATCCCATTGTCACGCTTTAATTTAACCTTTTCGACTCAGGTAGCACTTTATGCAAACTCATGCGCGCGTTGTTGTTGTTGGGGGTGGCTGTGTTGGCGCCAATATTCTTTATAGCCTGGCTCACAGGGGCTGGACCGATACCTGCCTGTTGGAACGTACTGAACTGACTGCCGGATCAACTTGGCACGCAGCAGGATTGATTCCGCTTTATTCTTTCTCTTATAAATTTGGTCGCCTGATTCAAAAAACGATTAATCTTTACGAGGGCCTTGAGGCGGAAACAGGTCAGAGCATTGGCTGGCATAAATGTGGACAGCTTCGAATTGCGGAATCTGCTGATCGGATGGATGAATACCTTAACTATGCATCGATCGCCGAAACACAAGGCGTTCGTGCCGAAATTCTCACGCCTGAGCAAACGGTCGATTTGTGGCCACTGATGAAGCGAAGTCCTGAATTACTGGGTGCAGTCTATAACCCGGATGATGGTCATATTGCGCCCGCCGATGTCACACAAGCGCTTGCCAAGGGTGCCAAACAGCTCGGTGCAAAAATCTATCTGCAGACCGAGGTGTTCGCGATTGAGCAAAGACCCTCCGGCGAGTGGTGTATCAAAACCAATAAAGGCGAAATTATTTGTGAGCACGTTGTCACCGCGACCGGAAACTACGTACAACAAACCGCAAAGATGCTTGGCATGACTCTTCCCTGCTTTCCGATCCTGCATCAATACTGGGTGACCGAAACGGTGGCGGCGGTCCGGGAGCGAAAAGATGAGGGATTACCTGAAATGCCCGTGCTTCGAAATGAGGCCATCAATGGTTATGTACGGGAGGAGCGTGACGGATTAATGTTTGGACCCTATGAGCGTCCCGCTAACCTCGAGCATTTTGCGCGAGACGGCGTGCCCGACTGGTTTGGTGCTGATCTGTTACCTGAAAAAATGGAGGCCGTCGAAGAGAACTGGACCGCAGCGCTTGAGCTTGTTCCCGTGCTTGGCGAGGTAGGAATTCAGGCAAACGTTCGCGGTCCCATCTGCACCTCCCCCGACAACTTGCCCCTTTGTGGGCCCGCGTGGGGCAAGAAAAACCTATGGCTTGCAGAGGGCTTCTCGGGCGGTCTTTTAATGGGGGGCGGCATTGGTTCTGAACTGGCTAACTGGATTGTTGATGGTGAGCCTCATATTGATCTTGGTGAGGTTGATCCCCGACGGTTTGGCGCATACGCCAATAAAGTGTTCACCGGTGTTAAAAATAAAGAAGCCTTTGGACATAACTTTGGCATTCATTACCCCGGGTATGAATGGCCTGCAGGCCGGCCCGCCAAAACCGCGCCATGCTACGACCGCTTAACCCGCGAAGGCGCCGTTTGGGGCGCGGTATATGGCTGGGAAATCCCGCTTTGGTTCGCCCCCAAAGGCGAAGAAGCCCGCGATGTCTGGAGCTATCGCACGTTTAATTCAATGCCCCATGTGGGTGTCGAGTGCCGGGCTGTCAGAGAAGGCGTTGGACTTTATGAGATGACGCCCATGTCCAAATTTGAGGTCTGGGGATCAGGCGCAGAGACCTGGCTTAATCAGATTTTGGCTAATCGCATGCCATCCAAGATCGGTGGCATCGTGTTGGCGCATCTCCTCACGAACAAAGGGAGTGTGCGATGTGAATTTACCGTGACGCGACTGGGCGCGTCGCATTTTTATCTTATTGGCACTCCTCGCGGTGAGCGCCACGACTTTGACGTGCTTCAAAAAGCATTGCCTGCTGACGGCAGCGTACAGCTGACCAATGCCACCTTTGAGCGCGGCGGCTTCACGGTGGTCGGCCCAAAAGCAAGGCAGTTACTTGAAAACCTGGTCGACGGCGACTTAACGAATGATGCTTTTCCATGGATGAGCGCCCAAACGCTAACGGTCGGACTTGCCTCTGATGTCAGAATGATGCGGGTTAACTACGAGGGCGAACTGGGCTGGGAGCTTTATCATCCGATCGCATACAACCTGCATCTATACGAAGAGTTTTGTCGGGCAGGCGAATCATTGGGGCTCAGGCATTGCGGCTATCGATCCATAGAATCACTAAGGCTCGAGAAATCCTATCGGGCAATTTACCGGGATCTTGATCTCGAGCATACGGCACTGGAAGCCGGACTTGATCGGTTTATTAAATGGGACAAGGATACTTTTCGGGGTAAGGACGCCCTCGTCCGGCAACGCGAGAACGGACTCTCAACAAAGCTTGTGACGTTACAAGTTGAAACAGTTGATGCTGACGCCTGGATGAATGAGGGTGTTTACCATGACGGACGACTGGTCGGTCGAGTGACATCGGGTGCAACCTCGCATTTATTGGGTCACTGTATATCAATGGCCTATGTTGAGGCAGGAGTCGCGCAGTCAGGCACTACGGTTGAAGTGCAGGTATTGGAGCGTCGTATCCCCGCAACCATTATTAAGGACTCTCCTTATGATCCCCAAAATAAACGTCCACGCGCCTAATTAACCTCTCAAAGAGAAGCAGCCATGGAAGAAGAAATTTTTACCCGAAAAGGTGGGCGCGCTGCCCGAAGGGCAAGCCGACTAAATGCGCCGGTAATCCATCATTCCCCATTGATTACTCAAGTTCCCCTCTATGAAATCGCAAATGCTGAAGGGGAGGAGCAAATTCATGAACTTGCGATGCGAATTGTCGAAGAACTTGGGGTTGAGTTCCGAGAGTCTCAGGCGCTTGAAATTTGGGGAAAGACCGATGCAGAGATCAGCGGTCAAAATGTCCGCGTTAGCAGGAGAACGCTGTTAGATCTTGTCGCAAAAGCACCATCAGAATTTACCCACCATGCCCGAAACCCCGAACGCACTGTAAAAGTCGGAGGTTTATCAAAAGTCGTCTCACCATCATACGGACCTGCATTTATTTATGATCTCGACGGTGTTCGACGCCCCGCCACGCGGGAGGATCTCGATAATCTTCAAAAGTTGAATCACATGGCCTCGACCGTACACATCGCAGGAGGCCCTGTTGTAGAGCCACGAGACGTCCCTGTACCTCATCGTCATCTGCATATGGCGCAAAGCGGATTTACATACTCAGATAAACCCATTGTGGGAAATGTCACCTCTATTGAGCGTGCCCGCGATACCGTCGAGATGTGCAAAATCGTTTTCGGAGCGCGGTTCGCTGCGAACAACTGCTGCACAACCTCACTCATCAACTCCAACTCTCCTCTCGTATGGGATGAGACGATGTTGGGGGCACTCCGGGTCTATGCTGAAAATAATCATGCGGTGATGTGCTCACCGTTCTCAATGGCGGGCGCCTCGACTCCGGCAAGCAATGTCGGCACGATGGCCATCGTCACCGCTGAGGCGTTAATGGCGATCGCTTTTGCACAACTGGTCCGGCCCGGCGCTCCCATGCTGTTCGGTGTACCTGCCATGACGGTTGCACTCAATTCGGGTGCACCGGTTCACGGCAGTCCCGACTCAGCACTCGTTCAATTTCTCGCCGGTCAAATGGCGCGTCGATACGGCGTTCCCCACCGTGCTATCGCAAACTGCGCGACCTCAAAATCGGCAGACATGCAGGCCGGCTTTGATTCGATGTGGGGACTTTTCCCCTCCTTTTTATGCGGTGCCCACTGGATTACCATGGGCGGTGGCATGATGGAGGGCACACTCGGCGTTGGCTATGCCAAAACGGTTCTTGATTTTGAACAATTGGATGCGTTTTATCATTTCTGCCAAGGACCTCAATTCGAAGATATGGACGATGTGTTCGACACCATCCAGGGCGTTGGTCCGGGAGGACACTTTCTAGGCACTGCACATACACGCCGCTCTAATCTCTTTATCTTTCCTTCCCAGAACAACACCACTTTTGAGCAATGGGAAGCCGAGGGCTGCAAATCAAGCGAACAGGTCGGTATTGAAAAAGCACGAACTTGGCTGGATCGCTATGAACCGCCGGAGATGGATTCGTCCCTAAAAGAGGGTCTGGATGAGTTTGTTAATGAGCGAGAGTCCGCAATTCCAAATACTCTGGAATAGACAAAACGCCTTCCTCACGTTAATGGCAAGCCTTATTAAGTGCTTTTAATCGCCAGTAGTTATAGGGCAGTGGGGTAATAAACCCTGCAAGCAACATCACCGGTATGACCCACCCAGTCAGAAACGCGCCGCCGGTCAACAATACATCTACCGTATTCATGGCGACCTCCATTGAGACCATTGAAATTAGAGACATGCCAACAGCAGTACGAAACGCGAGAGCCAGTGTCATCTGTCGAGATAAAATGACGGTCTCAAGCGCGATTGACGTGAGAATCCCATTAACGATCGCCAGCGACATTATTGCCCAAACCGGCCAGGCAATCCCTGAGACCTGAAAGAAAAAAATTGTTCCAAAATCCCCGATCGAGCAACCGAGCAGACACCACAGCGTATTCTTGGATGCACGTTTCCAGGTGTGCGTGCATTTCCAATGAAAGTCATTCACGTTCTCGACCGTGCTCATTTAATAGGTGGTGCACCACCCAAGAATTGGTTTTCCGAATCATATCGACAAGGCGCTTCTTGCATCTCAAGATGCAAGCCTTGTCCCTGCCAAGGATGCGCCAACGCGAGTGACTCATTGAATTCAATTCCTAAACCGGGTGCGGTAGGCACGTCAATATAACCTGCGTCCCAGCGAATCGTGTCGCCGATAAGCTGTCGGTGAAATTCGCCGCCCGTCTGTATGGTCTCGACCATCAATACATTAGGGATATTTGCTGCCAGTTGAATATTGGCAGCCCACTCCACCGGACCTGCATACAGATGCGGTGCGACCTGGGCATTAAACGACTCAGCGATCGCCGCGATTTTTTTGGTCTCAAGAATACCGCCTGACCGACCTAGGGCGGGCTGTAGGATTGATACGCCGCCTGTGCGCAATAATGCAGAGAATTCGGCTTTTGTCGTTAACCGCTCGCCCGTTGCAATCGGGATTCGACACTGTCGGGCAATTTTTTCAAACTCAAGAAAATTATCAGGCGGACATGGCTCTTCGAACCACAGGGGATCAAACGGTTCGAGCTGACGAGCCAGTCGAATGGCGCCTGATGTTGTAAACTGACCATGCGTTCCGAATAACAGGTCAGCACGATCCCCCACCGCATCGCGGATACGCTTACAAAACAAAACCGATTGTGAAATGTCACTAAGCGAGGGTTGATGACCGCCTCTCAGGGTGTAAGGTCCCGCCGGATCAAACTTTAACGCTGTGAATCCCTGTTCGACCATCTGGCTTGCACTCTCCACTGCCAGATCAACACTGTTCCAGAACGCATTAATATCATGGTGGGCCAAGGGATAAAGATAACTGTAGGCGCGCACTCGCTCATTCATCAAGCCGCCGATAAGCGCATAGATCGGCCGCTCATGCGCTTTGCCAAGAATATCCCAGCACGCGATCTCAAGGCCTGAAAATGCGCCCATGACTGTCAAATCAGGTCTTTGTGTAAAGCCAGAGGAATACGCACGACGAAACATTAATTCAATATTTTCCGGGTTCTCTCCGAGCATGTGCCGGGAGAACACATCCTCAATCACCCCCCGCATCGCATCTGGACCCACCGACGCTGAATACACTTCGCCAAAACCCGTTATGCCGTTGTTGGTCGTCAGTTTGACAAAAATAAAGTACCGACCTCCCCAACCCGGTGGCGGGTTTCCAACAACAAATATCTCGAGATCGGTAAATTTCATGTGGCTATTCTCCGTGACATCTTTTGATCATACCGTTCATTACTTTCAAGGGGTCGGCATAATTTTAAGTAGCTTGCCGTTTTTTGCATCCGTCAACACATAAAGCGCATCGTCGGGCCCAACCCGAACATCACGAATGCGTCCGTATTCCTGGCTCAACAATTTTTCTTCGGTCACCACCACGCCATTTTTAAGTTCTAACCGCACTAACTCCTGAAACTTTAATGATCCTATAAACAAACTGTTTTGCCACGCGGGGAATTTTTCACCATGATAAAACGTCATGCCGGACGGGGCGATGGACGGCGTCCAATAATGAACCGGCTGCTGCATGCCGGCGAGATGCGTTCCCTGTCCCACCGCTTTAGGCAAAAAATACTCTTTCCCATAGCTAATAACGGGCCATCCATAATTTGCCCCTTTAATCATCCGATTTAATTCGTCTCCACCGCGCGGGCCATGTTCATGCATCCAGATTTCACCGGTCACCGAATTCAAGGTGAGTCCCTGCGGGTTACGATTTCCAAAGGTATAAATTTCCGGCAGGGCGCCAGGTCGATTAATGAAGGGATTGTCTGCAGGGATCCCGCCATCAGGCAAGATGCGAATCACGGAGCCCGGATGGGAACCCAGATCTTGTGCTTGTGGCCGTACGCCTCGATCCCCCAAGGTCGCATAAAGAAAGCCATCAGCAAACAACAATCGACTGCCGAAATGCCGGCCCGATTTATTCTGCGGTGCTGCGCTAAATATCACCTGAACATCATCGAGGTCATTATCCCGATAATGACCACAAGCGATATTGGTTCCTCGTCCGTTCTCGCCTGCTGCAGAGTAAGAAAAACAAACCCGTCGGTTAATCCTGAAACGAGGGTCAAGCGCAATATCCAATAATCCCCCCTGGTCATTTTCAGCTGAAATTTCCGGCAGACCCTTGATAGGCCGCTGAACCAGTTCTCCTGACTTAACCAGACGAAGGGCCCCGTCGCGTTCTGTAATCAGAATTTCATGCTCTGAAACAAACGCCATCGCCCACGGATGGTTGAGACCCGTCGTTACCGTCTCCACCGTAAATGCGCCATGCATCCCCTCAAACACTTGAGACTCCGATGCTCCTGACACAATTGACCCGAAACACATATTCACAGCGACAATCAGAATGTACAAGCGAGACATCAGCTTCCCATCGGGTCGTCGTTCAAACCGGATAGACATTTTTTAGTAATGGTTATTCAAAAATTGAGGGGTTCTATATAATCAGAGGTCAAAATTTTTAGCAATCTCTTGGGGAAGATCATGATAGAAAGTCGTGCCGCTGTAGCCGTCAAAGCCGGTCAACAACTCAGCATTGAAACGGTAAAAGTTGACGGACCCCGAAAAGGTGAAGTGCTCGTCGAAATCAAAGCAACGGGCATTTGCCATACCGACGCATTCACTCTGTCTGGCGATGATCCCGAGGGGCTGTTTCCCGCCATTTTGGGCCATGAAGGAGCTGGCATTGTCGTGGAGGTCGGTGAAGGCGTCACATCGCTTCGACCGGCTGATCATGTCATCCCGCTATATACGCCCGAATGTCGCACCTGTGATTACTGTACCTCTGGCAAAACCAATCTCTGTCAGGCCATTCGTGAAACGCAAGGACGCGGTCTCATGCCGGATGAGAGTAGTCGATTTTCATTAGGATCTGATCGCCTGTTTCACTACATGGGCACGTCGACATTTTCTAACTACACCGTCGTCCCCGAAATTGCGCTTGCCAAAATTAGAGAAGACGCACCCTTCGATAAGGTCTGCTACATCGGTTGCGGTGTGACGACCGGAATTGGCGCTGTCATTAATACGGCCAGAGTTGAACCAGGTGCAAACGTTGTGGTCTTTGGGCTCGGCGGCATCGGACTGAATGTGATTCAAGGCGCGCGACTGGTCGGTGCCGATAAAATCGTGGGCGTGGACCTTAACCCTGAACGAGAAGCGCTGGGTCGAAAATTCGGTATGACTCACTTTGTAAATCCAAGCGAAGTCGAAGGCGATCTGGTGCCCTATCTTGTTGACCTGACCGGCGGCGGTGCCGATTACAGCTTTGAATGTATTGGTAACGTAAACGTGATGCGGCAAGCACTCGAATGCTGCCATAAAGGCTGGGGCACTAGCATCATTATTGGAGTTGCTCCGGCAGGCGCAGAGATCTCCACACGACCATTTCAGTTGGTGACCGGACGCAACTGGAGAGGAACTGCTTTTGGCGGAGCCAAAGGTCGCACCGATGTACCGAAGATTGTTGACTGGTATATGGATGGCAAGATCAATATCGACGATCTCATTACCCATACGATGCCGCTCGAGGAAATTAACACGGCGTTCGATCTGATGCATGAAGGTAAGTCAATCCGCAGCGTTGTCACTTTCTAAGTATTCATTTATGGAACGTTTACAGGAAATGCACGCATTTGGCGGGCGACAGCAAGTCTATCGGCACCAAAGCGAGGTTACAAAATGCGAGATGGAATTTGCGATTTTTGATCCTGATCCCGCAAACACTGAACCGAAGCCCGCTTTACTTTATCTTTCGGGGCTGACCTGTACCTGGGCTAACGCCGCCGAAAAAGCCGGCGCGCAACGATATGCATCAGAACACGGGTTGGTTCTCGTCATGCCGGATACCTCTCCTCGCGGTCTTCAACTGCCGGGGGAGGACGATGATTATGATTTTGGTTCAGGTGCAGGCTTTTATATCAACGCCACTCGTTCGCCCTGGGATCAAAATTATAAAATGTTTGACTACGTCACTGAAGAGCTTCCCGCTCTGATAACACAAGCGCATGGATGCGATCCACAACGATTGGGCGTAACCGGCCATTCAATGGGGGGTCACGGCGCACTCATCAGTGCGCTCAAGCGTCCCGATGTTTTTCGGTCATGTTCTGCATTTGCGCCAATCAGTAATCCCATCAATTGTCCGTGGGGTCAAAAAGCATTTACCGGGTATCTCGGGCCTGACCAGGCCCTCTGGCAGGAGTGGGATGCTTGTGAGCTCGCCAACTCTTCGAAATTTTCAGGTCCTATCCTCGTTGATCAGGGCGAGGCAGATAATTTTCTTGAGGAACAACTAAAGCCTGACGCGCTAGCGACTGCCTTTAATAAAGCGGGCCTTAATCTTATCGTCCGCAAACAGCCAGACTACGATCATAGTTACTACTTTATTAGTTCATTTATCGGCGAGCATGTTGCCCATCATGCGCGGGAACTGCGTTGACCGTAATCTTCGCTTGATAGGCATAACCATGGCAGCCGCACCTTGAAACGCGTTGTTTTCCTGGGTGGCGCTTTTACGTTAGTAGGCTCATTTCTTTTTTCAATACAAGACGCGCTGGTGAAATGGCTTTCGGCTGATTTTTCGCTATTGCAATTACTACTGATACGAAGTGTCGTGATGGTTCCCGTGTTTGCCCTTATTTGCTTCGGCAGATGGGGCGCTGCGGGACTCGTCACCAAAAAACCAGGTGCGCATTTATTGCGGGCGCTGTTCAATCTTACGGCGTTTCTCAGTTATTACTACGCGATCACCCGAATGCCACTTGTTGATGCAATATCGATCGCCTCTGCTTACCCCATTATCCTGGCTATTTTATCCGGCATGATCCTCTCAGAGGCGCCTAATGGTCGACAGATTCTTGCGGTCATTGCGGGTTTTATTGGTGTTCTTTTTATTATCCAACCAACAGGTGCTGATGTGGACTGGATCGGCGCGTGCGCAGCACTTTTTGGATGCGTCAGTTTTGCCGGACTCGGCCTTTACACGCGACATCTTTCAAAAACCGAATCCTCAGAACTGATGTTGCTCACGGGCGCCCTTTCTATTTTAATTGTCAGCCTGATCAGCGCGCCTTGGACCTGGATAACGCCAGATCTAAATAATCTTTTGCTAATGCTAGGACTGTCTGTTGTCGCATTACTCGGTCAATACGCCATCACCAACGGCTTTCGCTACGCCCCGGTTTATCTGGTGGGCGCACTGGAATACACCACACTCGTCTGGGCCGCGCTTTGGGGTTTCTTATTTTTTATGGAGATACCCGCAACCCACGCATTAATAGGCGCCGGGGTTGTCGTAT
>Ga0209140_1001579_pt1 | contig 11694 bp, 18 predicted proteins | sample SaaInlV_120m_DNA_3_FD_184666 | JGI IMG/M metagenome (GOLD analysis project Ga0209140, IMG submission 184666) | Marine microbial communities from expanding oxygen minimum zones in the Saanich Inlet - Saanich Inlet SI073_LV_100m_DNA (SPAdes) (version 2) | ecosystem: Environmental > Aquatic >... | reverse complement strand
TACTCCTTTACTCAATCTGTCGTGCGCCTTGTATTAGGAAAAAATACTTGCAAAAATCTACATATAACATCTTGATCTCTAATTAAGAAAACTTAATAATAGAATTAATTATTTGACTTTAACGGATTATAGTGCCCCAACAAATTAAGACAACAATTTAAGATTTCTTATTTCGAACGAGTTAAACTTAATCAACAATTCGGAGTAAAAAATTATGAGTAAAAAACGCACAACCTACAGCTCAGCATTCAAGACTAAACTTGTTCTTGAACTACTGCAAAATGCAGATACCCTGGCAGAGATTGCCAGTAAACATAACATTCTTCCACAGAATCTAGTGAACTGGAAGAAGACCTTTCTTGCTAATGCTGAGATTGCGATGGAGCCCTCTAAAGCAGTCAAAGAATACAAGGAAGAGCTTATTAAATCACAAGAGCAGAATGAACGTCTAACTGCACTGGTAGGTAAGGTAACTGTAGAGAAGGAATGGTTAGCAAAAAAGCTAAAAAGCTTGGGCTCATCTGAACTAAAACAGCTAATTGATCTCAAGCCATCACCAGCCTCTCTATCTGTTAACCACCAATGTCAGCTGCTTGGCATTAACCGAAGTGGCTTATATTATAAGCCACGAGTTAATCACGCCAAACAAACAATTAAAAACCGTATCACCAAGGTGTTTGAACAGATACCCATCTACGGTGAGAAGAAGGTGCATCAGCAACTACTTGAAGATGGCATAAAGGTCAGCTTAAACACCGTGGCTCGTTATCGCCAAGAGCTAGGCTTAAAAGCTGTATTAGCCGTTAAACAAGTCAACACCACCATACCAATCAAAGAGCACAAGAAGTACACCTATAAGCTTCGAGGGCTTGATATTAGCCATGCTAATCATGTCTGGAGTACTGACATCACCTACATCAAGATTGCAGGCGGTATGGTGTATATGGCAGCCATCATTGATTGGCATAGCAAAGCTGTGCTATCACACAGAATATCTAACACCATGGATGTTCAGTTAGTGATGAGTGTACTCAATGATGCACTAGCTAAGTACCCACATCCAGAGATATTTAATACTGATCAAGGTAGCCAGTACACCAGTGAGATACACACTCAGAGGCTTAAAAACCTAGGTATTACTATATCAATGGATGGCAGAGGTAGAGCCACTGATAACATCTGCATTGAGCGCTTCTGGCGAAGTGCCAAAGTTGAGAGAATCTATTTGAACGAATATCAAACTATCAGCGAGTTAACTACTGATGTGGATGACTATATTGATTTTTATAACCATCGTAGATTCCATCAAACGCTAGACTACAAAAAACCAATGGATGTGTACCAAGAAAGTATAAAATTAAACCAGAATAAGAAGAAGGCTTCTTAGGATGTTCTATATAAGAAATTTTAAAAAGTTGTCAGAGGTTTTGGGGTGTTAAAGTAATTATCAAAAAGCTGTTATTAATATTGTTCGCCCAATGGTTGAGCAAGGTTTTGCTCTAAGTGTCATGGGTAATCATGAATACAATGCAATTGCTTATTTTACTAAAAATTCTAATGGCGAGTTTTTACGTCCACACAACCAAAAAAATCTAAATCAACACAAGGAATTTATTAATGCTTATTCTGATGATAGTGCTGAATATGAGCGTGTTATCAAATGGTTTAAGACATTACCACTCTGGATAGATTTTGATAATTTTAGAGTTGTACATGCTTGCTGGGATAATGAATCAATTAATCTTATCAAGGACTTTCAAAATGGTAGCAGCATCCTTAGCGATAAATTACTTTGTGAGTCAATCAAACAAGATACTTGGCAACATAACGCTATTGAAATATTAATAAAAGGCAAAAAAGTCTTAATGCCAAATGAGTGTGCTTTTGATGATGCTGATAATAACATCAGGAAAAAGATGCGTGTTAAGTGGTGGAAAGGCTCAAATAGTAATTATCAAGATTGTTTCATTGGCCCTGATAAAGTTAAAGCGTTATTGCCATTAACAGCAATAGGTAGTCATAATTTGACTGATTACAGGTCTAGTGAAAAGCTACTGTTTATTGGGCACTATTGGCTAAACAATGAAATAACCCCGCTAACAGATAATATTGTTTGTCTTGATTACAGTGTAGCTAAAAAGGGTGGTGAACTTGTTGCCTATAGATGGAATGGGGAAAGTGTCATTGATATCAATAAGTTTGTTTCAGTAGAAAGATTATAAAAAACAAAGGAAAAAGGCATGAATAAATTTGAGAATGTACCAGTTGAAGAAGATACAAAAATAATATTAAGACAAGAGATGTCGTTAGGAAAATACAGTGTTTTATATGAATATTGGTCTTGGGATGGGATTATGGCTCACAGTGTTATTTTTGTTGAAAGTGATTTGGGCGACTGTTCGGATAGTGAGATTGAAGACTTAATTAGAGCGACATCACTTTTAAAGGACAAAGATTCAGAAATAACTATGAAGCATGTTAAAGGCTTTGTTTTTGTTAATTTTAATTTCGAAATATCTTAGGGTGGCAATAAGAGTAGTTTGATGAATCAATTGAAAGAAAAGATCATTAAAAAAATTGTTGCATTTTGCAAAGAAGATCTTTGTATTATGGATGACATCATAGTTGAGGTGCGTCTAAAGGATTTAACTGAAGATAATGTCCATAGCTGGTGTTATGAGAGCGATAGTAAGTCCTACAAGATTGCGATTGAAAAAACTTTAACTGAAGATGAAATGCTAGTTACTCTATGTCATGAAATGGTACATGTAAGACAATACTCTGAAGGCGACAGAGCTAATGAAAGAGAGGCAGATGAATTAGAGGTAGTATTGGCAGAAAAATATAAATTAATAGTTATTATATAGTGAATGTATTTACTTTATTTTTTATAAAAAAAGTGAAATTGCATTATAATATGGTTAATATTGAGGCATATTAAATGAAAGAATATTTAATTAAAACACTAAAAAACCTTAAAAATGAATTTCAACAAGATGAATTGGCATTTCTTGCTCTAACTACTAAAATAGAGCTGCCGTTCAGAGATAGATGGAGCTTTTTACTGTACAAGGAATTAATACAAAAAAGTATTTATTCTTCTAGAGAGTGGAATAGAACTGATATTGCATTAATTCAAGATAATAAACCCCTTGTACTTATTGAATTGAAGGCTATGTATTCCTTCGATTCCATTCGAAAAACAAAGAGCGGCATCCATGGGGATGAGCAATTTTTAAGGGCTATGGCTAATGATGTAAAGAAAGCAATAAAACTTTCTAACAAAAATACAGACATTTATACAGTGCTACTAGTAACTCATCCGCACAATAGTATTGGTATTGATCACCCTGCAAATACTGCAGTTAAGTATCGAAACTATATAAACAAGTCTTTTAAAAATAAAACTCAAGAAGAGATTAAAGGTTTTGTAGAGGCAAGATTAGAAAATAAATTAAACAAAATTGGTAATACTGTTTATTTTGACACTATCAAAGGTGGAAATGCTTTTGGCGTTGATATGTCCATTATGTATTGGCTAGTTAAATGTAATATTTGAGAAATATAGCATCATGATATTTTTTAAACATTGTGAACTTAATAATAAAAATGGAGAAAAGTTATGAAAAATATTAATAAATTTGTTGCATTAATTTTTAAGTCTGCAAATTTGTCTTTTATTGAAAGTAAAGATGTGAATTCTATATGTAAACAAATAAAGGAAAATATTGATGACATTGTAGAAAATCTTGAGGAATCCCAAGGGGAAAAGCTTTCAGATGTTGCTAATTCATTATCAGGCGATCTTGGAGTTGAAAATATGTGGAAATATGCTGCTGTTTTTTCTTCTCTGGAAGAGTCATGGCAACTTGATCTGCCAATTAATGAGAATATTCGAGATAAAATTTCTAATTTTTCTACGTCTTGGGAAAATTGCTCCTCTTTATTTCTAGGCAAGGTTAAAGATTCGGGTGTAGGCGCCAATTCTTCACAAGAAGAAATTTCTGAAGTTATTGATTATGCTATTGGATGTTTGTTTATGGCTGTTGAAATTTCTATAGAAAATGGTGATGAGGCAGGTGTAGATGCCTGGATTATGGGCTTTGGAGATCCATTTCAGTATGACGATCCAGTCGGCGATATTATAATGAGTGTTGACTCTAGTGTTAGAGAGGAATTGCTTGATTGTTATATCGATTCTTTATTGTCACTTTATCAAATCAATGTTGAAGAATATAGAGATTCAGAAGAAAGCATTGAATGGATTAATGTTTCAGAAGCTATTAAAGATATGATGTGATTTTTTATGCTTTTAGATACAATTAACAAACCTAAAACTATTTAACAATAATAAACAGTAGTATAATTGTGGATACTACTACTACAACAGGGGGAATATAATGTCAAAGGAAGTAACAGTAAGCGTACAGGGTTTAGGGTCAGAGTATGGGCATCTAGCAGTATCAAAGGAAGCATGGGATTGGTGGAATAACCAACACGAAGATGATTTAATTGAGTACCTACAAGCATGGGATGACGATTACAATATCAAAGTTCCAAAAGAAGCGGACTTTCTAACAATTGACGAAGGCAAGGAGATGTGGTCGGACGTAGGAGATGACATATTACTTAAACATACTTGGTTAATAAGCGCCGAAGAGGCTAGTATTTCAATTGCTGTTGATGGTGAATCTATTTTTGAAGATGATTCAGAACCTAGTTTTGAAGATGTCGTTATTGGCGACGAACAAGACGAACATGGCGCTGACGTTAGACTAACAACAAAGTGGGACGACGACGACAAAGCATTACTTAATAAATTCCACGAAGCAAAACATATCATCACATTTGAGTTAGTCTCAAAGGCTGAGTTCATAACTTACATATTCGAAATAGAAGATGATTTTGAAAAATCAAAATTAATGTTTTTAACTGAAGAAGATTGGTACAACAATAATAAAGATTTAATTGTTAGTGCTACATACAACGGCACAGAGTTGGAAAATGAAACAGACGGCGATGCAACTAACAAAGGGGTGTACGCAAAACTTTGGACAATGGGAGAATAGATTTAGCAAGGCAATATTTTGATATATTGATTCCTGGGAAATATAATCAGTTCAAGGGCATATTGCCAAAAAATTTAAATAGCAAGGATAAGTTATGGATGGGGTATTTAAAAGATTTGGAAGAACAGAGTAAGTATAGAAGATGGGGTTTAGACCCGCTTTACTTTCCTGGTGAGTCTACCAAAGATTTATATTGGCCAGTATTTAAATTACTAAATGACAAATATGGAATTTTATAAAATTATTTGTATAAAATTAAGCTCTTAATTAACTATAAGACTCTATTGAATTTTGTATTTAATAAAAATGAACACTCTAGGGGTTGTAAGGTAAAAAAAACAGGAGATTTAATATGGAAAAATTAACAGTTGCAATGAAGTTTAAACAGATAGTTATTGAAATTGAGGATGACCAACTTACAAAAGAAGGTAGGGAAATTTTAGCGGGTAATTCTAAAAAATCAAAAAACTGGATGCTATAACCATCTATCTTATGGATATTTTTAGACTGCTCTTTTGTACACTCTTCGTATTCCACTTTCTTTTGAATTGAGGATGTTTGATACTGTCGTTCACTTAATAGACGTAAGTCTAGAACGAATATAAAGTAATACAATATTATGAGTATTAGGATGCTTACAGTTATTAATATTGTCTTTTTTAAAGCAGACATGAGTTATCGGAGGAGGTTATTTGATTTTATTATAAATTTTATTTAATAATTTGTATTAGTTTTTACAAACTACTCAACGATATATTGAAGTTGATACGGATAGTCGCGAGTTCACCAAGTTTTCACCACTTAAAATCCCATTAATATTAGGTGCTTAGAATACAAGTGATCTTGAAAAAAGACAGAGATTTATAACTCAAATATACTGGTGCTATAAGAACAAGTTTATAGGTGCGCTATACGATAGAGTAATGGGGCTTACTGACGACGATTGGCACTTTGAGCACTATTCTGAAGACAAGATTTCATTAGAGTTAATCAAGAAGGAATATGCAAGATGGCTAGGGGTTAATTGCTATCCAGAGCATGATATGATGGTTAAAGCTAGAGCTGAATTGATTAGATGCTAAAAAAGTTAAAAGTCGCAACATAACCGCAACAAAGAACTACTTAAAACCCTCTATATCATTTTAAAGTGATAAAAAAGTGCTTTAATAGTGCGGTATAGGGCGTTTTAGATGTTCTAGGGAAGTCTGTTAATTCTTTTTTAGCTTTATCATGTGACGGATAAATTGTTTTACTAAGTCCAAATTCAAAAAATTGCTCTTTTGATATACATCCTGCATTGATAAACTCTACATACGAATCACGCATTACATGAAATGATTTTAGGCAGATTTGGTATATTCATAAAATTACTTCTTCTGGTAATTGATATTTTAATCTTCTCTTTTATTTAGTGTCTCTAAGAGATTGCAGATTTTATATCTGAATCTTTTTGTAATTTCTTTGACGCATATTCCAAGGCCCACTCCTCATTTTTAATAGCAGCCAAAACAACCTCTTTATCATTTCTAAGATTTTTTGATGCAAACTCCAGGAGGCTACCCACTTGATTAACGGCGACTAATACAACTTCTTTATCATTTCTAAGTTCGTCCGATGCTTCTATTAAAGTATATGCATTATTTTTTACAGCTACCAATGCAATTTCTTTGTCACCTCTAAATTCTTCTGAAGTTTCATCAAAAGCTTCTCTACTATTGGCAACAGCTGCCAATACAACTTCTCTGTCATTTCGGATTTCATCAGATGCATACTCTAAAGCGTCCCCATCTTTTTTAACCATTTCAAAAACGAATTCTTTATTAGATTTAAACCTATCTGATGCATAATTAAGAGCCATTCCTTGATTTCTAACAGCAATTAGCACGACATCCTCATCGTCTTTAAGTTCGTCAGAAGTAAAGCTTAAAGCAGTGCCATTGACGCTTACAGCAATCAGTACAACATCCTTGTTATTTTTTAACTCTTCTGATGCATACCTTAAAGCATCACCTCTTTCCTTGATGGCAGCCAACACAACCTCTTTATCACCTTTGAGTCCTTCTGATGCAGAGCTTAAAGCATTGCCATCGACACTAACCGCAGCCAATACAACTTCTTTATCATTTTTAAGCTCTTCTGATGCATACGTCAAGGCGAACCCAGTAGCATTAACGGCAGATAAAACTATATCTTTATCATTTTGATGTTTTTCCGATGCATTTTCTAATTCATATCCATTCTTTTTGACGGCTGTTAGTACGAAATCTTTTGATTCATCTTTTAACTCTGACATGTTATTTATTCCTTTGATTATTATTGATAATTTCATTAATTTATGGTAGATTTTAACATGTTAAAACGACACTTAAAAAAATATTTGGTGTATTAACGGTTATTAAACCAACTGCTGATTTAAAGCCTTATATTATTGAACAACAAAAGCATATTGATGAATATGCAATCTACCTTTTCTTAGTTTCATTATTGCTTGGCGCTGGTGCAAGTTATATTGTCTCTAGAGGCGCTCGAAAGTTAGTTAAATATACTACCGCCCTTTCTAAAGGAGAAAATGTTACAGCTCCAAAAATCCGCCAAATAGAGTTTGCAGAACTATCTCAAGCTATTGAAAAATTAAGAGGAGATCTTGAAGGTCGAGAATATGTTGAAGAGTATATTGACACTATGGCACATGAGTTAAGAACTCCTATTACTGGTATTCAAGGTACTGCTGAAAACCTACTAATGCCTATGAGTAATGAGCAACGTGTGCGCTTTGTAAATAACATTCTTGAAGCAAATAAAAAGATGGATTTATTGGTCAATAGACTACTAAATCTATCTCGCATTGAACGTAAAAATCAGCTTGAAAATATTGAAAAAATCAATGTTAAAAACTTAATTAAAGACGTGCTTCAGGCTCCCAGTCGCAAAGGCAGTATTACCCGAAGAAGTATTAAAATTGAAAATATCATCGAGCGTGAATTTAACATAAAAGCTGAAAAGCTTTTAGCTGAACAAGCTCTGGCTAATATTATTGATAATGCAATTGATTTCACACCAATAGGTTCAACCATTGGTATCAAAGTCAGTGAATCAAATACACATATCAATATTCAAGTATATGACCAAGGTAGGGGCATTCCAGAGCATGCTAGAAAACAGCTATTTAGACGATTTTTTTCATCTTCAAGACCTGATACTGGAAAACGTGGCAACGGCTTAGGACTTCGCTTTGTAAAGAAAATCATGAGTCTTCATGGTGGTCAAGTAAGTCTAAAAAATCGTTTCATGGAAGATGGCGCTGTGGCAACTTTACAGTTTCCAACATAGGATTATTAGCCCAATTTATCATTAAAAAAATTGAAACAAAATTCATAATTAACTGTATTATTGACCAATAAAATTAACCAAAAAAACCAACAATGTCAGGAATAAACAAAGTAATACTAATCGGAAATCTAGGTGCTAAGCCAGAGCTTAAGTATTCATCTAGTAACGTAGCAATAACTAACCTATCAGTAGCAACCTCAGAGTCTTGGACAGATAAATCTACTGGTCAAAAGCAAGAGAAAACCGAGTGGCATAGAGTTAGTGTATTTGGTAAGCTAGCTGAAATAATCTCTAAGTACTGTGACAAAGGCTCTAAAGTCTATGTTGAGGGTAAGCTACAAACACGTAAATACCAGGATAAGTCAGGAGCTGATAGATACACTACTGAAATTGTAGTTAGTGGCTTTAACGGTGTTATTCAGATGCTAGACTCGGCTAATGAACCTGTCAAGCCACCAGTAACACCTATTGAGCCAATAGCTGCTGAAGCTTGGCCTGATGATGTGCCTTTTTAATTAAATACAACCTATGGAGTAAATTATGAAAAAAATATCTTTAACAATGCTATTAAGCGCATCGCTATCTTTTTTCTCTGCCAATAGCTTAGCCTGGGACGGCTACGACTACAATACAGGGAGTTATATTGAAATAGGGTCTGGAAACTTAGTTAGAAGCGGCAATGAAATTGAAATATATGATTACGGCGACGGGTCATATAAAGACGTTGAGGTTCAAGGCATGAGTGGCAACGAACTAGAAGTTTATGACTATGACACAGGCGAGTATAGATATTTAGATATGGACTAACAAATTATGACCAGCACAGACAAACTACGACAACACTATCTAACAATGCCCCACTATCACTTTGATATGACGATTGATGATTATCACTTCTCAGATAAAGAACAGGCTGACATCGCTAAATATGGCAATTGGTTTCAAGCTATTTGGAATGACAAGGTTCCGTTAGTAACTGACAAGCTAAATAGCTTCTATGCTGCTAGAAATCCTAACTGTACAGACAGAGGTAAGTTTGAAGATCTTTGGTATCAGTACAAACTACGCGAACTGCCTTTTTAATAGGAAAAATGAAATGAAAAAAAAGAACGTCATATTTTTTATATCCATATTTCTTATAAATTTTTTAATGTCAATCGGTGCGATTTATGGACATCTTGCTGTAAATGGTTATAGAGATAATGAAACAATGGCTTATGCACTTACAACTAGCTTTATAAACACTGCAATTGCTCTAGCTATCGGTTATGTATTCTATAGGTTAATAAAAACTAAAGGAACCCCAATTAAGGCTTCAGAGCATGGGAGAAACTGGACGGCATGGTTGGTAGTGATATCAACTACGGCCTTACTGCCTAAAGTCATAATGCAACCAAACATCAACACAGTGTTTGCATGGCTTGTTCCATTAATTGTATTTAGTGCTATTACTTTTATATTGGGATTTGTATATGGAAAATTTAAGGTACGTAAAGATTCATCAACAGGTGTTGCAGACAACCCAAATACCACTTCAAATAACAAAACTATAAATTCTGGCGTCAATTGTAGCAATTGCGGTGCTGAAATTAAACCTAAAGGCGCTAAGTTTTGTGGTCGCTGTGGAGCTAAATTTGAACCGCCAAAAATTAGTAATGCAAACACCGATAGTGGCACTCAAACTAAAACCGTTAGCCAAAATATTTCTAGTAGCCCAATATCTAAAGCTGAGGCTGTTAGACCACCTACAATTGAAAAAAAGATTGTAGCTGAGGCCGAACCTGAAAAAGCCCTAGCGAAAAGCAAGAAAAGAAAGTTGAAAAAACAGCAGTTTATATAAATGAAAAACGCAGTAACGGCAATAAACACAATCAAGAAGGCTTAATTTTTTTATCTATATTTGCAATCATATTCATAGTAGTGCTTTCCAAATCTGGCAAAGTTAAGACAGACGTGAAAGATGAGATTACTTATTACGGCACCTTTGCTTATGACAATGGCGATATATACGAAGGTCAACTTAAAGATGGACGACCAACATTTAAGAAAGGCTATCAACTTAAGTATAAGTATTCAACTTCTTTTATAGCGCCAAATTCTAAAATTCACCAAGAAGTAAGACGCATAAGACCAAACAGCAATAGTTTACCAACTGATAATAATCAACCCTTGAGAATACCGGATTTGAAATACAACAATGGAAAAACAAAAGAATACTACGAGAGAAATGGCTACACATGGGTAGAGCTTGATTACTATATAGGCTGGACTAAAAACAATAGTTACAATGGCTATGGCCTTATAACATTTAATAATAATGCTGGCATGTACGAGGGTGAAATATTAAATGGAAAAAAACATGGCAAAGGGATTTTAACCCTTGAAAATGGAGATATCTTTGAAGGTGAGTTTAAAAATGACTGGGCATTTTGTTATGGTCAACTTCTTGATTTACATAATCTTAGCCCTCAATTTCGCCCTCGACTAGAAGGGAAAATATTAAGTTGCGAGCGCCACTAACTACCTATCATGAACTTACAAAAAATGACAAAACAGCAGCTTAAAGAATACGGTGAAAGTATCGGTATTAAGCTAGACCTAAAACACAAGAAGGCTGACTTAATTAATCAACTAAACCAACAGTCGAGCTTTTGTATTGAATGTGGCCAAGACATCAGTAAATCAGAAGATAGCTTTTGCTTTAACTGTGGAGCTGAAATTAAAAGTGATGCACCTGATCAAGTTACAACAAACAAATCACCTGAAGTAGTTATAACTAATACAACTACTACTAACAACAAACCTGCTTCAAGCAATAAGAAAGGTGGCATTATCATCAAGCTAAAAAACTTTATTATCCATATTCGAGTTAACATTATTAATAAAGTAATCGCCAAAGCTGATGCAAAAATCAAAGAACGTGAATTGCTAAGCTTTAAAGCTGAACTGGCTCGTGAACATAAAGATATAAGTGATTACACCGATGAACAGGTAAATCTAATACTATCGGATAAAAGAGAAAAGATAATAGCTAAAATCAAAGATAAATCACTTGTAGGTTTATTGATTACACTCTTAATTGGCATTTAGCTAAAACTTAAGACACCCTTAAAACTACAACATCATTTTCAACTAGTTGAAAAACTTAAGACAGACTTAAACCTAGCAGTCAGTTTTACTACATAAAATACTTAACTCAACTTAAAACTAAAACTTTTCAGAAAATCTAATTTTAATACGCCTGAAGTAAACTTACATGGAGCGTCTATCACACTGAACCACCCCCCGGTACTGA
>Ga0209140_1001568_pt1 | contig 11729 bp, 9 predicted proteins | sample SaaInlV_120m_DNA_3_FD_184666 | JGI IMG/M metagenome (GOLD analysis project Ga0209140, IMG submission 184666) | Marine microbial communities from expanding oxygen minimum zones in the Saanich Inlet - Saanich Inlet SI073_LV_100m_DNA (SPAdes) (version 2) | ecosystem: Environmental > Aquatic > Marine... | reverse complement strand
ATGTAATGATTAGAACTTTGCAAGGTCAAAGTCCTATGATTCAATCTATATTAGTTGGTCCTGCTACAAAAAATTTCGATGAAATTAAAGCAATCTTAAATGAAGATTGTGATCGAAATTCTACTGGCTGGGATAATCCGGGAATGGACAAATGGGCTCCTCAAGAATACGTAGAAGCATTCTTTGAGAATCCAAGCGATCCTACAAAATACGATCCTAAATCTCACTAATACTTTTAATTAAGTATGAGTGCTGAAAAAAATATAGAAGACAACACCTCCAAAGAGGTGTTGTCTGACAAGTCTCAGACTGTCCAGGGTGATATTTACGTCAAAGATGTTCATAAGTATTTTGGTGTAACTAGAGCACTGAATGGAGTCAATTTTAATGCCAATTTTGGAGAGATTCATGCAATTGTTGGTGGTAATGGTTGTGGTAAAAGCACATTAGCAAAAGTATTATCTGGAGTATTGCCTGTAGATAAAGGTAAAGTTTCGGTTCTTGGTCAAACTCCAACCTCTCCTGTAATGGCTCGAAATATGGGAATAGCAACAGTATTTCAAGAGGTGATGATTGCGGAAGAGTCTTCAGTCGTAGATAACTTATTTGTTGGCTCAGATGATTTTTGGTACAAAAATTTTACTCAAAGAGAAAAAGTATTAAAAGCGCAAGAAATTATGGAAGATCTTGTTGGCGAATACATTGATCCATACACACAAGCATTTAATTTATCACTTCCGATAAAGGCTTGGATTACAATTGCAAGAGCTTTTTTAAGAGACAATACAAAAGTATTAATTCTTGATGAGTCATCTGCTGCTCTAGATTTTGATTCAACTGAAAGATTATTTAAAAAAATGAGAGAATTACGTGATAGAGGTGTTGCAATATTAATTGTTACTCACCGAATTGCTGAATTAGTTAGAATTAGTGATAAAGCAACTGTTATGAGAGACGGTAAAGATGTCGGTGTGTTAGAAAAAAAAGATCTTAATGAAAAAAATTTAATAGGTCTAATGACTGGGAGAGAAGAAACTGGAGAAAAATCTACATCAGTGGCGATGCAAGCTAAAACTGATAAAATTGTATTGAGAGCAGAAAATTTAGTTGTTTGGCCAGATAGCAAGCCTGTTAATTTTGAAGTTAGAAGAGGAGAAATAGTAGGTGTAACAGGTTTAGATGGAAATGGACAAGATGACTTTGTTAAGATTTTAGCAGGTGTCCAAGAATCTCATGGTGGTACTATAGAGATTTTAAACACCAATGAAAAATTTTTAAGATTTAACTCATTAGAGAGCGCAAAAGAAAATGGAATATCTTTTGTTTCTGGTGATCGAAAAAAAGAAGGAATACTTCCTAACTTAAGCATATATGAAAATTTAGTTGTCCCTCTTTACAATAAAACTAGTAAAGCAGGATTCTTAGGATTTATTGATTGGATGGAGTTGAATGGAATTTATGATTGGGAAGTAGAAAGATTAAATATTAAAACTGGCCCAAGAGAAAATCTAATTGGCTCACTAAGTGGAGGAAATCAACAAAAAGTTATGATCGCAAGATCATTTGCACAGCATCCTAAAGTTCTTATTTTGAATGATCCTGCAAGAGGCATAGATATAAGTACTAAAAGAGATCTATATGTTCATTTAAGAAAATATGTTGAAGAAGGTAATACAGTTGTTTTCTTGTCTAGTGAACTAGAGGAGTTTATTGGGCTGTGTCCAAAAGTAATGGTTTTTAGAAATGGAACAATATTTGATATTTTTGAAAATGATAAAATTAATGCAGATACTTTGCTTGAGGGTATGTTTGGTCAAACTGCAGGAATTAGTCAAACCACTATTTCAAATAAATCAGATTTGTCCTCTTCACCTATTCAAAATAAATCAATAGACACCAATAAGATAAAAGAAAAAAAGATTATAAAAATAGAAAATTTTGCTAAAGAAAATACAAATAATAATAAAACTAAAATAAAAATTAAAACATTTTAATGGAAACAGAAGACAAAAATAAATATTATAATGATGAAGATGAGATTAATTTTGAAAAATTAAATAATTTTAGAAAATTTAATCATAATATTAAAAGTAATACTTCGTCAAAAAGTCATAATATTAAATATGCTAATTCAGACAAAAATTACTTTAATAATATTATAAAAACTAAGGAAAATTTGTCTTTATTAAAAAAAACAGATGCTGAAAAAGAGGTAAAATATTACAATTCATCAGATTTTCAAAAATTTGATCAACTTGATAATTTTTTGGAATACAAAAATAATACAGAAAATAAACAAAATAAGAATATAGACTCTGGATTGAGCTATTCATCAAATGACTATGGTGAATTTAACAAAATCATTCCAACAAAAAATAGAAGAGAAAAAACAATTAACAATCAAAACAAAAAAATTAAGATTATTGATTATAGTAAATTAAAAAATGATGAAAAGAAGCTTAAAAATAAAGTTGGAATTGAGAAAATAAAAATTGTTTATTTTGATTAAAAAAAAATGGAAGTTATTGAAAAATTAAAAAAAACCTATAGATCAAGCACAGATACTTCTTCTAATAAGTATCTTATGGTGCCAATTTTTATTTTTTTTGCTTTATTAATTTTTGCTTTAATAAGAAGTCCAATACTTATTTCTCAGTCAGGTATAGGAAGTGCAATTATGCTTACTGCTCCATTAATTTTAACTACGTATGCTTTAACATTTATAGCTATGGCAGGAAGAGGTGGTGTTGATTTATCAGTTGGTCCTTTCATGGGTTTTATAAATGTAAGTAGTATTCAATTATATGCTGCTGGATACTTACAAACACCTATTGGATGGTTTGTTTATGCAATTGCGATGGGTCTACTTTGGCAACTTTTTTATGCTTTAATTGTTTGTTTTGTTAGAGTTTCTCCTATTATTGTTTCGCTAGCAGGATATTTAGCATTTGCAGGAATTAATATCGTAATTTTACCAAGACCAGGAGGAATAGCTCCTGACTGGCTACTTCCTTGGGGAGAGGGTTTTACTATTTTAAACCCAATATTCCTTTTAATGATTCTAGCAACAATATTGTTTTACATAATTACTCATACAGCTTTTTGGGGTCATCTAAAGTTAATGGGTTCTGATGAACGTGCAGCTTTTACAAGTGGCGTAAAAATTAACTTAGTAAGAATAGTGGCTCATATGATAGCAGGAATTTTTGCTGCTCTTTCCGCAATATGTTTTACGGCTCTTGTAGGGTCTGGAGATCCACTACAAGGAACCAAATATACATTATTGGGTATTACAGCACTGGTTTTAGGAGGTGCAAGTTTAGCTGGTGGACGTGGCGGTGCATTTGGTGCAATCCTAGGTGCACTAAATTTATATCTTATAAATTATATCTTAGTTACTTTTAGATTTGAGAGACTTCAAAGTTTTGTTTCTGACTTATCTTACGGGGCAGTTTTAGTTATAGCTTTGATGGTTAGTCTTATACTTCCTTATGTTACAAGAGTTACAAAAGGTTTGTCTGTAATGGTTTTTTTCATTTTAATGGCGTTTGCTGGATTATTTGTCATGATACATCAAGTTTATGATCAGCCAATTGTCATTGAACAAGTTGTTAAAAATGATGCAAAATCTAAAAATGAAATACGAGGCTCAATAGAAAGAAAGGTAGACGCAACAGGAAATATTATTGTTGAAGATAGTGGAAGCGCAACTACAGGGCAAGGTACCTCTAAAGGTGGTTCACTTGCAGGACATGGTGTACTTCAATTAACTGAAACCCCAGGAACCATTGTTTTTTATGTAATTATAGGAATAGCATTCATTGCTCTTTTATTTTACTTGTTATCAGCTCATAGAAGTCCATCCACTATTTCTTTTGTAATTATTGTAGTAATAATGGTTACTGGTTTAATTTTTGATCCAGACGATAAAGAAAAAAATCTATTAAAAGATACTGAAAATATAACTTTACAATCTAATCAAGTAAGTAGTATTGAAACTTCTGCTCCTCAATATTTCAGTTTAGAAAATATAAATTACTTGCCCAATGTTTTAGAGGGTTCTGTTATTTCTGGAACTGCTTATAGTATAATTTATTTTGCTGGAGTTGTGTTGTTGGCTTCATTAATTGTAATAGCTATGCTTCCTCAATTTAGTCCCAAAACTAAATCAACAGCAATATTATTTTTTCTAGCTGCTTTATCTTTAATTGTATTAAAAGGTATTTCATATAATAATTTAATTGAAAATACAGAAAGTAGCTTTTTTGGTATTCAAGGATACGGTGTAATATTAGTAGTTTTACTTCTATTTGTGATAACCGCACCATTTGTTCATTCAAGAATAAAAAATTTGACCAATGTTTATATATTTGGTTTTGGGATACTTGCTATAATTTGCACTTATTTTATAGGTGGAAATACTTTTGTACCCAATGATCCGTCTCTTTATCAATCTAAAATTATAACCGAATTAAATATCGGAGATCTTTCACAAGTTAAATATGAAGGCACTAAAAGATTTTTTTATGAAACAGCAACTTCTGGATATTCTCAATTTGCCTTTAGTATTCTAGCGGTATTTTTACTTCAATATTTTTTATTTCTTAATATGGGTGAAAAAGCAAACTACAAAAGGTTTGCACCTTATATGTATATAGTTGCGATTGCAGTGGCGCTTTGGACTTCAATTTTTTATTCAGTTGGATATTCATTTTATAAAATTTTAGCAGTATTTATTATCGGTATACCAATTACGCCTTTAGTTTGGCAATTTATGTCTGTCTATAAAGAAAAAAATGCCCGTGACAAACAGCTAAGTCAATGGGAGGAAGTAAAATAAAATGAGAAGATCATCGTTCCTATTCTTTAAAGGATTGGGATTACTATTTGCAATTCTCTGCGGCATAGGAACTGCTGTGCTTGGTTGGTTTGATGGAGCAGATTGGATGAATATTGCAGCCTATTCTATTGCAGTAACTGGTTTAATATTATGGGGATGGTATCATTTCTCTGTTAGATGGATCAATGAAGATTTAAAACAAAACATATTTACTAAATTTCCCAAAGAACAAAATATTCAAGATGAAGAAAATGAAGAAGATGAAGAAAATTTTTTCTTTAAAAATATTAGAGAACATAGATGGAAAACAATAACATTTCTTGGTGTAATTCTTATTTTTATTTTTGTATCTTTTATTGCAGATGATTTCTTTTCAGGGAGAACCTTAGTTTCTTTTTTGATCTTTCTTATATTTGTGATTTTTATGGGCGTCATAAGCAGATACATAAAGGGGTCTAAAAGTGTTTTTATTGGGATATCTGTTTTGATTGCGTTATTTATTATTGGATCTTTAACTATACCCGGCTTCTTAACTACTATGAATATGAAATCGATGTTAGTCTTTGCGTCATTTCTTGGGTTGGCAACTATTGGTCAAACTTTCGTTGCACTTTTAGGAGGTTTGGATTTGTCAATCCCCTTCGTTATTGGCTCTATGAATGTGGGATTAATGTCATTAATTTCTAAAGGAGTTCCGCCTTGGCTAGCTTGTTTGGTTATATTGTTGTTAGGTATCTTAATTGGATTTGTTAATGGTGTTTTAAGTTTTAGACTTCAAGGACAAGCTTTAATTTTAACTTTAGGTGTCGGATTTTTTGTTAAAGGTGGAGTTCAAATATTAGTTTCTTTGGGAACTTTTTCAGCTGGTACAGTTTTTGGGGTAGTCCCAGATTGGATGCAAAATTTAGCATCTATGGGTGGAAAAACCGTTGGTCTTCCAATACCTCCTGTAATCATTATTTGGATTGTCGTAAGCATTTTAGTTATTGTTGCTCTAAGATTAACAAAATGGGGTAGGCATTTGTATGCTTTAGGAGGAAGTAGATTGTCTTCATCAAGACTATCCATTTCTGAAAGAGGTTATTGGATTGGAGCTTATGTTATTAGCGGATTTTTCTCTGCTCTAACTGGAATACTTCTACTTGGTTGGAGTGGTGGAGGATATGTAGGTGCTGGAGATATATATTTATTCACAACAATAGCTGCCGTAGTTATTGGAGGAACTTCATTGTTAGGAGGTTCTGGAGGATACGGATTAAGCGTTATCGGGGTATTTATTTTACAAATAATAACTACAGTGCTAATTGGATGGGGTTTAAGTTGGGAAGCACAACAATTTATTCTAGGATTGTTAATTATTCCAATGGTAGCTCTTTACGCTAGATCACCTCATATAAGAAGCCAGATATAAAGGAGAAAATTTATGACAAAATTAAATTGTGATATGGGTGAAAGCTTTGGAATCTATAAAGCGGGTAATGATGAAGAAATAATGCCACTAATAGATATAGCAAATGTTGCTTGCGGATTTCACGCTTCAGATCCTAATCATATGAGAAAAACTGTAACACTTGCAAAAAAGCATGGAGTAAAAGTTGGAGCCCATCCTTCTTTCCCTGACTTACAAGGATTTGGAAGAAGAGAAATGAAAATGCCAAGACAAGATATAAAAAGTATGATCATGTATCAAGTTGGTGCTTTAAAATCATTTTTAGATGAACAAGACATGGTTCTAAATCATATTAAGCCTCATGGATCATTATATGTTATGGCTGCAAAAGATGAAAACATGGCACATGCTATTGCAGACGCTGTTGAAACTTTTGATGTCAGTATTTTTGGAATGGCAAACACATGTCATGAAAAAATTTATAAAAATGAAAGAGGTTTAAATTTTATTGCAGAATTCTACGCTGATCTAGATTATGATGAAAATGGAAATTTAGTAATAGCAAAAGGAAAAAATGCTGCTTATGACAGCAAAATTGCTACCAATCGTGTCTTACGCGCTTTATCTGAAAAAAAAGTCACCAATACTATTGGTAAAGATATTGATGTTGGTTGTGATACTGTTTGTGTACACTCAGATACTCCTAACGCTGTTGAAATTATTACAAGTATAAAATCAGCACTTAATAAATGAAAAAAATTCTAATAGCTAATCGAGGAGAAATAGCTTGTAGAATTATAGATAGCTGTAAAAAACTAAATTTACATTCAATAGCTGTTTACTCTGATATAGATAAAAATAGTAAGCATGTAAGAAAAGCAGATCAGTCAATTCATATAGGCGGTTCCAAAGCGCAAGAAAGCTACCTGTCATCGATTAAAATAATTGAAGCTGCTAAAAAATTAAAAGCTGACGCAATTCATCCAGGTTATGGATTTATGGCAGAAAACGCTGATTTTGCACAAAAAATAATAGATTCAGGGATTATTTGGATAGGTCCTAAGCCTAGTGCAATTATTTCAATGGGTAACAAAGATATTGCAAGAGAGCTAGCTTTAAAAAACAACCTTCCGATTTGCCCTGGCCTAAACAATGAAGATTTACAAAAAGATGACTTAGAAAAAAGATGTAATGAAATAGGTTTTCCAATTTTAATAAAAGCAAGTGCTGGTGGTGGCGGAATTGGAATGCAAATTGCAAATAATTATGAAGAATTAGTTCAATCAATTGAAAAAACTAAAAATTTAGCAAAAAAAGCATTCGGTAACAGTGATATATTCTTAGAAAAATTTATATCTAATGCAAGGCATATCGAAATCCAAGTTTTTGGTTTAGGTGAAAAAAAAGCTTTACACTTTTATGAAAGAGATTGTTCAATACAAAGACGTTTTCAAAAAATTATAGAAGAAAGTCCTGCACCCCAAATTGAAAAATCTATTATTGATGAAATGGCAGAAAGTGCAGTAAATTTTGTAACCAATCAAAAATATGAAGGAGCAGGAACAATAGAGTACATTTATGACATAGATAATAAAAAATTTTATTTCTTAGAAATGAATACTAGAATTCAAGTAGAACATCCTGTTACAGAAACGATTACAAATTTTGATTTGGTTGCAATGCAAATTAAATTTGCATTAAACTTGGATAACAATTCAATAGAACAAAATAAAATTAATAAATCAGGACATGCTATTGAATGTAGATTATATGCTGAAGATCCAGCTAAAAATTTTCTTCCTTCGCCTGGAAAAATTACAAAATTAAAAATTCCAAATACTGGTTTAGCTAATATCAGATTAGATATTGGTGTTGATGAAGGAGATGAAATATCTTTTTATTATGATCCTATGATTGCAAAAATTATTTCAAAAGGTGTAAATAGAATTGAAAGTATAAATAATATGATTCAATATTTAAATGAATTGGAAATAGAAGGAATAAATACAAATAAATCTTTTTTGATTTCTGTCTTACAAAATAAATCTTTTGAAAATGCAGTGTATAATACAAAATTTATTGAAAATAATTTATCTTTATTTATAGAAAAAACAGAAACCGCTAAAAAAATAAAAAAAGATATTACTCCTCAAGAAAAAGTTGTTCAAAAATATACAGATAAAGATGTGGAAGCCTTCAAAAAAATAGCAGCAGAATCTCCAAAAGATAAATCTTCCAAACTTTATACTGAAAAAGATTTCAAAGCATTTGAAAATATTTTAAATAAAAACAATGCTATAGATAAAAAACTACCAGTCAAAAATATAACTGGAAAAGTATATGAAGACCCCATATTCAAACCAGGTGGAGACAAATACATGTTTATTGAATTTGGAAATCTTATGGATCTTGAAATAAACTTTACAGCACAAAACTTGGCCAAAGCTATTTATGATAATAAAATTAAAGGTATTTATGAAACTGCTCCTTGTTTTGCTTCAATGCTTATTCATTATAATCCTGATAAAATAAATTTTAACGATTTAAAAAATGAGATGAAATCACTTATTAAATCATTAGGTCCGACTGATGATATTGAAATTAATAGTAGAATTTTTTCATTTCCTACCGTTTATCTTGATAAATGGACAAAAGAATGCATCGATGATTATTCAAGCAAAATATCACAAAAAACTCCTGATCCAGAGTTTATTGTAGAATTAAATAACCTTGAAAATACTGAACAATTTGTAAGAGTCCACTCGGGAACAGAATACTGGGTGTCAGCCCTAGGTTTTTGGCCAGGATTACCGTTCATGATGCCTCTTGATCCTAGATGTAAACTAACAGCCCCAAAATATAATCCACCAAGAACTTGGACCCCTAAAGGTGCTGTGGGTATGGGAGGATCCTCCACATCAATTTATCCAGACAGATTACCTGGAGGTTATCAAATATTTGGTATTATCCCAGTTCCTATTTGGGATACACAAAAAAGTTTTTCAGTTTTTGAAGAAAGCATATGTCTTTTCAAACCAGGCGATAGAGTAAAATTTGTACCAACTAGCTATGAAGAATTTGATCATGTTTCAAATAAAGTAAAAGATAAATCTTATGATTATAATATTATTGAATATCAAAAATTTTCAGTCAAAAACTATAAAAAATGGTTAACAACAATTGATAAAACAAAAAGGTTTTAGCTTTTATGGTACAAGTAATTAAAAAAGGTCTAGAAACATCTGTTCAAGATTATCCTGGAAGAATTGGAACTTTAAATCAAGGATTTCCAGCTTCTGGCCCTATGGATAGTTGGTCTTTTAGACTTGCAAATATACTTGTTGGAAATAAACCTGGTGAAGCAGCATTAGAATGTCAGTTTATGGGGCCAACACTTAAATTTAATAGTGACAGAACAATAGCTATTACAGGAGCAAACATGTCTCCTAAATTAGATGGTGAAAATATTCCATTATGGGAAAGTTTAGAAGTTAAGGCAAATCAAACATTAGAAATGGAATTTGCTACTATAGGCGCAAGGTCATACATTGCTTTCTCAGGTGGTATTAATAGCGAACCATGGCTTGGTTCAAGATCGACATTTCATAAAGCGGGTGTGGGTGGAATTGATGGTAAAGCTATACAAAATGGTCAAACTTTACCATTAGGAAAAAATAACAATATTCTTCCAAGAAAAATTAAAAAAAACTCAATACCAATAATGTCTACTGATAAAAACTGGTCAATAGAGGTTGTGTTAGGTCCAAATGATGATTGGATTGATAAAAAAGGACATGAAATTTTTCTTAATTCTAAATGGAAACTACAAGCAAAAAGTGATCGAACAGGTTATAGACTAAATGGACCTAAATTAACTTTTGCCAACAAAGCAACTAATAAAAGTCTTGAAAATGGATCTGAACCATCCAATATTATTGACCAAGGTTATCCTGCTGGAGCTATTAATCTTGCTGGACAAACTCCAATTATACTTGTTAATGATGGGCCAAGCATGGGTGGGTTCATTAATCCATATACTGTTCCATCGTCAGCATTTTGGAAATTAGGACAAGCTAAGCCTGGAGATACTTTTAAATTTGTTGAAATTTCTGTTGAAAAAGCTCAGTTATTAAGAGCTGAACAATCAATTATTTGTAGCGAAGAAAGCCTCGAGTCTTTTAAAGACAATAAATCAATGAATAATAATGAAACAATAAAGAAAGTTACCTCAATCAAAATAGTTGATTTTGAAAAAAATAAATTAGATGAAAAAATTAGAAGAAAAATGATGGAAAAAAAAGGTATAAAAAATATGAAAGTTCGTTTTTTTGACTAAGATTAATATGGAAGGAATATAAAATATGACAACCGAAGTAAAAACAACTGTGCCAGGTAATATTTGGAAAGTTTTAGTTAAAGTAGGAGATCTTGTTAAAAAAAATGATGATTTGTTTATTATGGAGGTAATGAAAACAGAAGTACATCATAACTCACCAATGGATGGAAAAGTTATTGAGGTCAATATTGTAAATGATCAAGAAGCAGTAGACCCAGGAACTGTAGCTATTGTTATAGAATAAAATATCAATTTATGAAAAATACAAAATCTTACTCACAAATCATACAAGATCTTTCTGAAGAAATTGGTATCTCCATAGAAGATACAAAAAGTTTAGCTGATGCTGCTTTGTTGTCAGTTGATATTAAAAAAATAAATTATGAAGATTTTAAAGAAGAAATATTGACTTTTTTAGTAATAAATATGTTTTCTCTTATTTGTAAATTATAGATTTATGACAAATAACATAACATTATTTAATGGTCCAAATTCCCCTTTTGGAAGGAAAACAAAAATTACATCTATAGTTCAAGAAATTTCTTTAGAAGAAAAAATAATTAAAATTCAAGAAGCTGAATTTTTAGATAAACATAATCCTTTGAGAAAAATACCAACTCTTTTAGTTGATGAATTAACAATTATTGATAGTGATAATATTTGTTTTTATTTAGATTCTATTTCAAATAAAAACACTCTTTTTCCTAAAAATAATTACTTTGAAATTATTTCAATGGTCTCGGTTGCAAATGGTTTAATGGAGTCTGTTTTAGAAAGACGTATGGAATTAATAAGACCAAATAATGAGCAAAGCAAAAATTTTATTAATAAGCAAGAAATTAGAATTGAAAGAACTATTAAGTGGCTTGAAAATAATTGGAAAAATTATAATGACAATTATTTAACTATGGATCAGATAGCAATTGCTTGTTCATTAGAATACACAAATTTTAGACTTAATAATAAATGGGAAAAAAAATCTCAAAACCTAGTAAAATGGTTAAATAATTTTAGACAAAAAGATTTTATGAAGTCTACAATACCAATGGAAGCAAAATAATTTTTAATTAATCGTAATAGAACATTGGTGCTTTGTTCCAATCTAACCAAGTAACAGGATCATGACCCCATACAACTTTTGCATTAGTTTCTCTAGCAATCTT
>Ga0209140_1001565_pt1 | contig 11736 bp, 9 predicted proteins | sample SaaInlV_120m_DNA_3_FD_184666 | JGI IMG/M metagenome (GOLD analysis project Ga0209140, IMG submission 184666) | Marine microbial communities from expanding oxygen minimum zones in the Saanich Inlet - Saanich Inlet SI073_LV_100m_DNA (SPAdes) (version 2) | ecosystem: Environmental > Aquatic > Marine... | reverse complement strand
TTGCAGCTTTGGCATCAATGTTACAAAGTTGTTCATTAGGATTATCTGTCGTGAATATTGATAATGGTATTGCTGCAGGTGGAATTGCTGCTAATATTGCAAATAGAGTCAATAGGAAAACATGATCTGCAAATTTGAAGTTTCAGATTAGATATATATTAACCCGAACGTGATTTTTTTCAGTTTGTGTGTATTATTTACTATTACATTTAATGTTCGATCTGGGGGCTTCTTAAATGGCAATTAAGAAAAACCAAATCTTAGTACCTGATCATGTATATGTTCCAAAACATGAAATCATTCCAAAATCTGAAGCTGAAGCAGTTTTAGAAAAATACAATTGTAAACCAACTGAATTACCATTAATTTTTGTAAACGATCCTGCAATTATGGGATTGGGTGTAAAACCTGGTGATATGATAAAAATCACTAGAACAAGTCCAACCGCAGGTGAGAGCCTTTACTATAGATATGTGGTGGAGATCTAGATTTGGCTGATCCTTCTAACAAACGTTGGCCAGTAATTCAAGATATTTTAAAACGAGAGGGTATTGCCCGTCAGCACTTAAACTCTTTTGATGAATTTTTAGAAAGAGGATTACAAAGTATAATCAATGAGGTTGGACAAATTGATATTGAAAATGCTGAATATCCATATAAAATCCAATTAGGTAAAGTTAAACTTCAACAACCAAGAATGATGGAACTTGATGGTTCAATCACTCATATTACTCCGGCTGAAGCAAGATTGAGAAATGTTTCTTATTCTGCACCTGTTATGATGGAAGCTAGTGTTATTGAAGATGGAAAAATTTTGGAATCCCGTTTTGTACATATTGGTGACGTACCGGTAATGGCAAAATCAAATGCATGTATTTTAAATAATTTTTCAAATCAAAAATTAATTGAACATGGAGAAGATCCAAACGATCCTGGTGGCTATTTCATAATTAATGGTTCTGAAAGAGTTATTGTCGGTTTAGAAGATCTTTCTTACAATAAAATTATTGTCGATAGAGAACTTGTTGGTGGAAATACTGTTTTCAAAGCTAAAGTATATTCATCAATTGTTGGTTATCGTGCAAAATTAGAATTAGTTATGAAAAATGATGGATTGATTGTTGCTAGAATTCCTGGTTCTCCTGTTGATATTCCAGTTGTTACTTTAATGAGAGCATTAGGATTAGAATCTGATAAAGAAATTGCAGCAGTAGTTTCGTTAGTAGATGAACTTCAAGATGAATTAGAGGGTTCATTTGAAAAAGCAGGAGATGTTCCTACATCTAAAGATGCTATCGTTTACATCAGTAAAAGAATTGCACCTGGAATGTTAGAAGAATTTCAAATTAAACGTGCTGAAACTTTACTTGATTGGGGTCTATTACCTCATTTAGGTAAACATCCTGAAAATAGAAAAGAAAAGGCACAATTCCTAGGTGAAGCAGCTTGTAAATTATTAGAATTAAAACTTGGCTGGATTACTCCTGATGATAAAGATCATTATGGAAATAAAGTAATCAAATTTGCAGGACAAATGCTTGCTGATTTGTTTAGAACTGCATTTAGAAATCTCGTTAGAGATATGAAATACCAATTAGAGCGTTCAGGTCAAAAACGTGGAATTAATGCTGTCGCTGCAGCAATTCGTCCTGGAATTATTACTGATAAACTAAACAATGCTATTGCAACAGGAAACTGGGGTCGTGGCAGAGTTGGTGTAACACAATTACTTGACAGAACAAATTATCTTTCAACAATTAGTCACCTTAGAAGAATTCAATCTCCATTAAGTAGAACTCAACCAAACTTTGAAGCAAGAGATTTGCACGCAACACACTTTGGAAGAATTTGTCCTAGTGAAACACCTGAAGGTTCTAACTGTGGTTTAGTAAAAAATCTCGCATTATCTGGAATCATTTCAGTAAACGTTCCTTCTGAAGAAATCGTTGAAAAACTCTATGATCTTGGAACTGTACATTTCTTTGATGCAAAAGATGATTTGAAAAAAGATGGAACTAGAATATTTGTTGATGGTCGTTTAATTGGATATTACAAAGATGGATTGGAATTAGCTGAATCTCTTAGAGACCTAAGACGAAATTCAAAAATCCATCCACACGTAGGAGTCTCATTCCATAAATCTGACGAGCATGATGAAGCAACAAGAAGATTATATGTAAATTGTAATGCTGGACGTGTTTTAAGACCATTAATAATTATCAAAGATAACAAACCATTGTTAACACAAGATCTTTTAGATAAAATTTCTAAGAAATTACTTTCTTGGACTGATCTTTTGAGAATGGGTGTTTTAGAAATGATTGATGCAAACGAAGAAGAAAATTGTTATGTTACCCTAGATGAAAAAGATTCCAAGAAACATACTCACCTTGAAGTATTCCCACCAGCAATTTTAGGTGCAGGTGCTTCTATCATTCCATATCCAGAACACAACCAATCACCAAGAAATACATACGAATCAGCAATGGCAAAACAAAGTTTAGGATTTTCAACACCAATGATGAATACTAGTACATATGTTAGACAACATCTTATGTTATACCCACAAGTTCCTGCTGTAAATACAAAAGCAATGAAACTTTTAGGATTAGAAGATAGGCCAGCAGGTCAAAATTGTGTAGTTGCAGTATTACCATTTGACGGTTATAACATTGAGGATGCAATTGTTCTCAGTAAAGCATCTGTTGATAGAGGATTGGGTAGAACATTCTTCTTTAGAATTTATGATGCTGAAGCAAAACAATATCCTGGTGGAATGAGGGATGCATTTGAAATTCCAAATGCTGAAGATAATATTAGAGGTTACAAGGGTGAACGTGCATATAGATTACTTGAAGAAGATGGTGTTGTAGCATCTGAATCACCTGTTAAAGGTGGAGATATTTTAATTGGTAAAACTAGTCCTCCAAGGTTTATGGAAGAATATAGAGAGTTTGAATCCTCTGGTCCATACAGAAGAGATACATCAATTGGTGTGAGACCTTCTGAAACTGGTGTTATTGATACTGTTGTAATGACTCAATCTAACGAAGGCGGAAAAATGTATAAAATTAGAGCAAGGGATATGAGAATTCCTGAAATTGGTGATAAATTTGCTTCAAGACATGGACAAAAAGGTGTACTTGGAATTTTAGCAAAAGCAGAAGATTTACCATACACTGCTGAAGGTATGTCTCCTGATGTTTTGATTAATCCTCATGCATTCCCATCAAGAATGACTGTTGGAATGATGATGGAATCCATTTGTGGAAAAGCTGCATCATTCCGTGGTAAGAGATTTGATGGCTCTGCATTTGTTGGAGAAAAAATGGATGAAGTTAAAGAAGTAATGGATGCACACAATTTCAAATATTCTGGAAAAGAAATCATGTATGATGGTAGAACTGGAAAAGCATTTCCTGTTGATGTTTTTATTGGTGTAGTATATTATCAAAAACTTCATCACATGGTTGCAGATAAAATACATGCAAGAGCACGTGGACAAGTTCAGATGTTAACTAAACAACCAACTGAAGGAAGAGCTAGAGGTGGTGGATTAAGATTTGGTGAAATGGAGAGAGATTGTTTAATTGCTTATGGTGCTTCTATGATACTAAAAGATAGATTACTTGATGAATCTGATAAATCTGATATTTTTGTTTGTGAGAGATGTGGTCTTGTAGCATATCATGATGTTAAACAAAGAAAATATGTCTGCAGAGTTTGTGGTGATAAAGCTAAAGTATCTTCTGTATCAATTGCATATGCTTTCAAATTATTATTACAAGAAATGCAAAGTCTAAATGTTGCACCAAGATTACTCATAAAGGAGAAACTCTAAGATGTCTATTCAAGCAATTAAAGCAATTGATGGAATTCGTTTTTCTGTATGGTCTCCAACTGAAATTAGAAAATATTCTGTTGCTGAAATCACTGCACCTGAAACATATGATGAGGATGGAATGCCAGTACAAGGAGGCCTAATGGATGGACGACTTGGAACTCTTGAACCTGGTCAAAAATGTCTAACTTGTGGAAACACTGCAGCTAGATGTCCAGGACACTTTGGACATATTGAATTGGCAGAACCAATTTTGCATATTGCATTTATTGATAACATCTACAAATTATTACAATCTACATGTCGTTCTTGTGCAAGATTAAAAGTTCCACAAGAAGATCTAAATGCCTTCCAAAATATTAAAGACAAACATGCTGCTTATACTGTAGTTTCTCAAAAACGTATTCCTGAACAAATTATTGAAAAAGCAAAGAAAGCAAAAGAATGCCCTCATTGTGGAAAAACACAATATGAATTAGTATTTACAAAACCTACTATCTTTGTTGAGAAAACAGAAATTGGTGAACATAGACTCTTGCCAATCACTATTAGAGAAAGATTTTCACAAATTATTGATGATGATTTATCATTATTATCTTATGATCCTGTAACTGCAAGACCAGAATGGTTTATTCTTCAAGCATTACCTGTTCCACCTGTTACTGTTAGACCCTCAATTATTCTTGAAACTGGAATTAGATCTGAAGATGATTTGACACACAAAATGGTAGATATCATTAGAGTTAATCAGAGATTAAAAGAAAGTAAAGAAGCTGGAACACCTCCGTTAATTGTTCAAGACTTGGTAGATTTGTTACAATACCATTCTACTACGTATTTTGATAACGAAGTTTCTGGTATTCCACAAGCTCATCACCGTTCTGGACGTCCTCTAAAAACATTAACTCAACGACTCAAAGGAAAAGAAGGTCGATTCAGAGGTTCTTTATCTGGAAAAAGAGTTGACTTTTCTAGTAGAACTGTAATTTCACCTGATCCTAACTTGGATTTATCTGAAGTTGGTGTACCTGAAGCAGTTGCAATGAAATTAACAATTCCTGAAATTGTAACTGAATGGAATATTGATAGAATGAGAAAACTGGTAATCAATGGACCAGAAAAATTCCCAGGTGTTAACTATATTGTAAGACCTGATGGTGTAAAAATTAGATTAGACTTTGTTGAAGATCGTTCAACAATTGCTGAAACCCTTGAAATTGGATATTTAATTGAAAGACATCTTGCAGACAGAGATATTGTAATGTTTAACAGACAACCATCACTTCACCAGATGTCAATTATGGCTCATTATGTGAGAGTACTTCCTGGAAAGACTTTCAGATTACACCCATCTGTTTGTCCACCATACAACGCAGACTTTGACGGTGATGAAATGAATCTTCACGTTCCACAAAGTGAAGAAGCTAGAGCAGAAGCAATTCTTTTGATGAGAGTTCAAGATCAATTAATTTCGCCAAGATATGGTGGTCCAATTATTGGAGCACTAAGAGACTTTGTAACTGGTGCATATCTTTTAACAAAAGATGATACTGTTTTATCTGTTCAAGAATTCTCAAACTATGCAATGCTTGGTGGTTATACTGATCCACTTCCAAAACCTGGTACTAAAACAAAAGATGGTCCAGCATATACTGGAAAACAATTATTCTCCTTATTCTTACCAAATGATTTCAACTATACTTTAACGTCAAAATGGTCAAAAGGTACTGGTGGAAAAGCAAATGATGTTGTAATTAAAAATGGTGAATTAATCGGTGGTGTAATTGATAAAACATCAATTGGTGCAGAAGAGCCTGAAAGTGTCTTACACAGAATTACAAAAGACTATGGAAACGCAGTTGGAAAGAACTTTTTGAATTCTATCTTAATTATGGTAAAACAATTCATCACTCACTACGGTTTCAGTTATGGTTATGGTGACTTGGAAGTTCCAGAAAAGAATGAACAACAGATTCTAGATGATATTAGTGATACATATGATGTTGTAGCTGACTTGACTTCTCAATATGAAAAAGGTACATTGAAACTTACTAGAGGTATGAAAGCTGAAGAAGCTTTAGAGGCTTACATTGTTAATGAATTAGGTAAAGCCAGAGTTAAAGCAGGAGACACTGCAAATGATTCCCTTGATGATGGTAATGCTGGAAAAATTATGGCTACCACTGGTGCCAGAGGTTCAGCACTTAACGTAGGTCAGATGGCCGGTGCATTAGGTCAACAGTCTAGAAGAGGTAATAGAATGAATGATGGATATGCAAACCGTGCATTAACTCACTATAAGGAACATGATAGTAATCCTGATGCACATGGATTTGTGAAATCAAATTACAGAACTGGATTATCTGCATTAGAATTCTTTTTCCACGCAATGGGTGGCAGAGAAGGACTTGTAGATACTGCAGTCAGAACACAACAAAGTGGTTACATGCAACGTAGATTGATTAACGCATTAGAACACATTAGATTAGAATATGATGGAACTGTAAGAGATCCGCATGGACATATTGTACAATTCCTTTATGGTGAAGATGGAATTGATGTACAGAAAAGTGATCATGGTGAGGCATTTAATCCAAGTAGATTAGCTGCATCCCAAGCTATGGTTGATTCTGGAGCAAAAGCAACAAAAGATGAAATTGAAACATTAACAAAAAAATACACTAAAACATTTAGTCCAAGATTAATCAAACTTGTTACTGAGGCATTAAACAAATCTGGTCTTAGTAAGTCTGGAGTTGAGACAGTATGTAAGAAAGGTCTTTCACTTTATGATAAAGCTAGAGTAGAACCTGGACAAGCCGTAGGAATTGTAACAGCACAATCTATTGGTGAGCCTGGTACTCAGATGACTTTGAGAACATTCCACTTTGCAGGAATTAAAGAAAGAAATGTTACATTAGGTCTTCCAAGATTAATTGAATTAGTTGATGCAAGAAAGAAACCTGTTACTCCAACTATGGATGTCTACTTGAATAAAGATATCAAAACTAATAGAGAAAAAGCAATTGAAGTTGCAAGAAATGTTTTACAAACTAAAGTAAGTGCATTAATTGCAGATACTGAAACTGACTATTCTACTAACATTAAATTAATTTTAAGTGAAAATAGACTTAGAGAAAGAGGTTGTTCTGTTGCAGAAGTTGAAGCAGCACTTTCTTCAAACAAAAAATTCAAGATGGAAGTAACTGGTGAGTTAATTACTTTGAATTTAGTTGATGAGGCTGATACTGCAACTGCAATTGCAATTAGAAATAAAGTACTCAATACTACTGTTAAAGGAGTTCCAGATATTGAACGAGTTACATTGGTCCAAAAAGATGATGAATGGGTTATTCAAACTACTGGATCAAACATTGCTAAAGTTTTAGAAGTTCAAGGTATCGATAAAAGAAATGTCCGAACAAATAATGTATTTGAAATTGCAGGAACTTTGGGAATTGAGGCTGCAAGATTTGCATTAATTGATGAACTCAACCATACTTTGGGAGATCAAGGATTGGAAGTTGATAATAGATACATTATGTTAGTATCAGATTTGATGTGTTCAAGAGGTTACATGCAACAAATTGGTAGACATGGAATTGCTGGTACTAAAGATAGTGTACTTGCAAGAGCTGCATTTGAAATTACTGTGCCAACTATTGCACATGCTGCATTAGGTGGAGAAATTGAACAACTTAGAGGTATTACTGAAAACGTAATTGTCGGCAGTAATATTCCAATTGGAAGTGGAACTGTTGATTTGTACATGCAAGTGAGCAAGAAAAAATAAAATTAAGTGAAAATTATGGCTGACGAAATTTCTACACTAATGACTAGTTGTCAAGGTAAGACTGTATTACTTCGTTTAAGAAATACAAAAACTGTTCAAGGAACTTTAATTGATTTTGATATTCATATGAATTTAACATTAAACAATGCTGAAGATATTACTGAAGAAAAACATCTTAGTCTTGGAAAAGTTTTGTTACGTGGTGATAACATATTGGCAATATCCTTACCTACTGAGTAATCCTAAAAATTTTTAGTCAAACATTAAATCTGATTTTAATTAATTTAGTTCATGTACGAATTTTTGTTAGCATTTATGCTAATTTTAAGTCCAGTTTATGCTGAATCTATTCCTGATTATCAAAAACCTTTTGCACCAATTTTTACAGATAAACCAGTTTATTCTTGGACTGATAAAATTATAGTTTCTGTTCATGCACCAAGTTGGAATAGTAATCCCAATCAAATTGATTCTATTGGTCAAAGTGAATCACATCCTATCAAAATTTCATCTGGTGAAAATTTTTTAAAACCATATAGATTAACAGAAACTTCTTCAAACTCTGGAATTTTTTCTGGTGAAATAATTCTTACAGGTTTTTTACATGATGTTGATGGTGATGGTATCTTTGATACAAATCCAAAAACTTTTGGCAATGGACCTACAAATGGATTTTTAGAATCTGACAATGATGATTCAATCACTATTTCATTTGAATTTGCTGATGGTGTTGTACTAACTGAATCATTTCCAATTAGTTGGAATTATGGAACAATTAAATTTTCACAAGATGTTTTTCACACAAATGATTCTGTTCAAATTAATGTAATTGATTCTGATTTGAATTTAAATCCTGAAATTATTGATACTGTTATTTTAGAAATTTTTTCTGATTCTGATAATGGAGGAATACAAGTTGTTGCAATGGAAACATCAGAACGTTCTGGAAATTTTATTGCAACCATAAATTTGTCTACAAATACTTCTAGTGGAAATAGACTTTATGCAATTCCAGGTGATACAATAATTGCAAAATACGCTGATCATACATTGCCAAAACCTTTTTCAAAATCTGATAGTCAAAATATTGAAACATCTGCTATTGTTGACTATTCAATTTCACCAATTAATCGCATACAAACTTCTCCAATTTCTCTTTCTGATGGTTTTGGTAATCCAATAACTTCTCTTCTTTCAGAAACACAAATTCAAATTGTTGGAACAATTGAAAATCAGATTAATTATGACCAGGAATTTATTTATTTTTTCCAAATTAAAAATCCTGATAATTCTATTATTTCTTTATCTTGGATTCAGGGGAAATTATCTTCTAATCAAATTTTAGATATTTCTCAATCTTGGATTCCTAAAAACTCTGGAAATTATGTTTTAGAAACTTATGTGTGGAATTCATTAAATGAATTAATTCCTTTGAGTCCTCCTAATACTACAATAATAACTATTGATTGATAATCATTAAAGAATTCAGTTTATGAATAATTATTTTAATTTGTTTTTAATACTTACAAAATATTTTTTCAATAAACCTATAAAGCCCTGTCAAGACGATCGTGATAAGGAAAATACATGAGTAAAATACTTGAGAAATCATTGAAGGATGCCCGTAAAGAGAATAAATTAACTATGGGTAGTAAAGAAGTTTTGAACTCTGTAAATAATTCAAAGTTAATTGTATTATCTCAATCAGTAGACAAAGAAATGTTTGAGAAAATTGAATCTGATGCAAAAAAACAAAAAGTACCTCTAGTAAACTTCCAAGGAACTTCAGTTGCACTAGGTAGATTGTGTGGCTTACAATTTAGAATTTCAACAATTTCATTTACCGCAATCGACGATGCAAACATCAAATCAATTTTAAAAGATACAGAAACTGAGGATAAAAATGTCTAATTGTGTTTTGTCTAACCTAAGTTTAAATGAGACATTTTTGGTTTGGAGATAAATAGGAATTCTTATGACACAATCCATTAAACTTTCAACTGATCAAATGCGAATGATGTCATTATTTCAAAATGTAACTGGTGCAGTTGCAAGAGATTGTATCGAGGATGAAAAACAAGATAGAGTAATTTTTGTGGTAAATACTGGTAAGATGGGATTAGCAATTGGTAAAGGCGGCATGCATATCAAATCTTTACAAAATATGGTTAAACGAAATGTTGAGTTGGTAGAATATGATGAAGACCCAGCAAAATTCCTATCAAATTTATTAAATAATAAACTAATTTCTGAAGTAAAAATAAATACACGTGCAGATGGAACAAAGCAGGCAATAGTAATGGTAGACCCAAGAAAGAAAGGAATTGTAGTTGGCAGAGAAGGTAGAAATGCCGAAAAAGCAAGATTATTAGCTAAAAGATATTTTGATATTGGAAATGTATTGATTAACAGTCCTGAAAGGGCAACAATGGAGTTATAGGATATGCGAAAATCACCATTAGGATTATTTGCAGGTAGGGTACTAACTACTAAAAAGAAAAAACAACGTTGGGCCATTTCAACTTACAAAAGACGTAAACTTGGTATTGATAAAAAATCAGATCCTCTTGGTGGTGCACCTCAAGGACGTGGTATTGTTTTAGAAAAAGTTGGTATTGCAGCAAAACAGCCAAACTCTGCTATCAGAAAATGTGTTAGAGTCCAATTAATTAGAAACGGTAAATCTGTTACAGCATTTTTGCCAAGAGACGGTGCTATGAATTTCATCGATGAACACGATGAGGTTACCATTGAAGGTATGGGTGCAACACAAGGTGGTGCAATGGGAGATATTCCTGGTGTTAGATTCAAAGTTTCTAAAGTTAACGGTACATCACTTCATGAATTAGTAATTGGAAAGAAGGAAAAACCAAGGAGATAGAAATGGCTGAAACAAAGAATTTACTATTATTTAGAAAATGGGATTTATCTAATGTTGAAGTTGTAGATCCTGGATTAAAAACTGCTATCTCTTTAAGAAAACAAGTATTACCTTACACTTTTGGTCGTTCTGCACTAAAGAGATTCAACAAAGCCGATGTTAACATTGTTGAAAGATTAATCAACAAATCAATGCACTTTGGAAAAAAATATGCAAAAAATACTGGTAGAATGACTGGTAAAAAAACTAAATTAGTTAATACTGTAAGAACTGCTTTTGATATTATTGAATTAAAAACAGGACAAAATCCTGTTCAAGTTTTAGTTAAAGCAATAGAATTTTCTGCTCCAACTGAAGATACTACTAGAATTGTTTATGGTGGTACCACATACCATGTATCTGTAGATGTTGCTCCAATCAGAAGAGTAGATATGGCTTTGAAGTTTATTGCTGATTCTGTAAAAGAGGCAACATTTTCTAATCCTAAACCAATTGAAGAACACTTGGCAGAACAATTAATCCTTGCAGCCAATAATGATTCTAATTCTCCATCAGTAAAGAAAAAACATGAGTTAGAACGTATTGCACAAGCATCAAGATAAAATTCTTCCAAATCCATTTTCACCAAATCATTATATTCTAAATTACTTGAATTTCTAACAAGTAGCCCGATAGTCTAGTGGTCAAGGATTCTGCCCTCTGGATCTCAAGAGTGGATAGGCGGAGACGGCAGTTCGAATCTGCCTCGGGCTACTGTAAAATTATTTTATTCTTACTTCGTGTATGGCAGTTGCATAATCACATTTTGCTTTTAATCTCATGTATGGGATTAATTTGTAATGAATCGAATACGTATCATTTTCTTTTAGTAAAATTCCTTTGAGAACTAATGACACTAATCCTCTTGATGCAATTGTAATTGTTGTATTTTTTTCCTTACATACTCTTTCACGTTTTTCTTGAAATTGTTTTAATGAAAATGTAATATCATCAATTTCTAAAACTAATGGCCAAATAATTTCTGCCCAAACAAACCTTCTATTTTCTGTAGCTGCTGCATATTTTCCTTTTTCACTCAACACTAATAAGATCTTCAAAAGTGGTTATAACTGAATACTTGTCTCAAAAAGAAATTCAAGAATCATTAGATTTGTTAGAAAAGGATTGGGATTTTGATCCTATTTTGAGAAAATTTGTCTTGGGTCAAATTACTGATGTATC
>Ga0209140_1001520_pt1 | contig 11974 bp, 10 predicted proteins | sample SaaInlV_120m_DNA_3_FD_184666 | JGI IMG/M metagenome (GOLD analysis project Ga0209140, IMG submission 184666) | Marine microbial communities from expanding oxygen minimum zones in the Saanich Inlet - Saanich Inlet SI073_LV_100m_DNA (SPAdes) (version 2) | ecosystem: Environmental > Aquatic >... | reverse complement strand
CAATTTGGTTTGGAATGAGAAATATTTGGAATTGGGCTTTAACTTTTTTAATTATTGAAACTTTTTCAGTTGTTCAAATTATTAGAGGTTTATTTGGGAATATTACAAAGGACGCTATTCAAAAAATTGAACAAGTACAATCTACTATTGCTTTTAGAAACAAACAATTAGAAGCAGCTATAACAAACAATCCTGACAAAGTTGATGTTTATAAGAGAAACATCAAATCTTTAGAAGATGCCATGCAAGGCTATATTGATGAAGTTAGTAGAATTGAAGCATCAGCTATTTGGATAACAATTTTTGGTATAGTTTCATTAATTCTAATTAAAATTACTCAAGGAGTACTTGCGAACTCTAAATTAGAAAAAAGATATTCTGAATGGCTTTCGGATAAAACAATAAGCCCTGGTATGCAAAATAAAAACTATATTTTAAGTACAGTTTTTGCTTCTGTGATTATGTTTTTCTCTGTAGTTCATTATAGTTTTCCAGGTTTGATTGAAATCATGAATGAGTTTCCAACTCATCCAGATATTAGATTAACATCTATAGCTTGGGTCGAAACTATATTTAATTATGCGGTCTTAAAAGGTGATGCGTTATTTACAGCAATTACAATTGGAATAAGATCTGTTCTAGATTTCTTAGAATTATTATTTGTTAAAACTCCTTGGATAGTAATTATAACCACAATTGTAACTTTAACAGGATTATCAGCTGGACCTCGAGCTGCAATTTATTCTGCTGGATTTTTAAGCTATATGGGATTTTTAGGTTTTTGGGTTAAAGCTATGACAACACTTGCATTACTTGGAACAGCTGCAATTTTAAGTATTGCAATTGGAATCCCACTTGGAATTTTTTGCGCAAGACGTCAAAGATTTTATTCAATGATAAGACCGATAATGGATTTTATGCAAACAATGCCAGCATTTGTATTTATGATTCCTGTTATTGCATTCTTTGGAACAGGTAAGGTTGCGGCAGTAATTATTACAATGATATTTGGTGGAACCCCCGTTGTTAGACTAACAGTGCTTGGATTAAGAGGAGTTCCTGAAACGATTAGAGAAGCTGCAATAGCTTACGGTGCTAGTAAATGGTATTTGCTTAGAAAGGTAGATTTGCCTTTAGCAACACCTTCTATTTTAGCAGGGGTAAACCAAACGGTGATGTTAAGTTTAGCAATGGTTGTAGTTGCATCTTTAATTGGTGCAAAAGGATTGGGGCAAGATGTGCTTGAAGCATTACAGTATGCAAACGTTGGCCAAGGTATTCTTGCAGGTGTTGCTATTTTATTTGTAGCATTAATTTTAGATAGGGTTGTTCAAGGTAAGAAAAGAGTTTAATAAAACCTAATGGATCTTTTTTTATTGGGTTTTTTTACTGGCTTAAGTTTGATCTTAGCAATTGGTGCTCAAAATATATTTGTAATAGAACAAGGTTTAAAAAAACAGCATATATTTTTAGTCTGTTTAATTTGTTCTTTATCTGATTTAATTTTAATTTTTGTTGGAATTTTTCTTTTTCACTATTTTGTTCAATATTTTAACTCAACAATAGAATTGATATTTAATATTTTATTAATTGGTTTTTTACTTCATTTTGTTTACTCAAAAATAAAGATATTCAATACAAAAGTAAGTTTAGAGAGTGATAAAAATAATATTTCTAAATATGATATTTTTTTGAAAACATTAGGATTTACGTACTTAAATCCTCATGTGTACTCTGATACAGTATTTATCCTAGGAAACTTTTCAAAAAATTTCTTATTAAATGAAAAAATAATATTTGGAATTGGTGCTTCAATAGCATCATTCCTCTTTTTCTTTTTACTTGGTTATCTATCTAAAATTTTATCTAAATATGCACAAAGCAAAAAAGTGTGGAATATAATTAATATATTTATAATTATATTTATGAGCTTTTTGACTTTATTGGTTTTTTTAGAAACTATTAATTAGAGTATCCGTATTTTTTAAGTCTAACGTCTCCAGTTCTTGCGTGAGCTTCCATTCCTTCATATCTAGAAATTCTAGCAGCTGCAGCTCCAACTAACTCAGTAGACTCTTTAGTCATTCTTTGGAAACTTAATGTTTTAACAAATTTACCAACAAATAAACCACCAGTATATCTTCCAGCACCTTTAGTTGGTAGTATGTGGTTTGTTCCAGAACATTTATCTCCATAAGCAACTGTTGTTTCTTCACCTATAAATAAAGAACCATAATTAGTTAATCTATCGTGGAACCATTGTAAGTTTTCTGTTTGAACCTCTAAATGCTCTGGTGCATATTCATCACTAATTTTAACCATTTCTTCATCGGTATCACAAAGAACCACTTCACCATAATCTCTCCAAGCTGCATCAGCATTTGTTTTTGGTACTTCTGGAAGTTCAGCTATCAATTCAGGTACTCTTTTCATTACTTTTTCAGCAAGTTCTTTGCTTGTTGTGTATAACCAGCAAGGTGAGTTGTAACCATGTTCTGCTTGACCAACTAAGTCAACAGCTACAATTTCAGGATCTGCTTTAGCATCTGCAATAATTCCAATTTCTGTAGGACCAGCAAATAAATCAATTCCAACTTTACCAAATAAAATTCTTTTAGCCTCAGCAACAAATTGATTACCAGGACCAACAATAATGTCAGCCGGGGGGTTGTTAAATAAACCATTAGTCATTGCAGCAATAGCGGGTACACCGCCTAAATTTAAAATAACATCAGCACCACATAAATCAGCAGTGTAAATAATTGTTGGGTGAGCTCCCACACCTTCTTTTGGAGGGCTACAAGCAATTACATTTTTAACACCTGCAACTTTTGCAGTTGTTACACTCATTACTGCTGATGCGATGTGGGCGTATCTTCCACCTGGTACATAACAACCAGCAGTGTTTACAGGAACTAATTTTTGTCCTGCAAATAAACCATCTGAAAGCTCGACCTCAAAATCTTGGCCATAGTTTTTTAATTGTGCCTCAGCAAATTTTCTAACTCTTTCATATGAAAACTGAACATCGTCTTTAGTTTTTTGATCAAGAGTTTTTTTGATCTCTTCAATTCTTTCTTTGGAAACAATAATATCACCATCATATTTATCAAATTTTTTTGTTAAATCGATACAACCTTGTTCTTTTGTAGACTCAATATTTTTTAATAGATCTTGAACTATACCCGTTGTTTTTGTGTCGTCAGTTGATGATGTTTTAGGTGATTTTTTTAAATATTGTATTGCCATTGATTGTATCCTTTATTTTAAGATAGTCTTAATAAAGTAAAAATTGATTTTATTCAATGACTTAAAAATAAAATCTATAGGCCATATTTACACTAGTTACACAGAGAATAATTACCAAAAGATATAAACTTATATAATCGAATGGTTTCATAAATTTTATTTAGAATTAATCTAATGCAACTACAGCTGCTGCAATAGAGGCTAATCTTGCTTGAGCTTCATCAGATCTACTAGTGATCACAACTGGAACTTTACCACCAACTACAACTCCTGCAGCACAAGCTCCCATAAAATAAATCATCATTTTAACTAAACCATTTCCAGTCTCAACACTTGGAACTAATAAAACATCAGCTTCACCAGCTACTGCATTTTTAATTCCTTTTATTCCAGCAGATTTTTTTGAAATACTATTATCAAATGCAAGAGGTCCAAAAACATCAGCTTCTAAACTTTCTTCTTTTGCTAGTTTAGTTAATTGAGCTGCATCTAAAGAGCTTGGAACACTATCTAAAATTTCTTCTGTAGCTGATAAAATGGCAACCTTCGGTCTAGATATTCCTATTCTATTAGAAAAATTAATTACATTTTTAAGAATATGCATTTTTGTTTTAACATTTGGCAGCACATTTAAGGCTCCATCAGTAATAATTAAGGGGTTATCATCTTTTTCAACAGTCATGTGCCAAATATGACTTAATCGAGTTTTACCTAGCAAATTATATTCACGCTTTAAAACTTCTTTCATTAATACATCAGTATGAATATGGCCTTTAACTATAATTTTTACTTTATCTTCACTGGCTAGTTTGGCTGCAATTTTTGCAGTATTGTTTTCAATAGGTTCGTCAATTATTTCATATTCTGAAATATCCCATTTTAAATCATCAGCACATTTTAGAATTTCTTTTTTGTCTCCAATAAAAATAGGTTCAATTAAATTTTCATTTACTGCATCTTGAATTGATAGCATTGGTAATGGTTTACCAGCATTAACAACTGCAACTTTTACACCTTTTTTTTTATGAGCCACGTCTAAAAGATTATTAGGGCAGACTATTTCTTTATTTGAAAGCATAAACAATAATTATAAATTATAATTAAAATGTATATAGTTGTTTTTATAATTATTGATAACAAAATAAGACAAAATGATTAAAGATTTTAAAATTAATGTATCAGAAGAACAGATTTCTATCATTAATTCAAAAATAAAGAATTACCCATGGTCTTCAATTGAACGCATGGATGATTGGGTTCACGGAACTAATAAGAATTATTTAAAAGAATTGTGTGAATATTGGGTCTCTGATTTCGATTGGAAAAAACATGAAAAATTAATCAATAGTTTTTCAAATTTTAAAACAAATGTTGATGGTATTGATATTCATTTTATAGAAGAAAAGGGAAGTGGAGCAAATCCTAAGCCTTTATTATTAATGCATGGTTGGCCAGGATCAATTGTTGAATTTTTAGAAATTATAAGACCACTAGCTCACCCAGAACAATTTGGTGGTGATCCAGAAGATGGGTTTACTGTTATTGTGCCATCCTTACCAGGTTTTGGTTTTTCAGGTGCACCAAAGAAACCTATTGGTCCAAGAAAAATATCAGAAATTCTAAATAAATTAATGACTGAAAATTTAAACTATAAACAGTATGTGGCTCAAGGTGGAGACTGGGGTGCAACTATTGCTAACTGGTTAGGATATGATCACTATAATCATTGTAAAGCTATTCACATTAATTGTTTAACCATGAGACATCCTGATGGCCCACAAACAGAAGAAGAAAAGGCTTGGCAAAATAAGTTTGATAATGATCAAATTATTCAAGATGGATATAGAACTCAACAGGCAACAAAACCTCAAACATTAAGTTATGCAATGATTGATAGTCCAGTAGGGATAGCTGCTTGGATTGTTGAAAAGATGCATGGATGGTCAGATTTAAAAGATAACAATATAGAAAGCGTTTATTCGAAAGATGTATTGCTAGCAAATATTATGGTTTATGTTTTAACCAATACTTTTAACACAGCTTCTTGGATATATTTTGGAAGACGTGAAGAGGGTGGCCGTTACTTTCCAAAAGATTTTAAAAAAATTATAATCCCAACTGGTATTGCAATTTTTCCAAAAGAAATGTCTGAATGGCCTCCACAATCTTACATTGAAAAAATATTTAATGTAAAACAAATTAATAAGATGAAAGAAGGTGGTCACTTTCCAGCATTAGAAAAACCTGGAGTTTTAATTGAAGATATGAAATATTTCTTTAAAAAAATTTTAATATAATTCTAGGGGGTGTTTAATTATGGAAATTGTAACAAAAATTGCACCAATTTGTTTAGCATTAATTATGTTAGGACTAGGTCTTGGTCTTTCATTTAAAGATTTTACAAGAGTATTAAAAACTCCAAAGGATTTTTTTGTTGGTTTTTTTTCTCAATTAGTAATTTTACCAATAGTTGCCTTAGGTGTAGCTTTAGTATTAGATCTTTCAGCTCCATTAGCTGTTGGTTTAATGATTATTGCAGCAGCACCAGGTGGAGTTACTTCAAATGTATTAACTAAATTTGCAGATGGAGATGTAGCATTATCGATCTCTTTGACTGCAGTTGTAAGTTTAATTAGCATTATATCAGTCCCATTTGTTGTCATTAACTCAGCTGAATTTTTTGGAGTTGTAGTTTCAAAAGATATTTCATTAATAGGTATTGCATTGAAGATGGCATTAGTTGTAACTGTACCAGTTATTATTGGAATGATTATTAGAGTTTTTGCTGAAAACTTTATTGTATCTAAAATTAATATTATTAATAAATTAACTAGCTTGTTATTTGTAATTGTCTTTGCTGCGATTTGGATTGAAGAAAAAGATAATATTCTTAATTATCTTGCTCAAGCCGGTTTAGCAGTTTTAATCTTAAATATAGTAATGATGATGTTGGGATATTTTATAGCTAAAAAATTTGCATCAGGAATAGCTCAACAAAAATGTATTGCATTAGAATGTGGTTTACAAAATGGAACTTTAGCAGTGTTTGTTGCAACATTAATATTTGATGATTTAGCTTATATGGTACCCACAGCAGCTTATGCACTTACGATGTATATAACTGGTTTTATCTTTATTTATATTTTAAGAAAATCTAATTAGTATTTATAATCTTAATTTGGTTAAAAATTCTATGCAACATATTACTTAAATTTTTCATATTTTGATTTTGAATCTTCCATGCCATATTATAACTTGAACCTTTTATGTTCAGTGTAATAAGTTTTTTTTCATTAATTTGTAAAAAATCAATTTCAATTAATCTTTTTACCTTTCTAACAACTGTAGGTCTAGGAATACCTGTAATATCTGATAAAGACATGGCATTAACTCCCACATCATCGGCTCCCTGAGCTAACTTTGTCCAATGATTCATATTTAAATCTTTTGCTTTAAAAGTTTTATTGCCTACTGCATTTAAAAGAACTACAAGCCCAATAGCTAAAGTTTCTAAATCAATAAGAGCAATCCTCCAACGATTGGTAAAAATAAATAGTAATTTATAAAATTGATACCAACAAAAAGAAAAATTATTTTTAAGTGACGCTGTAATTTCATCTATAGTGAAAGACCTATTGGTTATTTTTTCATCTACTAATATTTCATTAAACTTATTAAGTAAGATACTTAATTCTTTTAAAGTTTGTTCTGCTTTTGCTGTTATAAAGGCAGATCTATCTAGAAAAATCTTTTTTCCACTTTTTTTAATTACTCCTTTTTTCTCTAATTCTTCAAGCTTACGCCTTACACTTTCTTTAGGTATTTTAAGATCAGTTGAAATATCACTAATATTTACTTTTGGAATTTCTATTGATTTATCCTTATAAAATGTATCGTAATCTACTATTAATCCATTTTTTCTATAGAATATTAAGTCTTTATTTATTAAGTAAACTAAAATTATGAATTTATCGATATCTTGAAAAACACTGTATGAACGAATAAGCCAACTACTAATTAATTCAAGCCAATAAGGTGCGATTTTACTAAAATTTTTATTGATAGTTTTAAAGATTATATCTTCATCAATTTGATTGGATATACTGGGTAATTGCTTCATATATTTAAAAAACCCAATTTGAACAATATAATTATAGGAGTCAACCCATTTTGGACATCGGTAGTATATCTAACTTTATTAATACATGATTAATTGTCATCAATGAGTACAGAAAGCTTAAATAGAGCATCCATTGTTATAGAGACCCCTAGAGTTAACATTGATGTTCTAAAGCAAAAACCTATCATGATAAGTAAACCAAAAAGAACATGTATTAATGCTCTTAAAAAAAGACTTCATTCAGCTAAAAGAAAAGATAAACTTAGAAATATTGCAATTGTTTCTGGTATTTTTGTATCAGCTGGATTGCTAAGTTTTATTGTAGGTTAATAATTTTTTAAAACCTCTAAATCTTTTTTAATAATTTCAGATATTGATATTTCTTTTTTAATGTTTTGTTTATATCGATTAAATTTATTTTGCCCTGGATACATTATTTCCTTAACACCTTTAATTTTTGGAAGTTTCTTAATTGTTTTAATATTATCTTTTATTCTCTGATTATAATTTTTTTGAAATAAATTTGCTTTAAATGTTATGAATAAATGACCAATATTCTGAGGACCTGAAAAATCATCAAAAGGATCTTTAACTCTGCCTGCATGATTACCACCAGTTAATACTCCACTTAAAATATCCACCATCCATGCAAGTCCTGATCCTCTAAAACCAGCAATTGGAAGCTGAACACCTTCCAATGCTTTTTTTGCATCATTTGTAGGGTTACCAAATTTGTCTAAAGCAACACCTTCAGGAATTTTTTGATTATTTCTTGCAGCAACTCTAATTTTACCTCTATTTATAACTGAGATTGATGTGTCTAAAATAAAAGGAATTTTAGAACCAGTAGGGGTTCCAAAGCAAACGGGGTTAGTTCCAAATAAACTTTTTAAAGCACCATGAGGAGCAACAGCAGCTGGAGCATTTGTATATATCATTGCTATTAAATTTTTCTTAACAGCTTGTTCAGCATAGTAACCTGACAAACCATAGTGACCACTATTTTTAACCGCAACCATTCCAATACCAGTTTTTTGAGCATTTTTGATTGCAGTTTTAATTCCAAGATCTGCCGCAACAAATCCAATACTATTGTTTGCATCAATATGAGAAACTGATTGAGATATTTTCTTTATCTTAATTTTGGGTTTTGGATTAATTACTTTTTTAGAAATACGATCACAGTACATTTTAAGTCTTGATAAACCGTGTCCATATGCACCAACTAGTTCAGCATTAATTAATGCATTAGCTGAAATTAAAGCATGATCTTTGCTAAGACCATATTTTTGAAAGATTTTTATAATTTCTCTTTTAAGAATTGGGGTTTTCACTCTTAACCTTTACCACGCCATGGAATATATTTGTCTATAAGTTTTCGTAAAGTTACATCAAATAATAAACCCAGCATTCCCATAACAAAAATAGTGATCCAGATAACTTCATATTGGAAGTATTTTTTAGCAACGTTTTCAACAAAACCAATACCAGTTGTTCCTGCTAAAAACTCAGCTGCAACTAAGGTTCCCCAACACATACCAATTGCAACTCTAACTCCAGTTAATATTTCTGGTAATGAATTTGGAAATATTACATATCTTAATATCTGCCATTTAGAAGCACCTAATGAGTGTGATGCATGAATTTTTGACAATTGGGTACCAGATGCTCCAGCTCTAGCAGATATGATCATTATAGAAAAAGATACCATGAAAAGTAAAAATACTTTTCCAACGTTATCAATACCTAAAACAGAAATAATTAATGGAGCCCATGCAAGTGGTGGAACCGGTCTATATAATTCAATTAATGGATCAAAAAAGCCTTTTGCAAATCTATTAAGACCCATAAACAATCCAAGAGGAACCCCTAAAATAATTCCAATTACTAAACCTAACAATACTCTTAAAAAAGAGTCCCATATGTGACCCATAGGAATAGGTATTTTAAATAAACTGAACTCACCTGTTACAACACTTAAAACTTTACTTTTAAAATTAGGCTCAACAACACCAAATTCATTATGAATAGGGTACTTACCAGGCATAATATCTGCAATCCAATCAGGTAAAATAAAACCAACTATTTTACTTACATCCATCATTTCAAACCAAAGCAATGGAATATTTTTAAATCCAACACTTGGTTTTGATAGAAGAATAAATTTGCTTAATGTATCTGATGGTTTTGGTAACCATCTACCGGAACCTTGTTCAGAGCAGTTTGGGCCACTTGATACAATAGTTCCTGCTGGAAATAAAAGAACATCAACTAATCTTAAAGATCCTTGTTCATTCTTTTGAACATCATCAAATGTAAGTATAGATTTTTGAATTCCATTTAATGTTTTTGGTGGAAAAATACTTGCATATTCAATTCTTCTTGCAATTTTAAGGACATCTTTAGCTAATGTTGAGGCTACTTCTTCACTATCATCTGCTGCTTTTCTAAAAGCTTTAACATCATCTTTAATTTCCTTCATAACTGACTTGTATTGGAAGTTATGATTTCTTAATTTAAAGAATGCGTCACTGATGACTTTAAGTTCTTGAGCAGCAGCATCAAATTTTAAACCTTTATCAGTTTTAGGAATTGTTGGAACTTCAACTGTATTTTCTACAGCAGTTCCAGATGCACCCCAGCCACCTTCAGCTTGGGCATCGATTAATCTTTTATTTCTTTGTTCTGAAGTTTCATAAGGATAATCTTGTTTTTTAAATTCATTAGATAATTGATCAATTTTACCAGCAAGCTCTGAAATTTTAACTTTTGTTTGATTTTCAAGTAAGCTTTCATTTGTTAATAACGGTATAGTTGATTTAGTTTTATCAATTAATCCAATTAAAAATGATCTGTGCTGTTCACTAATTTCTTTTGAATTTTTAATTTCATTTTTAAGTTTAGCTATATTTTTATTTTCTGATTTAATAATGGATGTACTTTTGAATTCTCTTTCTTCAATTGGGAATAAATATTTTAACGATAATAAAGAGTCGTTTACTTTACCAACTTGGCATAATTCATTAGCTGATTGAGGATAAAATGATTTTGCAATATCCCATGAATAATAAAGCCACGTTAATAAAATGACACTACTTCCAACAATTATCCAGTGAGTTCCACCTTTAGCTCTTTCTGGATTTCCAAAAACAGCATCTACTTTTTCAGTTCTAATAAGTTTTCGGCCATACATAATACAGCCAATAATTGCTACAATAATTATGAAGGTGATGATTTGAGTAAACATTTTATATATCCTTACCCATTATTTCCTCTTCCATGTCCCAAATCATGGTTAAGATTTCTTCTCTTTTACTGGTAAAATCTTTTAAATTTTTGATATCTCTTAAATCTTCTTTTAATCCCATTGAAGCAAATGGGAGATTATATTCTTTGTGAATTCTTCCAGGTCTTGGTGCCATCACATAAAGTCTTTCGCCAAGTAGTAATGCTTCTTCTACTGAGTGAGTAATTAAAATAATTGTTTTTCCAGTTTCTTTCCAAATTTTTAAAACTAATGACTGCATCTTTTCTCTGGTAAGAGCATCAAGCGCTCCTAAAGGTTCATCCATTAAAATTAAATCTGGATCATTTATCAAACATCTTGCAAGAGCAACTCTCTGCTGCATACCACCAGATAATTGATAGGTAGGTGTGTTTCCAAATCCTTGAAGACCAACAATTTCTAACCATTCTTCAACTTTTTTTGCAGTTTTAATTGGATCCTCTTTTTTCATTCTTAATCCAAAATTTACATTCTCTGCAACTGTTAACCATTCAAACAAAGCACCTTGTTGAAATACCATTCCTCTTTCAACACCAGGTCCATTTATTTCATTTCCACCTAAAATTATTTGACCAGAAGTTGGTCTTAAAAAGCCAGCTGTAATATTTAGTAAAGTTGTCTTTCCACAACCAGAGGGACCAAGAACTGTTAAAAGTTCTCCTTTTTTTAAAGTAAAATTAACATCTTTTAATGCGTGAACCGTTTCTCCTTTAGGAGTTTTAAAAATCATGTTTAGATTTTGAGAAACTAAATTGCTCATATGAATAACTTTATATTAGAATATTTTAAAAAAATAGGCACCAATTATTTCTAATTGGCGCCTATTAAAATTTATTTTACTCTCTAATTAAAGAGGTAAAAAGCTTGTATCAACTGCTCCGTCTGGAGTGCTCATTCCTTTTAAGAAACCAGCAAGGTTTCCAGAAGTCATAGACTTTTCAGTTTCAGCAGGTGAAAGAAATTTAAATCCACCGATTGTTTCTTTCATATCACCAAGTTTCATTTCAGCATCTTTAGCTATCACGTTCATATCTGATTTTCCAGATGCGTATCTAGCATTTGCTTCGTGAGTTACTTCTATGAATGTTCTTAACATTCCTGGATTTTCTTTCATGAACTTGTCAGTTACAGATGTAATATCTATACCTAAGATACCAGCATCTCTAGCTTCTTGAACTGTTAAAAGTCTAGTTCCAACTGCAGTTGCAGCTTTGATAGAGTTACCACCAAATAGACAAGCCATAACAACGTCACCACTTACTAATGCAGCAGCACCTTCTTCTGGGTCCATTTGAATAACATCCATTTTAGATCTGTCA
>Ga0209140_1001467_pt1 | contig 12190 bp, 9 predicted proteins | sample SaaInlV_120m_DNA_3_FD_184666 | JGI IMG/M metagenome (GOLD analysis project Ga0209140, IMG submission 184666) | Marine microbial communities from expanding oxygen minimum zones in the Saanich Inlet - Saanich Inlet SI073_LV_100m_DNA (SPAdes) (version 2) | ecosystem: Environmental > Aquatic > Marine... | reverse complement strand
CGCCAACAACGTTGCATTTGGTCTAGAGCGCCTCAAAAAACCCAAGCCGGAAATCAAAGCCACCGTCGAGCGGGTTTTGACTCTGGTCAAGATGAAGGAACTGGGAGACCGCCGTCCCAACCAGCTTTCCGGGGGTCAGCAGCAACGCGTCGCCCTGGCTCGCGCCCTGGCACCAAGCCCAAAGGTGCTTTTACTCGATGAGCCGCTCTCGGCTTTGGATCTGAAACTCCGGCAAGCCATGCGCGAAGAGCTCAAGCAGCTTCAAAGAGAGACCGGCATTACCTTCGTCTTTGTCACTCACGATCAGGAGGAAGCCCTCGCGATGAGTGACCGGATCGCGGTTATGTCCAATGGCGAGATTCAGCAAATCGGCAAGCCGACGGACATCTACGAGCATCCGGTCAACCGTTTCGTGGCGGACTTTATCGGCGATACGAACTTTCTGGATGGCGAGATTGTAGATCTCAACGATGATCTGCTGACCTGCAGGATTGGCGCACAAAGCCTGTTCGAGACCGAAAACAGCGGCCACCACAAAGTTGGTGATCAGGTTACGCTATTCCTGCGGCCCGAAAAAATCATGCTGTCTGTCCTCGACCAGGAAAACGACTCTGGCAACCGACCGGGCAAGGTCAAAAACCTTGTCTACCTGGGGAACCAGGCGGCTTATACGGTGGACATGGGCGACGGAATCGAATTAACAGCGCAGGCGCGTCCGCGCGAGGATGGTGAGCTGCCCTTCGCGATAGGTGACCCGATCGCGGTCTCATTCTCGGCCCGTGCCTTGAAGGTCCTGGCGCAATGAGCGACTGGTTACCCAAGAGCGCCGCCGGACGGCGCTGGCTGGGCCTTGCACCGAGTTATTTCGTGATCGGCATTTTCATGCTGATACCCATGGTCATCATGGGTGTGTTTTCCTTTCTGGAACCCAATCCCTATGGCGGCGTCAAACCGATAGGGTCACTGGCCGCCTACATCAAGATTGCTTTTGAATACGACCTGGAAGACAAGTTGGTCTTCAATCCGGGCTATCTCAACATCATCTTCCGCTCCTTCCAGTTATCCTTCGGCGCTACCCTGCTGTGCCTGATTTTCGGTTTCCCGGTCGCCTACTACATCACGCTGCAGCCCGAGAACCGCCGCAATTTCTATATTTACCTGGTCACTATCCCGTTCTGGACTAACCTGCTGATACGCACCTTTGCCTGGATCATTATCCTGGGCCGTGGGGGTGTGATCGAGGCGCCTTTGCTTGCGACCGGCATCATCGACGATTCGTTGCGCATGATGTACTCGGACGGCGCCATCGCTATTGGCCTAACCTACAGCTATCTGCCGCTGATGGTACTGCCCATCTATGCCAGCCTGGAAAAGCTAGATTTCCGCCTGCTGGATGCCGCAAGCGATCTGTACGCCAACCGCTTCGAGATCATGACCAAGGTCGTTATCCCCTTGTCCAAGCCCGGAATCATTGCCGGTTGTATACTGGTATTCATCCCCTGTCTTGGCGCGTTTATTGCGCCAAACCTGCTGGGCGGAGGCAAGAAGCTGATGCTCGGCAGCCTGGTTCAGTTTCAGTTCGCGTCTGCACGCAACTGGCCCTTTGGTGGGGCTTTATCCATGCTGTTGTTGTCTGTTGTGATCATCACCTTGATCTTCTACGCCAGGGCGGCCAAGAATCGGGCGGCTATGGAAGGGAGCGCCTGATCATGAGCGATCAAATACAAAAGCCGTCCACGCGCAAGGGCAAAAAGATGCTTCCCGTGGGCCACTATCGCGGGCTCAGTTCCTGGACGATCGCTTTCTTCATCTTTTTGTACCTGCCTATCATCGTACTGATTGTTTACTCATTCAACGCCAACCGCATGGTTATGAACTGGGGCGGATTCGGCATAGACTGGTATCTGAAGGCCTTTAACAACTCCGATATCCAAAAAGCGGTCTGGAACTCGCTGATCGTCGCGACGGTAGCAACGGTTTTTGCCACGGCTATTGCCACCATAGGAGCCCTGGTGCTCGCCAGAGGTGGCAACTTCCGCGGCAAGACAGTCTCGCTGGGGCTGATTACGCTGCCGCTGATGGTGCCAGAGATCGTAACTGCGGTGGCGGTTCTGATTTTCTTTTCCGCGATTGGCATGAACTTGGGCCTGGGTAATGTCATCATCGCCCATATCACGTTCTGTATTCCCTTTGCCTTCATGCCGATTCGCGCGAGGCTGGAAGGCATGGACACCACTTTGGAGCAGGCCGGGCGTGATCTTTATGCATCACAATGGGAAACCTTCCGTTTTGTCACCATGCCATTGCTGATGCCGGGTATCGTCGCCGGCGCCATGCTGGCTTTCGTTATATCTATGGATGATTTTATTATCACACTGATGGTGGGCGGGGCCGGTTCAACGACCTTGCCTGTCTATATTTATTCGATGATCCGCCGTGGCCTGACGCCGGAGATTAATGCAGTCTCGACCATGCTACTGCTTGCCTCGATCGCCATTGTTACGGCATACTGGATTCTCTCAAAAAAGACACAGACCAGCACTGAACACTGATTTTGTAAGTCTACTAATCGACAATAATCGTACCAATAGGAGGTAGTAATATGAAACGTCTTTTCACCACATTCGCCGCAATCACAGCGGTGCTGATCTCAGGATTGGCACAGGCCTCGGGCGAGTTGTTCATCTATAACTGGACGGAGTACACCCCGCCAGAACTCATTGCCAAGTTCGAGAAAGAGTCTGGCATCAAGGTTTCCGTGGATACCTACGATTCGAATGAAACCCTGCTGGCGAAACTGCAGGCCGGCGCCACTGGATACGACATCGTCGTGCCTAGCCAGAACTTCGTGCCGATCTTGATCAACGAAGGCTTGATTCAGAAAGTCGGCGTACATGCGCTGTCCAATTTTAAAAACATGGAGGATCGCTGGACCTTTCCGGAATGGGATTCGGAGCAGGAATATAGCGGGCCCTGGCAGTGGGGCACGACGTCATTTTCGTACAACAGCGAACTGTATTCCGGTACGGGTGCATCACTGAAAGAATTCTTCGAGCCATCCGATGAACTCAATGGACGTCTGAGCGTTTTCCAGACCCCGGATGAAGTCATCAGTCTGGCTAACATCTATCTCGGCATACCGTTTTGTTCCGAAGATGCGAAGCAAATGAAGCAGATCCAGGACATGCTCGTCACGCAGAAGGAATCTGTGGTCGCCTATAACTCTGAAACCATGAGTGACCTGCTGGCAAGTGGTGAAGCCATAATGACCAATCACTGGAGTGGTTACTCCCGGTTGGGTCGCCTGACCGGTGCGCCTATCGTCTATGCCTACCCGAAAGAAGGTGTGGTCGGCTGGTACGACAGCATGGTGGTGCCCACGAGCGCCAAGAACGTCGAAAACGCAAAGAAGTTCATGAACTTCATGATGGATCCGGTCAACATGGCGATGCTGACAGAAAACCAGGGTTACGGCGATGCCGTCAAGGGCACCGCAGCCTATTATTCGGATGAGCTGAAATCAGCGCCGGAGATCAACCCACCGTCGGATTTGAACGTATTTTTTGCCCCAACCTGCTCACCCAAGGCCCAGTCCCTGATCGACAAGGTCTGGACCAAGGTTATGCAGTAAACAGATCTAAAACCTTATTTCTATCCACTCGGAGCGGCGCTTTGAATAGCGCCGCTTTTTTTTGCGCTGAACCCGCCTACAGCCCTGCATTGACGTTATACCCATCAACAAAGCAATCTGCGACTAAGCGGCCATAGCGATCTTTTGTATCTCCAATACACCTGGCTTCTTTGTTGTAATTCCAACCCCTTAAAGTTTCGTGGCTTCATAACCGCAACGCCATGTGGCGCCGACTTTTCTACAGGTTTGTTTTTTCTCTGGAGTGTCTATCCCACTAAGGTGTACCTTCATGCCGCTGATAGCGATGGTGTCGCCGTCTACGACTAAGGCAGTACCGCAAATGTCGGCGCTGACAACACCACTCAGCGGGAACAGGAAGATGACCGTGAAGGGTTTGATTCCTCGCCAGATGACCTGTTGGAGTCAGCCTAATTGGGGGTGCAGTCCCCCACTTGTTATGTTGCAAAGCGCAGGATTTGGCTTGCTTTCGGGGTCAACCATGCGCTGTACCAATGTATCTGCGACTATCACAACCGCTCCAAGGAGCAGAAATAGAAATTCGTTTTTTAAAATCTAGGCACGCTCATGCTGCAACAATCAAACGAAAAGTACGATGTAAGCAACGGCGAGCAGAATCTGAACTGCAGCGAAAGGCAAAGCCCGTTTTACAAAGCCGGCGAAAGATAGGGTTAGCTCATATTTGTGGATGATCGTGACCGCGACCAGGGTCGAAGCTGAGCCGATGGGTGTTAGATTCCCACCCAGGTTCGCGCCAAACACCACAGCCCACCAGAAGGGTGAATCCGGATCGGAGCCAATGACAGGGTGCGCGCTAAGGATCTTTGCCAGCATCGCTGCAAGCGGAATATTGTCTGTAACCGAACTCACAGTGGCCCCTAACACAACGATCAGACCGGCGCCCAGGGTATCGCCCAATCCAATGACGTGGGCGAGGCCCTTGCCGATTAACTCCAGCACTAGCGCGTGTTCCATAACGTTGATGACCACAAATAGTGCCGCGAAAAACCCTAAGAGATCCCAGTCGATTGCCTGGTAGAACTTGTCCGCTATGGCCTTGAAACGTAAAAGCATAATTACGCCGAAGGTTATGGCCACATAACCCATTCCCAAGTCTTGGATCAGCGGCAGAACCGAGGTAGTGGCAATTACAGCGATGAACGCGATAAGCATCGCAGTCCCAAACCAGAAAAATGCTTGGCTCTCGATACCGTCACGCTCGTCGAAGCCTGCAACCAGACGCGCGGCCTGCTCACGCTCCTCAGGAGTCACTAGACGCCTTACGTTGAAAACACGAGCACCCAACCAGAGCGTCACAAGGGTTGCCACCAGCACGAATGGCCCAGCAACCACGAAGAAGCGGATGAACGAAATACCGGCGGCCGTGCCAACGATGATGTTCGGTACCGAACTGATCAGGGTGAGCAAGCCACCCACGTTCGTTAAAAGCCCCTCGATAATCAAAAAACCAAGCAGCAGATTGCTTCGCGCCAGCCGATTCAACGAAACTCCAGTCAATGATCCGACAATGATCATGGCAGTGACATTGTTAAGGACAGCGGAAAAAACCACTGTCATCACTCCGTAGTAAACAAGCAACTTCAGCGGATCTCCTGCGGAGGTTTTAGTCAGTGTGATCGCGATCCAGGTGAATAGGCCCGAGCGCGACGTCACGTCGACAAACAGACTGGAGCCGAGAATGATCGCGATCACGTTCCAGTCGATCGCCGGCACGTATACGGGTAGATCGATCTCGTGGCCCCCGACCAAGACACTCCCGAACGGCAGTAGATCAAAAGCGGCACCAAGCAGCAGGGTGACAACGGCGAAGAGCCCCACAATGACAGACTTCTTGGCGTGGAGTTTCTCCTCCAACGCGAGACACAAGATCATCGCCATCAGCAGCGCCGTAAACAGAAGGGTCACACCAACAGGAACTTGCGCGACGTCGTGGCCCTGCTGGGTGGCGCCGGTAAGTGCGAACGCAGCGGGAATCATAAAATCAGAGCAAGAGCAGCGGAATCTCCCGCAACTCGATGGCCAGCGGGTACGCAAGACCGTGCATCGCAGACTGGTCCGCGTCTTTGGTATACATCACGAGTAGATCGACGGTGTATTTGTCAATGAGGCGGCGGAATTCAGCTAGGCGACCACCAACGGTTACGATCTTCTCGACATGCACCGAAGGGCGATGACTGACCATCACCTCCTTGCAGGACCGGATGTAATCGCTGGGTTCCCTTAGCATCTGGGCTAAGATCCGTTCGCGCGATGTGTCTGTATCAATGGCGTCGATCTTCGATATTGTGTCCATGAATCGACTGAAACTCTTCTCGTCCTCCACATGTGCTAACCATAGGGTGCCGCCATTGTTGGTAAACCCTGCCGCGTTATTGACCAGCGAGTTATCACCAGCCAAGTGAGTGGTTATGGCCATGACGATGTCCGTGCTTTGAAGCGTGTGACCATTCGTACGATCGGCTCGCGGGTGCGGAAACACTAGCACGGGGCAAGGTGCGACCTGGGTTAGAACATCGAGGTATTCGCCCAGGCTGTATGGCCAGCGCCAAGCTTCACTATGTAGGCTGCGATACGTACAAATGAGGTCTGGATTGCGCATATTCACACGCTCAAGGAGCGCTTCGATCGTCGTGAAGGAATCACCATCATCGAGATCCCACTGCACACCGTTGCCAAGCACCGCCAGGAAGTCACGAACCCGATTACCGAAGGCAGCTGCATCAGCACCTCGTAGATCAGTCACAACGAGTGCGCGCTCCACCACGGGTTGGAGGAATTCAAAGACCGGCTTATCAGCTGCCCGAAAAGCGCTCTCGAACTGATCGACTCTGGTCATCGGCGATACCAATCCCAAGACAGCGTAACCTGAGGACTCATACGACTCGCGGCATTTTCATACTGTCTCAACGGAGTTTCCCTATCGTACAATCGTGGTGCAATTGTGCACCGTAATCAACCAGTACTGTCTTTTCTAATTTGCCTGGATCGAGCCAGGTCCAACCCAATCCAGCACTTTAGACGGTAACTTTGACGGTAACTATTGGCGGTTGCGTAACTTACTTTAACAATTCAATAACTTATCAGCCAGTTCGACTCATTCCGGGCCAGTCATTTTTTACTAGAAACTACATACGCTTACCGACCTATCCTTTTAGCAGCCGGTGTGTCGGTCGTAAGGGCTAAGTACGGGGGTGGACGTGATGGGATGCCTGGCGCCAGAGTGTTAAAGATCCGATCGATTATTCTCCATATACTTGCGCTTTTTTTAAAGGATCGCCCTTGATCACAAACTCGGAAACTAGAAGTGAGGCGGTAACGTTGATGCGCATCGCATTGCCGCTTTCTGCCGCCTATCTTGCTGAATTTGCCATGTTTGTCACCACCAAAATGGTGGTTGGAAAACTTGGGTACTACGAACTGGCGGCCGTAGGCATTGCCGGCAATTTGTCGTTTGAGGTACTGGTCATTCTAATGGGCTTGCTGTCTATCGTAGGGGTGTTATGCGCGCAAGCGGAGGGTGCAGGAGATAAAAAACAGGCAGGACTTGCCGTGCGGCAGGGAATTTTTGTTTCGTTGTTGCTCGGCACACCCTCAATGATATTGATATGGCATCTCGATATCATCTTGGAATGGACTGATCAGGATCCCCGAGTGCTTCAACTGGTGGTGCCTTACCTGCATGGGTTAAGTGCTTGCGTACTCCCGATGCTGTTTTTCGCTGTGTTTCGAAACTTTGTCTCGGCCCTTGCTCGACCCCAAGCCGTCATGGTAATTACCACAGTGGCGGTACTGGTTAACTATTTTCTGACTCTATGGTTGGTGCACGGTGGCTGGGGCATTCCCCCATTGGGCCTTTTCGGAGCCGGGCTCGCTACCAGCATCGTATCCTGGCTGATGTTCCTTGCTTTACTCTGGCACGTCTACCAAACCACCGTGCTGCGTGGGTACGGGATATTTGCCGAGCGCTGGAAGCTAGATACCACAATTTGCAAGGAAATTATGGTCCTCGGTTTGCCGGTAGCCGGTCTGGTATTCCTGGAAGCGGGGATGTTTTCCGCTGCGTCAATTCTATCGGGCATCATCAGTGCCGAGACACTCGCGGCTTATGAAATAGTGATGTCGTGGGCCGGCATACCCTTCGTAATTGCCTTGGGTATTGCTGAAGCCACCATGGTTCGGGTCGCCCATGGTGCTGGCAGAAATCGTCTGGATACCGCGCGACAGTCCGGGATACTCGGAATGCTCATTGGTGTTTTGATTCTGGTCGTGATGATGATCATTCCACTGGGTTTTGCCGCTTACATCATCGATATATTTATTTCCCCTTCCGATCCCGGTTTTACAGTGGTATCACTTTTATCGATCGAATTTCTCACTATTGCGGCCATCTTCCAGGTATTCGACGGGCTGCAGGCAATCGCGGCGCGGGCCTTACGTGGCGTCAAAGACAGCGTAGCACCGCTGTGGATTGCAGGATTCGGCTACTGGATTCTCGGCATCGGTGGCGGATCATGGCTGGCATTCTGGATGGACTTTGGTGGTGCCGGTCTGTGGTGGGGACTGGCCATGGGGCTGACCGCGACCGGCTTATTACTTGCCTATCGCTTCCATCAGTTATCCAAAAGACTGATATCGGGCACTGCGATTTAGTGTAAAGCTAAAGCGAAGAATCATTGCTGATTGAGCAACTTAAGAGATCAATTAGTTTTGTGCAGGGTCCTCGAGCAGCATCGAAACGATCGCTCCCATTACTGGGTCCCAGAACGGTCCTGCGATGTAGTGCAACTACCCACCCTCACAATACAATCAATGATTAATAAGGCTCAGTAATATATGCTGACTCGCTGTCACTTGAACTATTTTGAAGGTGCCTACAAATGAATCACGAGATCGAACAAATACTTCAACAAATTAACGTTTACCTACCTGATAGCCGTATCGCTCAGGCAGTAATCATCGTTCTAGCAGCAGTGCTTTTGTCGCGGCTTGTATCTCTGGTAATAGATAGAACCCTCAAAAGATTAGCAGGTAGAACCCAGTCTGACCTAGACGATAGGATGATTTCGTTTATACAGGAACCTCTAGTCAAGACTATTGTATTAGGCGGCCTCGCTCTTGCTGTAGTGAATCTCGGCCTGGACGATAAAATTGCCTTTGTTACGGTGAAACTTCTATTCACTATTATCGTGATTGTATGGGCACTCTCTCTGGCAGGCTTGCTTAAGAGCTTATTTGGTGCGGCCAGTTCAACACCAGAGCACTTCGGCGCAATTCAGCCTACAACTTTGCCATTATTTAATAATGTTGGAAAGATGCTGGTGTGGGCACTGGCAGTATTTGTAGTTATTGAACTCTGGAACCTAGATGCTACCGGTTGGATGGCGTCAGCCGGTGTTGTCGGTTTAGCAGTGGGTTTCGCTGCCAAAGACACGCTATCAAATTTAATTGCTGGTGTTTTCATTATGGCCGATGCTCAGTACAAGATAAACGATCTCATCATCCTCGATAGTGGGGAGCGAGGCCTGGTTACCCACATCGGACTTCGTTCCACTCGCCTGCTTACGCGTGATGATATTGAAATCACTGTACCCAACGCCGTAATGGGGCAGGCTAAAATTACAAATGAGACCGGTGGTCCAAAACCACAACGGCGCTTGCGGGTACCAGTAGGCGTTGCCTATGGTAGCGATATCGATCTGGTGCGGGAGATTCTGTTGCGTGTGGCGCTCGACGAGAAATTGATATCAGACTCTCCCGAAGCGCATGTCCGATTCCGAGCGTTTGGCGCCTCCAGCCTTGATTTCGAGTTGCTCTGCTGGATTTCAGACCCATTACTCAAGGGACGGGCAATAGATTTACTGTTGTGTGGTATTGACCGAGAATTTCGAAAACATCGAGTTGAAATTCCTTTTCCACAACAGGATGTCTACATTAAACAGTTGCCACCCAACGTAAATTGACTTGCCACTCCGATAGGCGGCGACCAACGGACGACCATTTTTAGCTCTTACTTTCAGTTACCTAGGGCTCCGGGACGATTGACATACTCTCAGTCCTGGTGGCCCTATACTCAGGAGGGGTGATAGCAAAAATCACTAATGGCCATTGGCAAACGAATTAATGTGCCGACAGATTTTTTTGCAATACACCTTGGGGATATGAAAGTATCTGACTGCGTCCAGCGTGCAGCGTGCAGCGGATTTTGCACGGGCGTTTGGGACTTCACAGATTTGGAAATTTGATGACTGAGATCTATGACTACATCGTTATCGGCGCCGGCTCTGCCGGCTGTCCAGTAGCAAATCGCTTGTCGGAAGATCCGAAAAACCGCGTGCTGTTGCTTGAGGCTGGCCCCAAGGATCGCAACGTTTGGATTCACATCCCGATCGGGTATTACCGCACCATGACATCGCCACTTTCGTGGGGATACGAAACCGACGCCGATGAAGGCATTGCCAACCGTAGTCTAATTTGGCCCCGAGGCAAAGTGCTGGGCGGCTCGAGCTCGATCAACGGCCTGGTCTATATTCGCGGCCAAAAAGAAGATTACGATCACTGGGGTCAGCTGGGAAATGACGGCTGGCGCTATGACGACGTACTGCCATTTTTCATGAAATCTGAAGATCAGATAAGAGGTGCGGACAACTACCACGGCGCCGACGGACCACTGAAGGTTTCTGATATCCGTGACAAACGACAAGTCTGCGATGCGTTCATAGAGGCGGCGCAGGAAACCGGGATTCCACGAAACGATGATTTTAACGGCGCAGATCAAGAAGGCGTCGGAAACTTCCAGATCACGTCCCGAAACGGAAGGCGCTGCTCCTCGGCGGTGGGCTATCTGAAGCCGATCATGAAGCGGCCGAACCTGCGCGTTGAGACCGAAGCGATGGTATTGAAGATACTGTTCGACGGAAAACGCGCTAGTGGTATTCGCTACCACAAGAATGGACGGGAAGAGAGCGTGAACGTCAGTGGCGAGATCGTACTGGCCGGCGGCGCAATTAATTCGCCCCAATTGCTTCAATTGTCCGGCATTGGGCCGGGCGAACATCTGCAAGGACTCGGCATCGACATCGTGCACGATAGCCCCCAAGTGGGCGCTAATCTGCAGGACCACTACCAGTCGCGGGTTTTACTGGAACTGAACCGGCCCATGTCGATCAACGATGACGTTAACAATCCTGTCCGCCTCATGTGGACCGGGTTACGTTACGCCTTGTTCCGACGTGGCCCAATGACAATCAGTGCGGGTCATGTGGGGGTCTTCACCAAGGTACTGCCTGAATCAAAGACTCCGGACGTACAAGTCCATTTCATCCCCTTTAGCGCCACAAAGCTGGGTGGTGAATTGCACTCATATTCCGGTGTCACGGCGTCGGTATGCCAGCTTCGCCCCCAGAGCCGTGGCGAGGTGATGATCAGGTCTTCCGATCCGTTACAGCACCCAAGGATCACGCCTAATTATCTGTCCACCGACTATGATCGCCGACTGATGATCGAAGGGCTGAAAATGGTCCGCCGGATCGCCCAGGCTCCAGCTTTTGCCAGATATGTCAAGATGGAGCGGGAACCTGGAGCAGAACACGTTACCGATGATGCGCTGCTGGCCCATGCCAGGGAAACGGGAAACACGATTTTTCATCCAACGTCGACCTGTCGCATGGGAAGTGATCCAAAAGCCGTTGTAGACGCTCGGCTGAGAGTTCGCGGCATCGAGGGGCTACGAGTCGCCGACTGCTCCATTATGCCAACCGTTGTTTCCGGAAACACTAATGCGGCCGCAATTATGATCGGCGAAAAATGCGCACACATGATGTTGCAGGATTCGCACTGACGTACCTGCCGGTGCCGACGTCGGCGCTGGCATCACAGTTCGAATAAATTCAGCCTGGAAAAGGCGATGGCCCGAGCCAAGTTTAGGCGTAGGTTCAGACCTAGCCCGTAGCTATGCCTTAAACCGCCAGCCATTTTGTTTGCGCTGCCACAACAGATAGGTGCCAAAGCAAAGCAAGAACGCCGCCAGCGCCGGCCGGGTGAGTCCACCCATCATGAACAACGGCAAAGAGATGGCAAAACACGCCGTTGGCAAATAGAACAGGGTCCAGGCCTTTTCTTTGATCCGGTGCCCCTGGAACATCGGAAACAGGGCGGAAAATATAGTGATAATCATGAAAAAGAGCGACCATGGCCTGGTGAAAAAGGGCGTCAGGTCAGGCGTGATCGCCAACGCCCGGGCCAAGTTCAATTCGGCGATATTACCCAGCACGACCCCTAAGATCATCGGCACCAGGGGGAACCCGAAGTGCCGCATAGTGAAACCGAGAATCCCAAACCATAACAAGGTCCAAAGGTCGAAGCTGACATTCTGCAGCGCGAAGACGCCGATGCCACAGAATCCTAAGATGATGCTTGCCAGTACGTACATCGGAATCCTGGTGACCCGAACGAAAACTCTCAACATCACCGATTGCAGTCCCAGCATCATGAAGGTGGCGATGAAAAACGAGATGAAGATGG
>Ga0209140_1001401_pt1 | contig 12516 bp, 16 predicted proteins | sample SaaInlV_120m_DNA_3_FD_184666 | JGI IMG/M metagenome (GOLD analysis project Ga0209140, IMG submission 184666) | Marine microbial communities from expanding oxygen minimum zones in the Saanich Inlet - Saanich Inlet SI073_LV_100m_DNA (SPAdes) (version 2) | ecosystem: Environmental > Aquatic >... | reverse complement strand
GCAACACATTGCAACGGTTGATGACCATGATGGTCTGATTGATTACAACACAAAGGACATTCATTATTTTGAAAAGAATGCCTTTGCATTTGACGAAGTAAACTCATACAAGTTTGCGTGATATGAAGTAAGAGTCCATTCGGAACTTACCCATTAAGTCTCTATTTCACTCTCTGCATTAAGTTGCATTGTGATAACTATTATCTAAAGAAAGTGAAACAAACAAGAAGGTTACGAAGTAATCAGGAACGAAGTGACTGATTGAATTAAGGAACAACAATGACATTACAGAAGAACAACAGATATAAAGAATATGTTCTTGAGTTAGAAGTGTGCAAAGAACACTTATGTAAGAACGACTGGGGAACACCACCTCTGCAAAGAAGATTTTGGATGAAGAGAGAATCACTCATCAATAAACAAATAGAGGATTACCTAAATACCTATGATGATTAAACTAACCGAATCCAAGAAGATACTCCTCAAGAGAGTGCTCATAATCCCCAATCTGATAAGACACTCTGACGAAGGGAATACAACTCTGAAGACTGCAATCAAGATGTGTGATGAATACAACGAGATGCTGAACGATGGAGACTTAGAGTCTGCACTGGAACATCTCCCCTATGTGACTCAGAGTCTTATTCGTTATGCAGAAGAGACGTCTCTGCATAAAGATGAGTTGCAGATCAAGAACACATTGGAGTTGAATAAAAAAAACCACATTATCTCTGCACTGAAATCATTTAATGCATTTACTAAGACTGTAGGTAATAAAAAACCCACCAGTCCTAATAAAAAAACTGATGGGTTATCTGATGCTGAAAGAAAAGTAATACAGTCACTTAAATAATAATAATTAAACCTTTCACTACTATTTATACATTTAGGAGACCAATAAAAAAATGAAAAGATATTCAAACAACCCATTACAAGTCAGATTGCACCAAGTGCAAGAAGACAAACTCAATGAGATGATTAAAAATGAAACCTACTGCAGGAGTAAAGGAATATATTCCAAATCTGATGTTGTGCGTAATTCCATAAATAATATTTTGAAGGAGTATGAGTACACTACAGTCAAAACTGCCTAAGTTCGAGATTGTGGGGGGTTCCTAAACACCTTTTTAGTCGAGAGTAAAACCAGTTAAAGTTTTCTTTTTATTCCACGGTGACTGACTTGAATTGGTTGTACCTGTTTCTTTATTTTTTGAAACTTTGAACAACTAAAAATCAAACAGGTGCATAAATTGAATCCATTATTTTTTTTGAATCTTTAGTCAGGTATGGATAGATCACTTTGATTAGCAAATTGATTCCTTTTTTTTGAAGAAGATCAGTTGAATCAGAAGGATATTTTTTCTTGGAGTAATCCAACCAATGCTTTCCAATAATTAATATCAGTTCACTTAATTCTTTTAAATCAGTTTGATCAATTTCAAAAATTTTAATATCACAGCAATATACTAATATGTCATCAACCATATTATCCAAGAGGTCATTTGTTTTTTTGATTGACTCAGCAACTTTTTTATCGTCCTTTTCATAAGATTCAAAAGAATCTCTAAAGATATATCTAAAATCCCAAACAATCCCATAGATGCTTAGTAGTTTTTCTATAACATTCTTTTTATTTCCATCTTTTAAGTTCTCTAGATCCTTTCTAAACGATAATTCAAAAAGATTGATATGCTCAAGTAGTAAATCCTTTTTAAATTTAAAGTGATACCAAAGTGAACCTTCTAGAACTTCTGATGATTTAGCAATGCTAGCAGTTGTTGTGGAGTTAAATGTCTGCTCATTAAACAGTAATAAACTTTCCTTTAAGATTCGATCCTTTGTTTTTTTTGAAAACAGTCCGATTGTTTTTGCCGTAAGATTAACCATAACTCTATAGTTTAACCTGAAAGATTTTAATTAATGATTTCTCTTTGAGGGTTTTATCTGATTCAGGATGGAGAGTTCCAAAAACTCTATCAAGAATTGTGGTGTAGAATCCAAAATTATATTTAAAAGTTTTGTGATGATGGTTGTGATAGGTGGGTAGGTTGAGATATTTGCCAATAAAAAATAAATTTCTAGGCAATATTTCATATCCTAGATGTGCAATTGTGCTCCACATTAATGCAATCGTAATAGTGATGAATAAAGCAAATGGATGAAGTGGAATTAAAAATGATGCTATAACTAAAAAACCTATATCCATAATTGCTTCAAATGTATGGACTGAGTTTGTTGCAAAGGGTGTGGGGTCAGTTGATAAATGATGAAGTTTATGTGTATGACGAAAAATTTTTTTAGAGTGCATCATCCTGTGCACAAAATAAAACCAAATATCAGCAAGAATAATAAGAATTACAATTTGACCTACAAACCATAGATATCCATATTGAGAAATATCAAAATACATCATATTAAGACCAAGATAACCAAGATAAGTAACAGCACTAATTATTATTGAAGTGGGTATTGCGGCAATCAACGAATGTTTTAATTCCCTAATTTTTTGCATTCTAGTAACTTTTTTATCTTCTTGTATTTTTCTATTTGCTGGCAGTAAAGAAATTAATCCAAAACCACTAAAAGAAAATATCAGATATCTCAAGGTGAATATTAAGAAATAAGTTGTAATAATAATAATAAATGTATCCATTTTTAACTCCATGTTTAGGTATTTACCCAATATTATTTGGGTATTCGCCCAAAAAGTCAATAAAAACATTCTAAATTTTGAACACTATTTAGCAGTGTTCAAATGTGTTCAAAAAATTGTCTTAAATAGAATGTGGCAAGAATGGTGCCCAGAGGTGGGATCAACCACCTACACAAGGATTTTCAGTGCGTGACTCGAAGTAAAAAACCTTTTGTCACGCAACCTTATCTAAGATTTTATAAACAGTCCCAACACCTATCTGTAAGTCTTTTGCAATTCTCTTAATAGGAACATTGTTCTGTCTCATGTGATAAACAGCAGTAATAATTCCATCATTTACATTAGTCTTACGACCAAGTTTGACTCCGTTTGCAACTGCTCTTTGTTGACCTGCGATAACTCTTTCTCTAATCATTGACCTTTCAAATTCAGAGAAGACTGACAACATTCCAAACATCATCTTTCCACTTGCAGTAGAGGTATCAATGCCTGACTGGTGAATATACATATCACAATGTGCAGACTGAATGTCCTCAAGGAATGACACTAAGTGTTTAAGTGAACGACCTAGTCTACTTACATCCCATACTAGAATGATGTCCCATTCATTTTTAACAGAACCTTTAATGAGTTCATCAAATCCCTGTCTCTCATCTCTTCCCTTTGCACCTGAGATACCCTCATCAGATATTTCTCTGACTACTTCAAGACCTCTTTTCTCTGCTACCTCACGAAGAACCCTCAATTGATTCTCAACGGTTTGTTCGTTTGTAGATACTCTGCTGTAGATAACTGCTCTATTCATATTATTCTCCTATTTTGAATTCTGTTATTTGGGAACTGAAATTTTGATTTGACTGTATAAGTCTTTGCTCTCTTTCTTTCATTCGTTTGATAACACTGTAAACAGAATTACCAGTCTCACCCCAAGTGTTTCCCTCATGAGTCGTTATGCCTGAATGGTTTAACCATTTACTAATTTTTCTATAACCCATACCTCTCTCCTCTTTCATGAAAGTGATGAGTTTGTAGAGAACGATTTGTCTCTTTTTTAGATGGTCTTGATAGGTAAGAAGATTGTTGTTTTGAACTAAAACATTAAATCTAATTCTGCACTCAAACTTACTCGACAGTGACTGATTTGGCTAAGTTTCTTGGTTGATCGAGGTCTGTGCCTCTTTGACATGCCACTTGATAGGCAAGAATTTGAAGTGGGATAGTGTAGATAATGGGCGCCAGTAATTCACTGCACTGTGGCATTTGAATAAAGGCTCCTCTTTCGATTTTAATTTTAGAATTGCCACCGCCAAATACATATAATGTTCCGCCTCTGGCTTTAACCTCTTCTAAATTAGAAACTAGTTTTTCTGTCAGAGTGTCCTCTGGAGATAATGCCACAACTGGAATTTGATCATCCACCAAGGCTAATGGTCCGTGCTTTAACTCGCCTGCTGGGTAGGCTTCAGCATGAATGTATGAGATTTCTTTTAGCTTTAGTGCGCCCTCTTGAACAATCGGAAAGAACATTCCTCTGCCTAAAAATAGAGCGTTGTGCTTATCGGCAATGTTTGGAACAATTTTTAAAATTTCGTCAGAAAGCTTTAAAGTTTCTTTGATCACTGCAGGCAAAGCTCTTAACTCATTGGCTAAATTTTTTCTCAAGTCTTTGTCTTGATCTAAACTTTTTGCTATAGACATGGCCAGCAACATAAGTCCAGCCAGCTGAGTGGTAAAGGCTTTTGTTGAGGCAACGCCTATTTCTGGGCCAGCGTTTGTGAATAGTACATGCTCTGATTCTCTTGCCAATGAGCTAGTTGGCACGTTGCAAATTGAAAGAGTGCTTAGGTAGTCTTTTTCTTGCGCGTACCTTAGGGCCGCAAGAGTATCTGCTGTTTCTCCAGACTGAGAAATAGTTACAAACAATGTACCGTCTTCTACCAATGGCTCTCGATAACGATACTCGCTGGCAAAATCGACATAACACGGAATTTTGGCAATTTTTTCAAACCAAAATCTTCCAACTTTTCCGGCATGAAGGCTTGTGCCACATGCAACAAACTGTATTCTTTTAATCTTACCAAAGACCTCTGAGGAGCCTATTCCAAAAATATTATCTAAAACATCGTCATCGCCTAACTTTCCATCAATAGTATTAGCAACAGCGTCTGGTTGTTCGTAAATTTCTTTTTCCATGAAATGAGAGTACTCGCCTTTTGTCACAGCATTCACTGCAATATCAATTTCGGTGATCTCTCTTGTGACCTTAGAGTTTTTGGATGTATAGACTTGATAAGCTTCTTTGTCTATTTCCGCAACGTCGCCGTCCTCTAAAAATACAAATTGATTGGTAAGTTGGGATAAAGCCAAAGGATCAGAGGCTGCAAAGTTTTCTTCTATACCAACACCAATCAATAAAGGACTTTTATTTCTTGCGACTATCAGTCTACTTTTTTCGTTAATGTGAATGGCTGCAATAGCATAAGCTCCGTCTAACTCTTTAATCGCTTCATGCATTGCATCCAAAAGGTTGCCTGAAACTTTGAAATGCTTATGCAATAAATGGGCAATTACTTCTGAATCAGTCTCAGAAGAAAATTCATATCCACCCGCAGCTAGCTGCTCTCTTAGTTCTAAGTAGTTTTCAATAATTCCGTTGTGCACAATGTGTATCTCTCCGCTTGAGGCATGAGGATGTGCATTTTCTTGGGATGGTTTGCCGTGAGTGGCCCAACGGGTATGAGCAATACCAAGTTTACTTTTTGGACGCTCCTGAATCATTCCATCTTCAAGCAATTTAACTTTTCCAAGGCTTCTAAGATTAAAAATACTATCTTTTTGATGCAGCGCTATACCTGCTGAATCGTAGCCTCGATATTCCATTTTATGTAAGCCTTGAACCAATAACTTGCCAACGTTACGAGATGAGGCTGCGCCTATAATTCCACACATATTATTTTTTGTTTTTTACCCAGTCTTCTTTAATGACTTGCTTGCCTCTAGCTACGGCCAAAGATTCATCGGGCACATCTTTTGTTATTACGGAGCCAGCTCCAACGTATGCTCCTTTGCCGATATTAACAGGGGCAACTAATGATGAGTTGGTTCCAATAAAGCTGTTTTCTCCAACAGTAGTTTTGTGTTTGTTTGTGCCGTCGTAATTGCAGGTAATGGTTCCCGCTCCAATATTTGCGTTATCGCCTATGTCTGCATCACCAAGGTAGGCTAAATGGCTTGCTTTAGCGCCCTCACCTAGTTTTGTTTTCTTTGTTTCAACAAAGTTACCAATTTTGGCATTGTTACCAATCTCAGAACCTTCTCGGAGTCTTGCATAAGGTCCTATGCTGCAATTAGATCCAACTATTGCAGAGGATAAGTGAGAAAAGGCCTCAATAACTGAATTGTCTCCGATGGTGACATCGCAAAGAATAACGTTGGATTTAATCGTTACATTTTCTCCAAGGGTAATCTTGCCCTCAAGAATAACATTCACATCTATGCTGCAATCTTTGCCAGCAAAAACTTCTCCACGAAGATCAACGCGCGATGCATCCATTAGAGTGATGCCTTGGTCTAGTAGCTGTTCAGATTTCATATTTCTTAAAATAGACTCAAGCTGATGGAGTTCTTGTTTATTGTTTGCCCCCACAACCTCGTCTGGGTTTGCTTGAATACAATTTATTTTAACCCCTTTTAAGGAAAGTATCTCGACCAGGTCAGTAAGATAGTATTCACCGGCAGCATTATTGTTGTTTATCTCATCAAGGGCTGTGGCTAACATCTCTCCGTTTACAGTCATAATTCCAGTGAAGACTTCGGGTATTTTTCTCTCTTCGTCTGATGCATCTTTTTGTTCGGTAATTTTAACGGCATGCCCTGAGGAATCCTTTATTACCTTTCCGTAAGGGGTTGGGTCTTCTGGCAGCATAGATAAAAGGCAGCAATCACTGGTTTCAGAAATCAATGCTTGTATGGTTGCTTCTGAAATCAAAGGAACATCGCCATATAGAATTAAAATTTTCTGGTTTGGATCTATCAAATGCGAGGCTTGCTTAACGGCATGTCCTGTTCCAAGCTGTTCGTCTTGATCTACTGTGCTTACATTGGGATAGGATGCGCCAATAAATTCTTTGAGAACTTCTTTTTTATAACCTGCCACCAGGGTAATGTCATTGCTAAGTTTTTGAGCGGTATCAATCACATGAGAAATAATTGTTTTGCCCCCGAGTGGCTGCATAACCTTTGGAAGGTTGGTGTTCATCCTTGTGCCTTTGCCGGCTGCAAGGATAATTGTATGAATATTCAATGAACTTAAAAATTAAAGTTGATACAAGTACCTTACTTGTTTTTTCTTAATTTTTGAATGGTTTTGATTCTTGCTGCTGCTTCAGCAAGCTGGGCTGCTGCCTTAGTGTAATCAAGGGTTGATTCTTGATCATGCATATTTTTTTCAGCTTGTTCTTGAGCCTTGATTGCCTCTGCCTCATCCATAGAATCAGCCCTTTCTGCGCGATCAGATAAAAAAGTCACGATGTCTGGCTGAATTTCAATAAAGCCACCGGAGCAGAAAAATGTTTGTTCATCGTCTCCGTTTTGAACTCTAACTGGTCCAGGGGCTAATCCAGTGAGAAGTGGTGTATGCCCGGGGGCAATACCAATCTCTCCAAGAGATCCGGTTGCAAAAACCATAGTGCCTTCACCAGAATAAATTTCTTCACTTGATGAAACTATGCTGACTTTAATCGTAGACATTATTTAAAAGTTATAAGGTTTTAGCTTTTTCAACTGCTTCTTCAATAGAGCCAACCATGTAAAAAGCTTGCTCAGGAAGATCATCATAATCTCCGGCTAAAATTCCTTTAAAGGATTTAATGGTGTCTTCTAATTTCACGTATTTCCCAGGTGAGCCTGTAAATACCTCAGCAACAGTGAAAGGTTGAGACAAGAATCTTTCAACCTTTCTTGCTCTTGATACTGCTAGTTTGTCTTCTTCAGACAACTCATCCATGCCTAAAATGGCAATAATATCTTTTAATTCTTTGTATTTTTGCAAGACGCCTTGAACACCCTGAGCAACATTGTAATGCTCTTCGCCTACAACCAATGGATCAAGCTGCCTGCTTGTAGAATCCAATGGATCCACAGCCGGATAAATTCCTAGCTCAGCAATTTGTCTTGATAGTACAACTGTTGCATCCAAATGAGCAAAGGTTGTTGCTGGGGATGGATCTGTTAAATCATCTGCAGGAACATACACAGCCTGAATAGATGTAATAGAACCGTCTTTTGTTGAAGTAATTCTTTCTTGCAGCGCGCCCATTTCTTCAGCAAGCGTAGGCTGATAACCCACAGCTGATGGCATTCTTCCAAGCAAAGCTGATACCTCTACTCCAGCCAAAGTATATCTATAGATGTTATCAATAAATAACAGAACGTCTCTTCCTTCATCTCTGAATTTTTCAGCCATTGTGAGGCCGGTTAATGCAACTCTTAATCTGTTTCCAGGGGGCTCATTCATCTGACCATAAACCATAGCCACTTTTGATTCGCTTGGTTTTTCTACATTAACAACTCCAGATTCCTGCATTTCGTAGTAGAAATCATTTCCTTCTCTTGTTCTTTCTCCCACACCAGCAAATACAGACAAGCCTGAGTGTTCAGTAGCAATATTATTAATAAGCTCCATCATGTTTACTGTTTTTCCAACACCAGCTCCACCAAAAAGACCAACCTTTCCACCTTTGGCGAACGGGCATATTAAGTCAATAACTTTAATTCCTGTTTCCAGCAGATCGTCTGAGAGCGACTGATCCATATAACTTGGAGGCTTTCTGTGAATAGGCATAGTTTCTTCAGCGCCGATAGGGCCGCACTCATCAATAGGGTTGCCCAATACATCCATGATTCTACCAAGCGTTTTTTCTCCAACAGGGACTGAAATAGGTGAATTGGTTCTTGTCACTGAAAGGCCTCTTTTAAGTCCTTCGGTTGTACCCATGGCAATTGCTCTAACGATTCCATCGCCTAGCTGCTGTTGAACCTCAAGCACTGTTCCAGTATCTGAAATTACTATGGCCTCATAGACTTTAGGGATGTTAGTTTTTTCAAACTCAACATCGATAACCGCTCCGATAATTTGTGTTATTAAACCGTTACTCATTTTTTTCTCCTTAAACAGCAGCTGCTCCGCCAACTATCTCAGATAATTCTTGAGTAATGGCTGCTTGTCTTACATTGTTATATAAAAGTTCTAATTCTTTAATCAAATCCCCTGCGTTCTCGGTAGCATTTTTCATTGCCAACATCTTTGCCGCTTGCTCACATGCATTATTTTCTACAACAGCATGATAAATAAGAGACTCGATGTACCTTGTCATTAAGCCTTCTAGCAATTCCTTTGCCTCAGGCTCATAAATATAATCCCAGTGAGTTGAGGTTAATCCATCATCCTCTATCGCTGGAAGCGGAATAAGTTGTTGAACACCCGGTTGCTGAGTCATGGTGTTCACAAATTTGTTGCTGCATATATATACCTGATCTATTTCATTGTCTTTATGAAGATCAAGCACAGTTTTTGTTAGGCCAATTAACATGTCTGGATCAGGCTTATCTCCAAGTTTTTGAACGTTCGCCACCACATTTCCACCGACAGTTTTAAAGAAATTTGCTGCTTTTACACCAATTAATGCGAAGCTCGATTCCACGCCTTGATTATTCAGCTCTGCAGCTTTTTGAATAACATTTTTAAATAAGTTGATGTTTAGTCCGCCACATAAACCCTTATCTGAACTAACAACTATAAAGCAGGCTTTTTTGGCTTCTCTGTTTTCATAAAAAGGATGTGAATACTCTGAGCTTGATGTTGCAATATGCGAAATAACCTCTTTAATTTTCTCAGAGTAAGGTCTTCCAAGCTGCATTTCACTTTGGGTTTTTCTGATCTTACTGGCGGCAACCATTTCCATAGCAGCAGTAATCTTTTGCGTGCTTTTTATGCTCGCAATCTGCTTTCTAACTTCTTTGGTATTTGCCATTATCTGTCTAAATTAAAACGTTTGGGTTTTTTTAAATTGCTCTACAACTTCTGTAAATTGCTTCTCAATATCGTCATTCCAATCACCTGTATCATTGATGCTTTTTTCTAGATCAGGTTTTTCAGAGGTAAAAAAGCTATGGAGGGCTTCTTCGAAGCTTCCTATTTTTTCTACTTCTACGTCGTCCATGAAACCCCTATCAGCCGAAAAAATACTCAAAGATTGTTGAGCAACGCTCATAGGCGCATATTGTTTTTGTTTTATGAGCTCGGTAATTCTCTGGCCTCTTGCTAGCTGTGCTTTGGTTGCCTCATCTAAATCAGATGCAAATTGTGAGAAAGCAGCAAGCTCTCTATATTGGGCCAAAGCTGTTCTAACCCCGCCACTGAGTTTTTTCATAATCTTGGTTTGCGCTGCACCACCAACCCTAGAAACAGAGATGCCTGGATTAATCGCTGGTCTTACGCCTGAATTAAATAGATCTGTTTCAAGGAATATTTGTCCGTCTGTAATAGAAATTACGTTTGTTGGAACGAATGCTGAAACATCTCCAGCTTGAGTTTCAATAATTGGCAAGGCGGTTAATGAGCCGGTTTTGCCTTTCACTTTTCCATTGGTTGCTTTCTCAACATAGTCTGCATTTACTCTTGCAGCTCTTTCCAACAATCTTGAATGAAGATAGAACACATCTCCTGGATAAGCCTCTCTTCCTGGAGGTCTTTTAAGCAATAGTGAGACCTGTCTGTAAGCCACAGCTTGTTTGGACAGATCATCATAAACAATAAGTGCGTCCTCACCTTTGTCTCTAAAATATTCACCCATTGAGCAACCAGAGTATGCAGATAGGTATTGCATAGGAGCTGGATCAGAGGCCGAAGCAGATACAATAATTGTGTGCTCTAAAGCTCCATGCTCTTCTAGTTTTTTTACTACGTTTACAACGGTGGATTGTTTTTGGCCAATCGCAACATAGATACATTTAATGCCAGTACCTTTTTGATTGATGATTGCGTCGATCGCAACAGCAGTCTTTCCGGTCTGCCTGTCGCCGATAATTAGTTCTCTTTGACCGCGACCGATTGGCACCATAGCATCAACAGCTTTTAGTCCAATTTGTACGGGTTGGTCTACTGATTGTCTCGCGATTACGCCTGGTGCAACCACTTCTACTGGCGCTGTTTCATCTGTTTTAATTTCGCCTTTGCCATCAATTGGAGCTCCCAAAGCGTCGACCACTCGACCCAATAAGGCCTCTCCAACAGGGACCTCTAATATTCTGCCAGTACACAATGCTTTTTGACCCTCTACTAGTCCTAGGTAATCACCCAAAACCACCGCTCCAACAGAGTCTTGCTCTAAGTTAAGAGCCAGTCCAAGAACACCGTTCTCAAATTCAATGAGCTCTCCGTACATAACGTCGCCCATTCCATGGATTCTTACAATACCGTCGGATACGCTAACGATAATGCCCTCATTTTTTCTTTCTGCTGAAAGGTCTAGTCCGGCAATCTTTTCTTTTAAAACGCTGGATATTTCTGATGGATTTAATTGGCTCATTTTTTTTTACCTTAAAAATTTAATTGGTTTACTAATTTTTTGACTTTACCTCGAATGGAGAGATCTAGTGTTTCATCTCCAATCTTTATAGAAAGACCGCCCATAATGGATGGGTCTTCTGAAAACTCTATTATCGAACCTTCGCCATAAGAGGCAGAAAGTTTTTCTACGATCGCTGCTTTATTTTGATCAGAAGGTTGGTTTGCAACATTCACAACGATTGAACTTGTTTTGTTGTGCTCTTCTAAAAGCTCTTGGTAACTTGTATAAATTGCTTCGATAAGATTTAGCCTTTTGTTTTCAGCAAGCAGTTCAATCATCTTTGTAGAAATGTCGCCCATCTCATCCTGAAGAAGGCTAACTATTGTTTCTGCTATTTCAACCTTGGAGAGCTCTGGGTCAGCAATCAAACTTGTAACCTCTTTGGTTTGTGCAATTGAAGAAAGGGTTGAGAGTTCTTTGGCTACCCCATCTTGTTTACCTATGTCCAGGGCTGCAGAAAATACAGCTTTGGCATAGGGTCGAGCAAGTGGAGACAATTCAATCATGTTTTATAGTTCTGATGCGGCTTTTGCAAGAAGCTCTTGATGTTTATCAGGTGTGATTTCTTCACCCAAGATTTTCTCTGAGGTTTCTATAATCAACTCTGACATTTTATGTCTGAGCTCTTCTTTGGCTTTGTTTACATCGTTTTCAATGGTTTTAGAAGCAGAGGTTAGTATTTTTTCTGCCTCAGTTTCTGCTTTAGAAGTTGCATCGTTAACTATCTGCGATGCCCTGGCATTGGCTTTTTCTAATATTTCTGCTGCCTCTGCTTTGGCTTTGTTCATCTCTTGGTCAAAAGCAAGCTGGGCTTCTTCCAAAGAATCGTCAGCTTTTTTCGCTGCCTCTAAACCATCAGCAATACGCTTTTCTCTCTCTTCCATAATCGCGATGATTGGAGGCCACACATACTTCCAACAAATTGCTATAAAAATAACAAATGCTACAGTTTGGCCAAGGAGTGTTGCGTTTATATTCATGCTTTACTAAGCAGCAAACATTAAGTAAAGGCCTAATCCAACACCAATCATTGGTACGGCGTCAACAAGGCCCATAACAATAAAAAGTTGGGTTCTTAGCATAGGTATTAACTCGGGTTGACGAGCCGCTCCTTCTAAGAATTTTCCACCTAAAACTCCCACACCAATCGCAGCACCTACGGCACCAAGACCGATCATTAACCCTGAGGCTATATATATAAGTGATTGTTCCATTCTATTCTCCTAAAAATAA
>Ga0209140_1001385_pt1 | contig 12600 bp, 7 predicted proteins | sample SaaInlV_120m_DNA_3_FD_184666 | JGI IMG/M metagenome (GOLD analysis project Ga0209140, IMG submission 184666) | Marine microbial communities from expanding oxygen minimum zones in the Saanich Inlet - Saanich Inlet SI073_LV_100m_DNA (SPAdes) (version 2) | ecosystem: Environmental > Aquatic > Marine... | reverse complement strand
ATATCCATCATTGGTTTTTTTTATACTGTAAAATCGTACACTCAATCTTTTTGAAAAAGAAATTACATCAGAAGTATTTTAACCTATTTCATTTTGTCGTAGGTTTTTGTTGCGAGTGTCGTGAGGTCAACTGATTGGTCAAAATAAAGACCAACTTTTTTTTCCAGTATCATTGTAAATTTTTTTGTTTCACCTAAACGTTTAATAACTTCAGCCATTTTTTTTAAAATTTTACCTGTGATTAACTTTTCTTTTTTGGCAAATATTTCGTTTTGATCCTGCACATAACGCTCAAAATCTTTCTTTTTTTTAAGTAGCGTTTCTTCTTTTTTTTTCTTTAATTCGGGGTTAAGTACCATTCCCTGCTTGGTCAAATCTTCGAGCATTTTTTTTAGCTGCTTTTCTTTAACCGAAATTGACATTTTTTCTTTATTAAATTTAGTTTTGAATGCACTAAACTCCCTTTTCCACTCCTTGGTACCAGAAACGGCTGCTTGAACATTAATAACACCAACTCTTACATCTTTTGAATAACCGGGTGTAGCTTGAGTAAATATAAAAAATATAATTAAAAAACAACCCAACTTAATAAACTTGGATAACCGCATAAAACCAAAAAACATGAAATTCCCCTATCTAAAGATTAAAATGAGTTGCCAGCCGAGAAGTGAAATTCACCCGACTCCTCACCTGTTGCCTGATCAAGTTTGAGACCATATGCAAAACCTATCGGACCAAAAGGACTCATAAAACGAAGGCCCACTCCAACACTATCTCTCATATCTAGCAAATCCCATGTTTCTGAGGTTGAGCTTATATTATCTCCTGCTCCGTATAATTGGCCACGGTCATAAAATGCAAATCCTCTAAATCCCTTTGTAAAAGGGTATTGCAGTTCTAAGTTTAATAACAGTGACTGGTTACCACCTAAGGGGTTTCCTTCACTATCTTTAGGCCCAACATCTCTGATGGTGTAACCCCTCAAGCTCTTCGGTCCTCCCATATAGTAACGCTCAAAGGCTGGCAGATCTTCACCAGCATATCCATCTGCCCAAGCAATCGTACCATGCACCATTCCTACAAGTTTTCCAACAATGGGCCAGTAACGAGAACCCTCATAGCTCATCTTGTGAAATTTGGCTCCCCCAAGTCCCGCCAGACCAAATCGTACCACATGGCGTGACCCCGTGGAAGGATTCAAAAAATTATCTCTGGTATCTCTGATAAAAGTAGGACTAATACGACTGGTGTTGCGCGTTTCATTTTTTAAATAGGAAGTAATCTTCACAACATCTGTAATCTTAGTATGACTAAAATTATAATTTAAACCTGCCCAGTCATGCTCGGATAAGGATTTCCCAAAACGAATCCCAGCACCAGTATTTCTAGCCTTATAACTATAATAATCTGTTTTACGGTTAAATGCGTCTATTCCAGCTGACAACTCTGTATCGAATATCCTTGGGTCCGTTAAAGATAGATTAAAGTCTGTCCTTCTAGAAGAAAGATTAGTAGAAAAAACGACTCTTTGCCCGCGACCAAGAAAATTATTTTGTGAAATACCCGCATTAAAAATTAGATTTTCGGTAGAACTAAACCCAGCACCAACATTAACACTTCCTGTTGGCTTTTCTGTGACTGTAGTTGTAATATCAATCAAATCAGGTTCTTTACCTCGGCTGGTATCGATCTTTACATCTTCAAAGAACTGAAGGTTGTTAATACGCTGTTTGGTTCGTCTTAGTTTTACGCTATCGAAAAGCTCACCTTCTTTAAGGCGAAATTCTCTCCTAATAACATTATCCTGTGTTCTTGTGTTACCTACCATGGAAATTTCACCAACATAAGTTTTTCGTCCTCTTTCTACCTCGATACTTACATCAACCGTTCGGGTATTTTCATTTATTTTTGTTAACGGACTAACATCTGCGAAGGCAAAACCTCGCTCCGAGTAGAGGTCACTGACATTCAGAATTCCTTGCCTTACTTTTGCCAAGCTATATATGTCCCCATTCTTAATTTGAATAGCCTTTAAAATATCCTCTTCTGATACCCTATCATCCGATTTACTGGTTAATTTACCGACTCTATATTTGGAACCTTCATTAATCGGAATCAAAATATTGATTTCTTTATTTTTCTTATCAATATCAATTTTTGGCTCCTGGGCTGTGGCGCGGAGATACCCGTGATCCTGGTAGTATGCTTCTAATCTCAATAGATCTATTTTTAAAATATCCTTTTTATAAATCCCAGATTCATCAAGAAACGAAAACCATGATTCTTGATTAGTTTCCATTTGATCTCTAAGTTTGTCTGCAGAAATCTTCTTGTTGCCTGAAAAACGTAAACTCTTAATCCTGATTTTTTCTCCTTCAATAACTCTGATGTGAATGTTTATCAAGTTTCTGTTTGATATTTTTGAGACAACATCAACTTTAGCGAGAAAAAAACCTCTTTCATGATACAACGACTTAATTTTTTCCTTAGCTTGGGACGGCATATATTCCTGAAACGCTTCACCTCTTTTAAACAACAGCGCATCATATATATCGTTATCATCAATTTCTTTATTCCCATAAAGCTGAATATCGCCGATAGAAGGAATCTCTTCAACTATGAAAACTACCTCAAGCCCCTTGAGGCCTCGCCGTGTTTCAACGCGTATATCCTTAAACTGCCCAAGACCATATATCTCTTCAATGTCTTTGCTGATTTGATTTCGAGAAAGGGGCTCTCCCTCACGTGTTTTAATGTAGTAAAGAAGAGTGGAGGTTTCCACTCGCTTGTTACCTTTAATTTCAATCTTACCTACAAGGCCTTCGCTTTGGGCATGAACATGCGAAGCTAAGACAGACATGAGAAGAAATACAAGGACAAACATAAAAATTTGGAGCGTTTTGGTCACAAGCAAAGAAGTCTTTGTTTTTTAAAAAGTTATACCTTCTGGAAATGAAGCACGAGATTTTAGCAAAAAAAAAGTATCGGCATCTAGGGTCTCTACGGACCTTAAACTCCAATACTTTACAATAATTTACACTGATTTGGAAGTTACTTTACACCAATTTTTGGGGATTACTTTACCCCATTCTCAGGAATATTTTTTTTCACGCGCTAACTGCACTCGATTTTTCAGTAAAAACCAAAGCATCCTCATGGAGACTAACCTCAATCACTCCACCATTTTTGAATCTTCCCTTTAGCATCTCATCAGACAAAATATCCTCAAGGTGTTTTTGCAGAGCACGCTTGAGAGGTCTAGCTCCAAAACTCTTGTCATATCCCTTTTCTGCTAACCACCTTTTAGCCTCCATAGTAACATCCAAAGTTAACCCCTGTTGGATCAACTGTTCATTAATCTGGAGAAGTTGGACATCCAAAATACTAACAATATGATCAATATCCAACGGCCTGAAAACTACAGTCTCGCTAAGCCTATTGAGAAACTCAGGGTTGAACATTCGTTTAAGGTCTTGTTTCAAATCTTTTTGCATACGATCATGGCTCATCTCAAGATCATCTTTATGAAACCCTAGCGATGTACCTTTATCTAAAGATCTTGAACTGATATTGGAAGTCATAATTATGACCGTATTCTTGAAATCAATCACCCTACCATAACTGTCGGTCAAGCGACCATCATCCATTATTTGCAACAACAGGTGGAAAACATCTGGGTTAGCTTTTTCAATTTCATCAAACAAAACCACAGAATAAGGCTTTCGTCTAACTTTCTCTGTAAGCTGGCCTCCTTCTTCATAACCCACATAGCCAGGAGGTGCTCCCGTCAAGCGGGACACATTGAATTTTTCCATATACTCAGACATATCGAGCCTAATTAAGGCATCCCGATTACCAAACATAAATTCGGCAAGCACGCCTGCTAACTCTGTTTTACCAACACCGGTCGGTCCAAGAAATAAAAAGCAACCAATTGGACGTCGCATATCTTTAAGTCCAGAGCGGGACCTCCTAATAGCTTTAGTCAGAACCTGAATGGCCTCAGCCTGGCCGACAACCTTAGAAGCAAGTTCCGATTCCATGTTGAGGAGACGTGCACTTTCACCCTCTTCGATTTTAGAAAGAGGAATTCCGGTCATACTTGATACAACCGCAGCAATATCTTGATCCGTGATCTTAGGCTCAACAGTATCGTTATCGGATTCCCAGTTATCTTTTTCTTTCTCCAGATTAGCTCTCAACTCTTCCTCTTTATCCCTAAATTCAACTGCTTTTTCAAATTCTTGATTTTCAATAGATGATTTCTTTTCACGAACAATTGTATCTATTTCACGTTGAATCTTACGCATTTCAGGCGACTGTGTAACTCTTCTTAACCGAACACGGGAACCAGCCTCATCAATTACGTCGATGGCTTTATCGGGAAGAAACCGATCGCTGATATACCTGTCCGAGAACCTAACTGCTGTAACAATAGCCTCATCTGTAATTTTAGCCTTATGGTGTAGTTCATAAGGTACTTTAAGCCCCTTAATAATCTCAACCGTCTCTTCCACAGAAGGTGGGTTTACAATAACCTGCTGAAACCTTCGCTCCAAGGCACCATTTTTTTCAATATATTTACGATATTCTTCAAGCGTAGTTGCTCCGATGCACTGAATTTCACCACGTGATAACGCTGGTTTAAGCATATTCGAAGCATCGACTGAACCTTCGGCTGCTCCAGCTCCAACCAAAGTGTGAAGTTCATCGATAAATAATATGATGCTCTCATTTTGAGTAATTTCTTTCATGATGCCCTTGAGACGTGCCTCAAACTGACCGCGGTATTTGGTGCCTGCGATCAATGAACCAAGATCTAAAGACACGACGCGTTTATCATGCAAAGTATCAGGTACCTCGCGTTCTATAACGAGTTGGGCTAGACCTTCCACAATTGCTGTTTTACCAACACCGGGTTCACCAATCAAAACGGGATTATTTTTGGTTCGACGACTAAGAATCTGTACTAATCTTTCTATCTCCTTAGCGCGACCAATAACTGGGTCGAGCTTGCCATCGACTGCCATCTTTGTCAGATCGCGGCTAAACTCATCAAGGGTAGGTGTTTTGCCATTATCTCCTGCACGTGCTGTTTCCAGAGGTTCCTTAAACATCTCAATAATTTTCTCTTTGACATCATCAAAGTATACTCCAAAACCATTGAGAATCCTGCAAGCTACTCCCTCTTTCTCTTTGAGCAAACCCAGTAGCAAGTGTTCTGTGCCAATGTAATTATGATTCAAGGAACGTGCTTCCTCCACTGCAAACTCCAGAATTTTTTTTGCACGAGAGGTAAATGGAATATCACCAATAATTAACGAGCTGGAACTGCGAGGCAAGTTTTTTTCAAGTTCTTTTTTTAGTTGAGTCAGGTCTGTACCGGTTTTTTGAATTATAGCAACCGCAATACCCCCGCCATCTTTTATTACACCTTGCAAAATATGCTCAGTACCGAGGTACTCATGGCGATACAACTCCGCTTCTTCTCGCGCAAGTATTATTACCCTACGAGCTCTCTCTGTAAATCGCTTAAACATATTATCGGTGTCCTTTTTTTTAAGAAAAACGTCTGCGTAACCCTATCAGAATAATAACTACACTCTAAAAAAACCGAGTTGTGTCTGTTAACTTTATTTTATCAAACAGCATTTATAAAACAAGCCTTTATTTAGCCAAGCTAGGAACTAAAATATACTAGGAAACCTTTATATTTAAGTGAGTTGGTATTTTTATTTGATCATCAGCCACTCGCTATAGTTTCGGAATAAATTAGCGGAACCTTGATACAGAGTTTACTTCCACAGGTATAAAAGTATTCATTTTTAAACTAAGAAAGGTCAACTGTAACTTGCCTCACTGTGAAAACAAATGACGGCAGCGGTTGTGCTGGGTGGATTGAATTCATTTGCATCTGTAAGCTCAATACCTAGATCCGCCGCTTTTAATACATCCCAAATAACCTTGTTATTAGATAAATCGGTAAGTGCCGCGTAACCAGGGCTGTATCGTTCACCTTGCGAATTTTTTTTGTACCCCGCCCTCAATCGTATCAAATTATGGATATATTCAGCTAAGTCCTCTGCAACTCTGTCACACAATCCTTGCAGGTATAACGCCGACTCCGAATCATGTTCATTCTTAAGTTTGGCTATGGCCTTCTCAGACTCAGTGCCGGCAGTTGTGATTTGCAATCCCATTGCATCCATTTGCCCTGATGATTTTGGGAGAACGTATTGAGCAACCGAAAACACGTCTTTTTGTCCCTTACCCAAGCAAACCGAAAAACAAATACGAGCCAATTCTTTTTCAGTATCTTCTGGATCATAAAGTATTACTTCATCTCCATCTGACTGGGCCGGTAAAAGAATAAAACGTGCCTTCGGCGTGATCCAACTATTCGACTCTGCTTTTTCAATCCACTCTTTTTTTAACTTTTTTAGTTGATCCAGGGTAACTGACTTATCTTTCCATGATGACTGTTTCCCAAATTTCCAGTTAAGAGAAAATAAACTTTTACTGTCAAGGTTAGACTCCAACTGCTGTAATTTAAACTCAACTTTATGCAGTCCGTACCCCTCCCTTGGGACTTCGTGTTTTTTGAATCCAATTGCTCGTCTCGGCAAAGTGGACAATAACTCGTCCTGCTTTTCCTTCATTCCTTTGGCGCGCTTAAACTCACTCAGGAGACTTTCCTTGTTGTCGCTAAAAAAACTGTCGAGATTATCTTTATCCTTTAGCCGGTTCATTATGTTCACGCCATCCATTCCACTTTGGCAATAAAAAATATTGTCTAAAATATTTTTTGTATCGCTTTGTCCATGCATAGCAACATATCCGGCATGTCTCGAGTTAACGGGAGCACCACCAATCAAAATTGGAATATCATAAGATTTCTCCTTCAACATATTTGCAATAGTGATCATGTGGTTAGAAGTTTGCACCAGCAGAGCACTCGTTCCAATTGCATCAGCATTTTCTTTTTTTGCAGTTTCAATAAATTTCTCTAAGGGTACCTGAACACCAAGGTCAATCACTCGGTAACCATAATTTTCCAATAAAGTCTTGGCTAGGTCTTTTCCAATACTATGTACATCCTGATAAACAGTCCCAATGACAACCGTGCCTTTATACTGAATTTCATCTTCTGGGCTCAAACCACTCTCCAAGCGCATAAACCATTCTAAAAACTCCATACAGTTACGCATTACATCTGCACTTTTTAGTAAATGCGGAAGACTAACTTCACCTCGACCAAACGCATCCCCTAACTCACGCATGCTCTTCATGAGATAACCACTCACAAAGTCCAATGGTTTATGCCTTGTGGTAACTTCCGCAACTTCCACTACGATATGATCACGGTAAGAAAAATCAACACCATTTTTTTTAATTACTCCTTCTTCTTTTTGCTTATATCCATCCTTGATCTTAGAACACACACTTTCTTCGGTAGACAAATCCGCATAGTCTACTTTTTTTTGCTTTATACCGGTTTTTTTAGTGAGAGCGATTTCTTCGAGTTGGTCAAAGGCGTTCATATCTCGCTTAAGAATTACCTTAAGCGCAAGCTCAACATCTGCAACAGGTAAACTCTCAGGAGGTACATAGTGATTTGGATTCAAAATCGCACAATCGAGCCCTGCCTTACGAGCTTCATCTAAAAACACACTGGTGAGAACCTTCCTCATATAAGGCTTCTTTGCCAAACCATTAGTCAGATTTCCGACACCAATAGTTGTTTTTAGATCCGGATGAATCTTTTTTATACGCGGCAAACTTTTAAGGGTCTCAACACAAAAGTTTAGCCCCTCAACCGATTCACTACCGATAGGGTAAGCATTCACGTCTATCAAAATTTGATCGGGTCCCACTCTATACTTTTCATTAGCCTGTTTAACAATTTCCACGGCCAAATTATATTTTTCGTCGGAAGTTTGCGCTGGGCCATCAGGACCATTAACCAGTGCAATATATATCGGGCCGTGACTGCTTGTCGATGAAAGCACGGCATCGAGTTTACTTACCCCGTCCTTATACTCTTCTAAACTTATAGAGTTAATAATAGGTCGACCGGGGTAACTTTCTATAGATTTTTCTAATGCTTCCACGGAAAAAGAGTCGATGCACATCACTCCTTTAAAGTCGCTAGTAAGACCATGGATAATTCTTGGCAGGACCTCTTCCGTATCCACAATATTACTATCCATGCATACATCTATGATCTCAATCCCCAAATCTTTGACCTGATCGTTGACCACTTCCTCTAAAATCTCCATAGAGATTTCCTCGCCTTCTTTTTCCACTGCATCTCGGACCAACTGACTGCCACGAACATTGAGGCGTTCACCGATACGCAACAATCCCTCAGATGCATCAATGGAAGCCACTTCCTGCGGACCCGAAACATAAACTTTTTTATCCGGCTGTCTTGGTACTGGAGCAACGCCATTTAGTTTTTTACGTAGAGCTTTAATGTGAGCAGGTGTTGTACCACAACAACCACCAACAATTGATACGCCATGCTCACGGACAAAAGGCTCCATAGTATTGGCCATATCTTCAGGTGAAAGCTTGTAACAGGTTTGGCCATCCTCTGAAATCGGTTGCCCCGCATTAGGAACGACTGAAATAGGATGCTTACAAAACTTACTTAGCTTTTCGACAGTCGCCACCATCTCCACGGGACCGACATTACAATTGATACCAAATACATCGATCCCCATTTTCGATACTGCAGTGTAAGCAGCATGGATATCCGTGTTGAATATCTGCATCTTTGAAAACATGTCAACCGTTGCCTGAACGATCATAGGAAGCTTTATTTCCTTCTCGGCAAAAGCTTTGTTGGCTCCCTCAATAATCGCCTTGGTTTCTAAAATATCTTGCTGGGTTTCTATTAAAAGAATATCCGCACCACCCTCAATAAGACCTAGAACTTGATGGTAAAAATTTTCAACAATCTGACCAAACGTACCTTTATTTAAATTGGCATCAGTACTTGAAACGACATAGTTCGAAGGGCCAATTGAACCTGCCACAAAAAGTGGTCTGCCATCATAGTCCGACTGAGTTTGGTATTTTTCAATAGCTCTTTTTGCGATACGACATCCTTCAATATTAAGTTTAAGTGTAAGTAATTCCATCGAGCAGGTTTTTAAATCAAGCTTTTCGGGAATTGCTTTTAAATCAGAAGAATCAAATTTTAAAAAATCAAATTCCTTTAATCGTAAAGGCGAGGCACCAAAAGTGTCCGTTTCAATCAAGTTCGCACCCGCCTGAAGATATTCAAGATGTATTCCTTCCAGATCATCAGGGCGAGAAAAAACCAATAGGTCCGTCAGCATTTTAAATTCAGGACCACCAAACGCAGCATCACTCAGCTGCAGGTTCTGGACCATGGTGCCCATAGCCCCGTCAAGGATAAGAACTTGATTGCCTAACACACTTTTAAAACTCATATTTCTCCAAAAAAAACGATTTAAACTTAGCAATTGTTGTTGGGTTTACAACAGGCGATGGTGACTCTCTACCAAACTTATCATATACCGCTGAAAATTTGTGCTTGAACCTTATAGAAGAAAAGCACGGAAAGATCCAACATTTTTTTTCACGGGAGAGATTGATATAAACCCAGAACAAATTCCTTTAACTACTAAGCTAAAAACATCGGATACCTTATTATAATTAATAAACATGACCATAGGACACCGATTTGTCTAACAAGGTCATGTTATGAAGCTTTAAAAAACTGAACACTATACTTACCTTAAATTAGACTCTTCTCTAGATTTGTAGTAAAAATTTCCACCCCTACGCGTCAAAACCCTAGCTTTTTTATCCATTTCCACGCCGATAAGTCAAATAGAACAATCTCCCTAAACCTTTTTTTAAAATGGTTTAGAGCCTACCAGCTCCTCCAACCAGTAACTTGGGCAAAAGGGCACAGTGATTGCACTACCAATTAAGACACTGCCTAACAAAAATAAAGGACAATCTTCTTGAACAAGCCGCCTTCGACCCAAAAAATAATTCTGCTGGTTATTATTTTAATACAAATTAGCTGCATTGGGCTTCACCAAGCTAATTCCCCTCTTAATCGTAATAATAAATGCAATGCTCCTCTTTCCCATGAATGTTCTCATGCTACGGATCTTTGGCAAAATACAATTAACTCGGTGATTAAGGCTAATTATCCATCTGAAATTGGTTATTACCGATCAGTTATCTGGGAAGATAATTTTAATAACGCTTGGGTCGTTAAAGGACATGAAATAAATATTACTAAACAATTTGTTCTAAAGCTTGACCACCCTCAAAGACTTTGTGTCGCTGCTCATGAATTGGCTCATCTGAAGTTGGGACATTATTATTCAAAAATTGGACTCATAGTGGCTACCAATACTCTTCCGAGAAGCAAAAAAATTATAAGAGCAGAAGGACTGGGTTTGAATGAAGAAGAAGCTAACGAACTAGCGTTGGTATTTGTTAAAAATATCAAACTAGGAAATAATATGGTTAAACTATGCAAAAATGCATTTACAAAATGGCAAACCTAATACGGGTAATAACCTACTTCTTTTCATTGTGTCAAAAATCCCCATCCTCGACCTGGTAAGCATCCGGTTTCCCTGGTTTTTCTATATAGGACAAGCTAAGGGTCATTTTTAGACTCTCATCATTCTTATTATTTGGCTGCGGATTGGACAAATGCAAAAGCACCATACGTCCTTTTTGATCTTTGCCACGAAATATTAAAATTGACCCATCATTGAGTCTGGCGTGCGCGACCAAACCGTCCTCCTGATAGCGTTTTTTAAAAAAATGGTTTCCCAAAATATTTCCAGAATCAATAATTCGTTGTGCTGTTGCATTGCTATCCACCGGATGCCCAAGAAATATATTTACCTGAATCAGTTTTTTGGTTTTATAGCCAAAAACGTACACAACTCGCGACTTAACAGCATTTGGAAGAAGTTTTTCGACAATAACCGCCAAGCTCTCTGTCCGTTCGGTCGGATGATTCACAGTAATAATTTCCCCATCAGAGATCCTAAAATCTTGATAGATGGCTTTTTTCACCTCCTTCATTTTCATCCCAAACTTTGCCGAGCGAAACCCACCAATATTCGCCCACGGCTTTGTATTTTTTATTTTTGCTTCTTCTGGTCCAGGGTCTGGCTTAGGGTTCGTACGAAAACGAGAAAGGAAACCTTCAATAAAACCTTTTTCCCCAACTTGGGAGGAATCGGCACGAACTTCGGTAGCAGACTCTTTAAGCGAATTATCTGATTGCAGAGAATTTTCGAGGTCTTCCGCTTGCATTTTCGCGATTGGTTTTACGTCCTGAGCTGCTGTTTGGTTACCACTCTCTATATTGGCAGCTTGTACTTTCGTAGTATTTTTAGATCCTTTGATTTTTTTTGAGAAGTTGCTGGAGACCCAACCAAATTCTCCTTTGGCATACTCAACCTGAAACCAATTTCCATTACCGCTTTCAGCACCGCTAGGTTCAACAAAAGGAACTTTTGAGTTATTTGGTAAGGTAGCGACCACTGGGCTCGAAACGAGGGGTTCTTCGCGAACGTTTAAAGAATTACCTTTAGTAGCAATTAAAACAAAATACTCTGGAACTTGGGCAAAGACCAAACTACCAAATATAAAAACAGCTAGTAGATTGATCAAAATTAATTTTTGAGTAAGTGTAACTAAAAAAAAATTTAATCGAGTTCGCATAACTCTTTATCCTCAATTGATTCGTATGATGAAATCCGTCAGAATTATAGTGCGGAGAGGGTGTGATTTAATTTTTAAAGCGCTGCCGTTTAACATGCCTCTATTCTTATTGATACTAGATTGTCTCAAAAATCGTTATCCTTAAGCTGGTAGGCATCGGGTTTTCCCGGTTTTTCTATATACGACAAGCTAAGGGAAACTTTTAGGTCTTTAGCATCTTGATCTTTTGGCTGTGGATTGGATAAACGCAGAAGCGCCATGCTCCCTTTTTGATCCTTACCACGAAATATTAAGATCGATCCATCATTAAGCCTGGCATGCGCGACCAAACCATCCTCCTGGTAGCGTTTTTTAAAAAAATGGTTTCCCAATATGTTCCCAGAATCAACGATTTGCTGGGGTGTCACGCTGGTATCTACCGGATGACCAAGAAGTATATTTACCTGTATCAACTTATTAGTTTTATAGCCAAACACGTAAACAATACGGCTTTTACCAGAATTTGGAAGCAGCTGCTTGACAGTAATCCCTAAACTTTGAGTCTGCTCAGTCGGGTGCTTGATGGTACTTATTTTGCTGTCACGTAAATTAAAATCCTTATAGATGGCGTTTTTAACATTCTTCATACTCATTCCAAATTTGGCCGAACGAAACCCATCAATATTCGCCCACGGTTTTGTGTTTTTGACATTTTTATCAGTTGCTAGTCCATTGCTTCCCTGAGCAAAAACTAAAGTGCTCGATAAAAAAACCGCCAGGAAATTAACCAAAATTAATTTAATGATTGACCTTGTCGCAAAAAAATACATTCAATGCTCCTTTCTAAATTAGAAACCAAGAACCATTGTTTCAAAAAAAACCAAT